>Ga0182239_1000424_pt1 | contig 15289 bp, 13 predicted proteins | sample hydfrate6_PW_210_FD_132456 | JGI IMG/M metagenome (GOLD analysis project Ga0182239, IMG submission 132456) | Subsurface microbial communities from deep shales in Texas, USA - hydraulic fracturing test 6_PW_210 | ecosystem: Environmental > Aquatic > Deep subsurface > Shale gas/oil reservoir >... | reverse complement strand
AATCTGCGAATTTGCCGACAAAACCACGGTGTTGAACGTTTTGTTTCCACACATTGAGTCAAAAGAATATTTTGATGACAGGCTGGCTGATACCCTGGATGCTTTGTTTCAATACGGCTTAGGGGACTTGGAGACTCAAATCACTCAACACATGATTAAAACTTTCGGCATTCAAAACAGCACCTGTCATAACGATACGACCACCGGCTCAACATATGGAAATTGTGCAAATAAAAAGACAGGGGAAAGTATCACTATCGATTTCGGGCACAGCAAAAAGCACAGAAATGATCTCAAGCAGTTTGTCTGGTCTCTTTCTGTGAGTGAAGACAGCGCGTTTCCTCTTTTTCAAGAAGCCTACAGTGCTAAGTACCACGATATTTGAGGCCAGAGGCTCACGATATTTGGGTCAACCGCCTGCATTTATCGGTCGGCATTCTCTTTAAATAACATGCTGGTATATAATTTATAACCCATTACATATACGACACATTTTTGCTGGGTATGGCGGGGTATGCGGGGTTAATCCATTCATGATATAAACTGGGAATACCCGAAGGTTGGTGCAAATAATTTGAGACTGGTTGCTCCACGTAATGCAGGACATAGCAGGTGGAGAGGGGTTCGCCCCTGCGCCCATACTCAATCAGGCTCTTGATCTCGTCCCGGACCGCAAGTGATGCCAGTCTGGAGCGGCAGTTGATCAACCCGTATCCTTATATAGCGCTACAAAGAATACATAAAAAGAATGAGTTCCTCCATGAATTTCCACGCACTGATCCTGTCTGCCGGATACTCTCGGCGTATGGGACAGTTCAAACCAATGTTGTCACTGCAGGGCCAGACAGTTCTGGCCCGATGTGTGCAGAGCTTTCGCCAAGCAGGCATGAATGAGATTACTGTTGTGGTTGGGCACAGACAAAAGGAAACTGTAGAAACATGTGCCCTCCTCGGAGTGAGATGGACGTATAATCCGATTTACAGCCAGGGCATGTACTCATCAGTCCAGGTGGGAGTATCTGCTTTACCAGCTGAGACTGATGCCTTTTTTCTTTTGCCTGTGGATATTGCCCTGATCCGGCCCTGGACCATTCAACAAACAGCCGAGTGCTATCAAAAACACTGCCCCCTGCTCGTTTACCCCACCTTTCAAGGCCAACGAGGCCACCCGCCTCTTATTTCCTTTCACCTCAAAGAGGCCATTGCTGCACATGATGGCCAGGGCGGCCTGCGTCACCTTCTCCAAAATCACGACCAGGAGGCCCTGGAGGTAAGCACCTTTGATCGTAATATCCTGTTAGACATGGATCATCCAGAAGACTTTGCTCAGGCCGAGAGCCGGGCGCGTTCCTTGTCCCGGCTGAATAGAGACGAAGCCTGGGCCTTGGTTCAACGAGTCCACCCCATTTCTACAGCTGGTCTGGCTCATGGCCATGCAGTAGCCATCACTGCCAAATCTCTGGCTCAGGCCCTGAACCGGGCCGGTTGTAACGTGGATGTCGAATTAGCCTACGTCTGCGGACTGGTCCACGATATGGCCAAAGGCCGGCCAAAACATGAAGAGGCAGGAGGAGAACTCCTGGACAGTATGGGACTAACGGAGATGGCTCCTGTCGTTGCCGCCCATCGGGACCTGACCCTGCCTGACGATCAGGAAATCACAGCCAGGGAAGTCGTTTACCTGGCGGACAAACTGACCAGAGGACCGCAACGAGTAAAAGTGCACGACCGTTTTCAGGAAAAACTGGACCTATTTCACGAGGACCCTGAGGCAGTGGCCGCTATCACCAGAAGACTGGGCAATGCAATGGATTTGCAGCGGCGGATGGAAAAAATTCTGGGCTCTTCAGTTGAAAGCGTGGTTCCAAAAAGCATCCAGGTAGATAACCTGGACCAAGGCCAATAAATCTCATACACCCTCGATCCTGTCAATAATGACACCTCACGCATTTCTCAAACAGTATCAATTATTGGAAAAGACATAATCTCTATCACTTCTTGCTATTTCATTATTGACATCATGGCTCGTTTGCGGGCACCATGATCTCAGTCTGCTGACAAGGAGATCGTGCATGTGCCCCCTTCATTCCCAATGGTTTTATCAAGATCAGTACCGGCGTCCAACATATCGGGATTGCGATTCCTATGCGGCCTGCAGTGCCTTTTTCAACGGGTCCGAAGAACCGAACAACTTTTCCGAAGACGAAATCGCCTTCTGGTTCAATCGGTTAGAAAATATCGCCTCTCCTGCACATTCCTTTCATTGGATGTGTGTGGCCCATTTGGCCGAGGCAGCACTGCTTACTGCCGGAGCCCGAGCCGACCAGGCTGATTTTCGAGGAGCAGGCGACCTCCTGGCCAACCCGCGAAGAGTGAATATTCACTTTGTCGAATCTTCCCGCCTGGTTCGCAAAAAGCGGCACATGCCGCTGTCTCAACAATTCGCTTATCCTGGATGCAATGCCCATGAGACTCTGTGCCGTCTGGCAAAAGAAACGATGCTGCACACCCAAGAGAAGGCACTCCTTCCTGCCCTTTATCAGTGCTTGAAGAGGCCGACATCCAATGCTGATGCGGCATACCTCGATAGCCTGAGTCGAAGAATGGAACGTGTTGCCGAAGTACTGAACTTCTTGGCCTGCGACGGCATATTCAGCCCCGACCACCTCCAGGCCAAGCTCATGTCCCTCTCTGTACCGAAGAAAACCTGGTACAAATCCCAGCTGTGCAATTTTGATCACAACCTATTCTGGTATTTTGGCCGGACTGTTGCCTCCTGCCTGGCCCCAAAAAGCCACTTCGTGTGGCAAGAAAAAGAATGTACAGGGTCATATCATTCAAGAGCAGGACGTTGATCACCTGTTGCGGATCGGGAAGGAGCACATTTATGTCCTGAATTTGGATCGTTTGTTGCCGGCGATATGAACGTGACCGTTTGGAAAAGGCTCAATAACGTGGATGGATGAAAACATGAAAAGGAGAGTCGTCATGCTCAAAAGAACCTTGATGATCAATGGCCTGGAAAAGAAGCTGGTTGTTGATCCAGAGGAATCCCTGGCCAATGTTCTACGTAACCAACTTCTTTTAACCGGGACTAAAGTCGGCTGCAACCAGGGCCAATGCGGCTGCTGCAGCGTGATCCTGGACGGGAAGGTGGTCCGCTCCTGCATCACCAAGATGAAGCGGGTCCCGGAGAATGCAGCCGTGTGCACCATTGAAGGGGTGGGCCGGCCAGGGAGGTTGCACGCCTTGCAACTGGCCTGGATGGTCCATGGCGGGGCCCAATGCGGGTTCTGCACCCCCGGATTCATCATGGCCGCCAAGGGCCTGCTGGATGAAAATCCTGACCCGTCCAGGGAAGATGTCCGGGAATGGTTTCAGAAGCACCGCAATGCCTGCCGGTGCACCGGCTACAAGCAACTGGTGGATGCGGTCTTGGATGCGGCCAAGGTCCTGCGGGGCGAGATGAGCATGGAGGACCTGACCTTCAAACTGCCCGAAGACGGTCATGTCTGGGGCGGCTCAATGCCCCGGCCCAGCGCCGAGGCCAAGGTCACCGGAACCTGGGATTTCGGACGGGATCTGGGACTGTTCATGCCTGAATCCACCTTGCAATTGGCCCTGGTCCAGGCCGAGGTCTCCCACGCCAACATCAAATCCATCGACACCTCCAAGGCCGAAAAGATGCCCGGCGTACACGCCGTCCTGACCCACAAGGACGTGAAGGGGAAAAACAGGATCACCGGTTTGATCACTTTTCCCACCAACAAGGGAGACGGCTGGGACCGGCCCATCCTGTGCGATACCAAGGTTCATCAGTACGGCGATGCCATCGCCATTGTCTGTGCGGACACGGAAAAGCAGGCCCGGGCCGCAGCCAAGGAAGTCAAGGTCGACTTGGAAGAACTCCCGGCCTACATGAGCGCCCCGGAGGCCATGGCCGAGGACGCCCTGGAGATCCACCCCGGCACGCCCAATGTCTACTTTGAACAAAATATCGCCAAGGGCGAGGACACAAAGCCGATTTTTGACAAAGCTGATGTGGTCGTTGAAGGCGATTACTATGTCGGCCGGCAGCCACACATGCCTATGGAACCGGATGTCGGTTTTGCCTACCTCAATGAAAACGGCAAACTGGTTATCCAGTCCAAGTCCATCGGCCTGAACCTGCACCTGGGGATGATCGCTCCGGGCATGGGCGTGGAACCGGAGAATGTGATCATGGTCCAGAACCCCACCGGTGGAACCTTTGGCTATAAGTTCAGCCCCACCCTGGAGGCCCTGGTCGGCGTGGCCGCCCTGGCCACAGAACGTCCGGTTTTTCTGTCCTACGATTACCAGCAACAGCAGACATATACCGGCAAGCGCTCTCCCTTTTTCATCAACCTTCGACTGGCTGCGGACAAGGAAGGCAAGCTGCAGGCCATGGAAAACGACTGGAGTGTGGACCATGGTCCATACTCCGAGTTCGGGGATCTCCTCACCCTGCGCGGGGCCCAGTATATCGGGGCCGGATACGACATCCCCAATATCCGGGGCATTGGGCGTACCGTGTGCACCAATCATGCCTGGGGGTCAGCCTTCCGGGCCTACGGCTCGCCCCAATCCGAATTCGCCTCTGAAGTGCTCATGGACGAGCTGGCCGAAAAGCTGGGCATGGATCCCTTTGAACTGCGCTATAAGAACGTCTACCGGGAAGGGAGCACCACGCCCACCGGCCAAACCCCCGAGGTTTTCAGCCTGCCGGAGATGATGGACAAACTCAAACCAAAGTACGAGGAAGCGGTGAAGCGGGCCAAGGCCAACTCCACAGACAGCGTCAAACGCGGAGTGGGCATCTCCATCGGGGTGTACGGAGCCGGCCTGGACGGTCCGGACACCGCCCAAGTGGACCTGGAGCTCAACCCGGACAATACGGTCTCCGCCTACACCACCTGGGAGGACCACGGTCAAGGCGCAGATATGGGCCTTTTGGGCACTGTCCATGAAGGCCTGCGCCCCTTGGGGCTGAAACCGGATCAGATCAAGGTGGTCTTGAACGATACCGAGAAATGCCCGGACGGAGGCCCGGCCGGTGGCAGCCGTTCCCAAGCCGTTGTCGGCAGGTCTGCGGCCGTGGCCTGTGAAAACCTGCTGAATGCCATGCGCAAGGATGACGGCAGTTTCATGACCTATGACGAAATGCAGGCCGCCGGTCGCAATCTGCGTTACAGCGGATCTTGGAGTGCTCCGGCCACCAACTGCGACGAAAACGCTCAGGGCAATCCCTTTGCCTTCTACATGTACGCCGTTTTTATGGCCGAAGTCGCTGTGGAAGCGGAGACTGGCAAAACCCAGGTGGAAAAGATGACACTGGTGGCCGATCCCGGAGTGATCAACAATAAACTGGTTGTCGACGGTCAGAATTACGGCGGCCTGGCCCAGGGCATCGGTCTGGCCTTGACTGAGGATTTCGAAGACATCAAGAAACACTCCACCTTGGCTGGAGCCGGTTTTCCGTACATCAAGCAGATCCCGGACGATATGGAGATCATTTATGTGGAGTCTCCACGGCCGGATGGACCGACTGGAGCCTCCGGGGTTGGTGAATTGCCCTTGACGAGTCCCCATGCCTCCATCATCAATGCCATTGCCAACGCCTGCGGGGCCAGGGTGCGTGAGCTCCCGGCCCGACCGGAGAAGGTTTTGGCCGCCATGCCATAAAATTTTTGGGAGGACAGGGGGACCCGTCCTCCCAAAAATTTATCATTATGAATTTTATTTTTGAAAGCTTGAGTTGGACTGCCCATGGATCAATCTGAGCTCAGAGAACTGGAATACAAATGTATCCAGGAAGAGTGGGCCTTTTGCCGGGCGGCCTGCCCCCTGCATGTGGACGCCCGGAGCCTGTGCCTGGCCCTGCAGAATGGAGACACAGACAAGGCCAGGGCTGTCGTGGACAAGACCATGCCCATCGCCGGCATCCTGGGCCGGATTTGCGAAGCCCCATGCGAGACGGCCTGCAAGCGAAACGAGGCCGGCGGGGCCGTGCGCATCGGACGGCTGGAAAAATTTTGCCTCCGCACAGCTGCCCGCAAGGGCAAGCCGATGAAGGTCCCGGACCGGGGGCGTCGGGCGGCAGTTATCGGCTGTGGTATCAGCTGTTTGGTCCTGGCCCACGATCTGGCCCGCAAGGGCTATCGGATCCAGGTCTATTATCCAGGGGACGATCCGGAGGAAGCCGTCAGCCAGGTCTTGCCCTGGAAGGTGCCTGATGAAGAAATCAGTTGTGAATTGACCTACCTGCAAGGACTGGGTGTGGATTTTCATTCCGCTGCCTGGGACAAGGCTTTGCTCCAGGCTTTGCTGGCTCAGGGACCGGTTTATGTCGGACTCGATGCGGTATCGACAACCATTTTGACCTGCTCCCTGGATCAGGTCGATGCCCGGACCTTGGCTGCTCCTGAAAAGGGGCTCTTCGTGGGTGGACTTGCGGGGAAGGAGATCCTACAACGGGCCATTGATCAGGCTGCATCTGGCCGGGCTGCGGCTGTCTCCCTGGACCGCTACACCCAACAGGCCTCCCTGACCGCCGACCGGGGCAAGGAAGGTCCGGTGCCCACCAGGTTGGTGACCAGTTTACAAGGGGTGAAGGACGTCCCCCCGGTGTTGTCCGATACTACAGACAAGGATGATGTGCAGGCCATCCAGCAGGAGGCTGCCCGCTGCATGGCCTGTGAATGTATGATCTGCGTTCGTCATTGTCCTTACCTGGAGACCTTTGGCAGTTACCCCAAAAGTTATGCCCGCCAGATCTACAACAATGAATCCATTGTCAAAGGCAGCCGCCAGGCCAATACCCTGATCAACTCCTGCATGCTCTGCGGACTGTGCACCACCCTGTGCCCCAATGATTTTCCCATGGCCGATCTGTGTCTGGGAGCCAGGCAACGGATGGTAAACAAGGGCAAAATGCCCCCCTCGGCCCATGACTTCGCCCTACAAGATCTGGAGTTTAGCCGCAGTGAGGAGTTTTTTCTGGTCCGCGGCGATCCGGAGCAGATAGAATGCGCCTGGCTCTTTTTTCCCGGCTGCCAGCTATGCGCCACCCACCCGGAGCAGGTGGAGGCGGTCTACGCCTGGCTGCGCCGTAACCTGGACGGCGGCATCGGCCTGGCTCTGGCCTGCTGTGGGGCCCCAGCCTATTGGGGAGGCCGGCAGAAGACCTTCCAGGCCGTCGCCCGGCAACTCCAGAGTGCTGTACAGGAACTGGGAGTTCCCAAGTGGATTGTGACCTGCCCCTCTTGTCAGCAGATGCTGGAGCATTTTGATCCTTTTTTGGATCGGATTTCCTTGTGGGAGGTGTTCTCGCAATACAGGGCTGAACTGGATATGACCCATTTTCAGCCCCAAACGTGCTTGGTTGATCCCTGTGCGGCCAGCAACCTGCCAAAGATGCGTCAGGCAGTACGTGAACTGCTACAGGACCAGGACCTGCTTGAGCCCGGCCTGAACGGTTCCACGGCGGCATGCTGCGGGTACGGCGGCTTGGTGACCAATGCCAATCCGGACATCGCCGCCCGGGCGGCCAGGGAACGGGCTGCAGCCTGTCAGGGAGATGCACTAACTTACTGCGCCATGTGCCGGGATCAGCTGGTTCGATCCGGCAAACGGGCTGCTCATCTCCTGGATATCTTTTTTCCAGGCAAGGGGGATGCATATTCAAGGCCGTCAACCGGTCTGTCCGCCAGCCGTGGCAATCGACGTCAACTCAAGGATTACATGCTGCAAACTGTCTGGAATGAACAGTGTCTGGCTGATTCTAACTTTGGTTCCATATCTCTGCACATGTCCGAGACTACGCGGGACATGGTGGAGAAGCGGCGCATTTTAGACAGCGATATCCAGCAGGTCATTGCCCATGCCGCTGAGCACGGCCAGCTTTTTTATGATACGCAGTCCAAGAGCTATCTGGGCAGCCTGCAACTGGGCCAGGTCACCTTCTGGGTCCAGTATGGGCCTGGAGAGAATGGCGTGTATGAAGTGTACACCGCCTACAGTCACCGCATGGAAATAGGCAAGGTCAGCGCTGAGGAGAGTGCGTGAAAGTCAATCAGCAGTTCAGACCCGAGTCAGGAGAATGGGAATGTGCCAAATGCAAAATCCCACTTCAGCCTGGACAGGTAAAGTTGCAGTATTTGAACAACAGCTTCACCATCGGGGTCCTGGTCTGTCCTCAGTGCAGACAGGCCCTCATCCCGGAAGATACTGCCACTGGAAAGATGCTGGAAGTTGAGCAACTTTTGGAGGACAAATAAATCAGCATGTTCTTTGGCCTCCCCCTGGTGGATCGGCATCGAAATCGAAGTCACCTTAGAGAAACGTTTTTTGTATCTTTTGTGCGCTTAAGCGTCGATGTCCTGCCCATCCATAGCCCCTCCAGGGCATGAAGGTTTTTGACAAATGCACTCAGCCTCCACCTCACCAGTCATGCGCCAAGCCTTGGACGATGCCTTGCGCCCAGGGGGCCTGAGTGGGACTCGCCAAGCCCTGGAGCGTTTGCCCCTGCCTTGGGGAACAACGGTTTTGGATGCGGGTTGCGGGCCGGGAAAGACTGCCAATTTGCTCCACGAGACCGGATGCCGGGTTGTTGGAATAGATCGGGACGCCCGGATTCTGCCAGCAGAAAATGCCCTGGCAGACAACCTGTGCTTTGTCCAAGGCGATATCTGTTCTTTGCCCTTGTCGGCGGACAGCCTGGATGCCGTGTTTTGCGAATGCGTGCTGAATCTGCTGCCCCAGCCCGAAGCGGCCTTAGCTGAGTTTTTCCGCATCTTACGGCCTGGAGGCCGGCTCTATTACAGCGATATGTACGCCCGGGAAAAAACCGGGACTCTTGCCGAGTGCTCATACGGCACCTGCTTGGCCGATCCCTGCGACCTGGATACTTTGCGCCGGCGTTTGGATATGCACGGTTTTATCATTTATTCTGAGCAAGACCAGACCAAGCTGCTGACAGAAACCGCCGGTCGATTGATTTTTGAATTTGGTTCCACCGCTCTTTTTTGGCAAGCCGTCTTGGGCCCAATGGCCGGCAGTGGATGTTCGTCCAGAATCCAAGCCCTGCGACCAGGGTATGTGTATTTTGTGGCCCAAAAAAAGACATGACTTTCAGGAAGACAACTCATGACTGACGATACATTGTTTCGTATCCTGCCTTTAGCCCAGAAAGGATATTGCTGTAGCCAGATCATACTTCTGCTGAGCTTGCAAGCCCAAGGGATCGAAAATCCGGCCCTGATCCGGGCCGCATCCGGATTGTGCCACGGAATCGGGGGGACAGGCCATACCTGTGGAGCATTGACTGGAGCGGCATGTATGCTGGGTCTGTATGCAGGAAAAGGGACAGACGCTGAAGAAGAAAACGAGCGCCTACTGCTGATGCTCAATTCCCTGGCTGAGTGGTTTACTGAATACACGACAGAATTTGGTGGATCACGCTGTACTGATATTTTGGGTGAATCCGTTGTGCAGCCGGATCCCAATATCTGCGGCCGGCTCATCGCTGATACCATGGACCAGGCCATGACCATTCTATCCGACAACGGTTTTGATCCTTCGGAGGGCCCTGATGCCGGATGATCATCCTACCCAAAGTCTGTGCCCGATATGCCTGCAGCGCATACAGGGCAAGCGGGTAGAGACCGCACCCGGTGTAATCTCTTTGCGCAAGCAATGCCCGGAACACGGTTCATTTTCCACCGTCATATGGAGAGGGGATCCGTCCTTTTTCGAATGGAAGCGGCCGAAGATTCCTTCCCAACCTCCTGTCTGTCGCACACATAGAAACAGTGGATGCCCCTTTGACTGCGGACTGTGCCCGGAACATGCCCAGCACACCTGCACGACCCTGCTGGAAGTAACCAGTCGCTGCAATCTGGGCTGTCCGGTCTGTTTTGCTCACAGCGGCGGCCACAGCCAGGACCCGGATTTGTCCGCTCTCAAAGAAAATCTTGAGCACATTCGGTCCACTGCCGGGGCCTGTACCCTGCAGATATCCGGAGGGGAACCCACGGTTCGGGAGGACCTGCCGGAGATCATAGCCCATGCAGCTGCTCAGGATTTCAGCCTGGTCCAGCTGAACACCAACGGTCTGCGCTTTGCTCAGGAACCGGACTACGCCTTGGAGCTAAAACAAGCCGGGCTGGAATCAGTTTTTCTACAGTTCGACGCATTGCGGGATGAGGCCTTTATTTGCCTGCGGGGCAGGGCATTGGCGGATATCAAGAACAGGGCGGTTCAGGCCCTGGCCCAGGCCGGCTTGGGTATTGTTCTGGTTCCGACCCTGGTTCCGGGAGTAAACACCAAGGACATCGGCCCACTGCTTCGCTATGCCCTGGAACATCACCCGGCGGTCCGGGGAATCCATTTCCAGCCTGTGAGCTATTTCGGCCGGTTCCCCAAGCAGCCGGAAGATGCAGACCGTCTGACCCTGCCTGAAATCATGCGCGCCCTGGAGGAACAGACCCAGGGCCTGATCAACAGCCGGGACTTTCAGCCACCTGGCTGTGAACATTCGTTATGTTCCTTTCACGCCGCCTATCTGGTCACTGAGACGGGAGACCTGCAACGTCTGGGGCAGGGCTGTTGCAAATTAAGCCCTCAGGAAGCTGCTGCCGGGGCCAGGCAATCTGTGTGCATGACGTCCCAACGCTGGAAATCCCCAGCTCCGAAAGATCGCTGTTTGCCCATGGACGATGATCTTGACCGCTTCCTGGCCCGAGCGAGACAGCATACATTCACTGTCTCCGGCATGGCCTTCCAGGACGTCTGGAATCTGGACCTGGAACGCCTGCGCGGATGCTGCATCCATGTCCTGGCCCCGGACGGAAGATTGATTCCCTTTTGCGCCTACAATCTGACAGCTCTTGATGGACGGCCCCTGTATCGGAGGAGGTAGGAAAGGAATTCTATGCCCGTCAATCAACTCGAATCCTGGATCTCCCTGCAAATCGGTCTGCCCCGGAAAACAATTTTATCCAGGGGCGTCCTGCGTCGCTGGCAACGCGAGAGACTTCTCCAGACCATTGCCCTGGCTCGGGAGAACAGTCCCTGGTACAGACAACGCCTGCGCAATGTGTCTCTGCCAGACAACGCGGACATTGAGCAGATCCTGCGGGCCCTGCCTTTGCTCACCTCCGATGACCTGCGTGACCACGACCAGGAGATGCTCTGCTCCTCCCAGGCCGAGATACAGCGGGTGATCACCCTGCAATCATCAGGGACCACGGCCTCACCCAAGCGCCTTTTCTTCACGGCCAAGGACTTGAGGCACACCACGGGCTTTTTCCAGCATGGAATGCGCCTGGTAGCTGCTCCCCAGGACTGTGTCCTGGTCATGCTTCCCAGCACCAAGGACTATGATGTCGGCAGCCTGCTGGTCAATGCCCTGCACCAGGCCGGATTCTCCGCACATGTGCAGTGGCCAGCCCATGAACCGCAAATTGTGGCCCAAGCTGTGCGCACAATCCAGGCCAACTGTCTCATCGGACTGCCACATCACATTCTGTCCCTGGCCAGAGATACCGCTTTGGCCCAGGACATTTCCCGCTATGTGCGACGTGTTCTCCTCTGTTCCGACTATACCGCCCCGGTTGTCCGTCAGGCTATAGCCCACAAACTGGAATGCCGAGTCCATGAGCATTACGGATCCACAGAATCTGGTCTGGGCGGGGCAGTGGAATGCTCAGCCGGTACTGGTTGTCACATCCGGGAGAACGATCTCTTGTTCGAAGTGGTCGACCCCAGCACAGGAGAGCAGCTGCCAGATCGGGCTGAAGGCGAGTTGGTATTTTCCACCATCACCAGAAGCGGCATGCCTTTGCTTCGCTATCGCACCGGGGACCGGGGCAGCATTACCCACAGCCGTTGCTCCTGTGGAAGCGTTCTGGCCCGGCTGCAAAATCTGAACGGCCGCCTGAAAGATATGGCCTGGTTGCCTACTGGAGAACAACTGACCATGGCTGAGCTGGATCAGGCTCTTCTGTCCAGTCCCTGGATCACCGGCTATGAAGCCGTATTGGACGATGAGCCCAATGCAGGCGATGCGCAATCTCCTCCCAACTCGACCCCAAAGACCGTTTTACGTCTCAGGATAAAGGCACTGACATCCAAAGCTTCATGGAAACAAGAAAAGGTCAAAGCTGATCTTCTGGGCATACCGGCCATCCACCGAGCGATAACTTATGGTTCGATGCGTATAGCAGTGACAGATCATCACGACCCGCTTTTCCCCTCCCATACAGTCAAACGACATCTCCAGGACAACCGAAACCAGCCTCTTGGATAAGACCTCTGCGCAATCTTGTTTGATGCACGAAAAAAACGAGAGGCATGGGCTCCTAACCTTTCCCCACACTTGCCTGAGGCAAAACATTTTTCCGCCAAAGCGCGCAAAAATGTTTTGCCGGAATAATCAGTGATGAAACACAATGAGACCTTCTGTCGTTTCACTATTCTCCGGCCGGGGTACAGGGTAATATTCCTTCGCTGAAGTGAGAGAAAAGAAAAGTTCCTCATTTCATGCGAGCAAAAACAGGACTTTTACCCCATCTGATTCTTGCTGAATCCTAACACCTGTAACCTGACACCTTTTCTCAAAGCCACTCCGTCCGCCCGGCCAGGCCGGGAAAGCGTTCCCGGGCCTGATGAATCTTGTCTAGCTCCACCTGGGTGCGCAGGATGACCTCCTCGTCCCCTCCTCCGGCCATGACCGTGCCCCAGGCATCGACAATCATGCTGTGGCCCACCAGGGTTGCGCCACAGTTCGGGCCTACGGAGTTTGCGGATATCAGTGCGCACTGGTTCTCTATCGCCCTGGCTCGAGTAAAAATCTGCCAGTGCTCCAAGCGGGGATAGGGCCAGGCCGAACAAATCAGAAAAATCTCCGCCCCCTGATCCACCATCCGCCGAAAGAGCTCAGGAAAACGCAAGTCAAAGCAGGTGGCCAGGCCGAAGATCCCCAGGGGAGTGGGAACAACGCTGATCTGCTCTCCCGGGGTCAACAACTGCTTCTCCAGGGAATCAAAGGCAAAAAGATGGATCTTGCGGTAAGAGCCCAAGATCTCGCCCTGAGGTGAAAGCAGATAGGTCGCATTGTAGTAGTGATCTCCGTCCTGGAGGACGAAGCTTCCGGTGTGAACATAAGCCTCCATTTCCCGAGCCATGGACTGCATGGTCTGCAAGGTAGGGCCATCTTCAGTCTCGGCTTGAGAATAGTACCTATCAAAGCTCATGAAACCGATATTCCATAGTTCAGGAAGAACAATCAGATCCGCCCCTTGGCACTGACGAATCAGCTCAACCGCCCGGTCAATAGCGCGGGATTTATTGTCTTCGATCACACCCATCTGGATTGAGGCCACGTGCATACGACGTTCTCCTTTGGTTTCAGCTTTGCCCTTCCAACTGCATATAGGAGAGGGGCTCAACGTCATAGGCCAGTTCCAGGCTGCGGCCCAACATCCGCTTCTTCCAGATGCCGGTCTGTGTGGTCGCAGCCCAGGGCCACATACACTGTTTGTTCATTGTCGATGAGCAGGCCATACCCAACCTCGCCCGATGTCTTGGCCCCATAAGTCTCAATACTTTTACCGATAGTTCCAACAGGGCCTCTCTCACTGGGGTTCTGGAGATGTTGAAGCTCTTTGCCAAGTATTTTTCAGTATACATTTCTCCTGGCTTGAGATCTCCAGCAATCAGTTTGAGGAAATCAAAGATCCACCCGGTAAACATCGTTGCTTCCATAGCAAGGATGCAAGGATCAGGTAGTTCTTTTGCCCATTTGGCCAGCTCTTTGGCATGCACGGCAGCGAGCTGTTCATCCAGCGAGGAGCGAGCTTGGCTGTCTCGATAATCACGTGTTGCAAGTGTTTATTGCGTTTTTTGGAAATTGGCCCCCTGTTGTTTTTTCCCGCAGATTCCTTCTGAGCGCTGCAAAGCCCGCAATAGCTGACTGCGTCTTTGACTGTGGCCATCCTGTGTGGTTCACCTTTTTCCAAAGCCCAGGTCAGTGCGGTCACCTCTCCTACGCCGGGAATAGTCATGAGCAGCTCTACCCGTTTTTGAAGCAGAGGATTGTTCTGCAGAGCCAACAACAGCTTCTTTTGCATAGCTTTGAAGATCTCCAGGTTTGATCTGCTGAGTGAGGTATCGTTGGTCTTTACGTAAAGTTATGTATCGTTGTTTGTTCCCTTAGTCAACTTGACACCAAGGCACGATCGCAGATACTTGTTGACTCTGCTTACCCCCTGAACATATCGTATATGAAAGCTCCCCGGTCTCGATTTTCTTTCTTTCGCCATATCGGTAGAACCCGAATTTTAGTTTGGCGGTATCAGTGATGAATATTACCCCAGAGATAGACAATGCCTCCATCGTGCTTCTTGGTCGTTTTAACCCATCGATTTTCCAGCCCTGGTGGTTTGCCAAGAATGGAATAGTCGGTGAACAAGAAGCTGATGGGGCAGAAATCGAAATAATCCATCCTGAGATATGTAAGTTTCAGACCGAGTACTTTCTTATCCAAGCGGAACGTAGTCGTTTCATGGTAAGCAGTATTGCTGGACCACTTGAAATGGTTAAAGATTTTGTGCTGAAGACATTTACCGATTTCTTAAATCATACACCGGTTGGAATTCTGGGGATCAATAGAGTGGTGCATTTTGATACCGGTAGTAATAAAGCCAGGATCGCTTTGGGTCAAAAGCTCGCTCCATGGGAGGCCTGGGGTGAGTGGGCAAACTCTTTTGAAGGGGAAGATATTGAGGCTCAGGGCGGGATGGTCAATTTGACTATGCGCCAATATCGTTCACAAAGAGAAGGGTTCAAGGGGTATGTCCAGGCCAAAATTCAGCCTTCCGCTCAATTATCCGGAAATAGCGGTGTCTTTATGGATATCAACAATCACTACGAAGTGGTGAGGCTCGAGGATGCGGTTGGGTGCTTAAAGGTCATGGACGTCTTGGAAGAACAATGGGGTCAGGCCATGGAACACGCGGAGTCTATTATTAATCACATCATGAACCAGATAGAGGAGTTGAAGTGATGGCAGACGCACTTGTCACAGAGAGTCCGGATCTGGTTGTGCCTGAAATACCAGATGACTATGTGCCTGAGGTGAGTCCGGTGGATCCTGGCAAACATGTGGCTCCTCTGCAGGGGCCTGTGGATAGTGGAATTGGGCCTCATGAGGATCTCAGCAGTATGTCGTCAACAGATTCAGGCCGATACGAGCCGAAAATTCGATCTT
>Ga0182239_1000423_pt1 | contig 15315 bp, 13 predicted proteins | sample hydfrate6_PW_210_FD_132456 | JGI IMG/M metagenome (GOLD analysis project Ga0182239, IMG submission 132456) | Subsurface microbial communities from deep shales in Texas, USA - hydraulic fracturing test 6_PW_210 | ecosystem: Environmental > Aquatic > Deep subsurface > Shale gas/oil reservoir >... | reverse complement strand
TTTGTGGATGGATTGGACAAACAGGTATGTCTGGATCGTGCTTTTCATTACCACGGCGTATTTTTTGATCGGTTTTGCAGACGATTACCTCAAGCAGATTCAGAAACGCAACCGGGGGCTGCGGGCATGGCAGAAATTTTCTCTCCAGATGGCGGCCGCCGGCATTGTCGGGGCAGTGCTCTACCTGCAGCCCGATTTTTCCACTCAGATCACGGTTCCCTTTTTCAAGGGGGTTTCACCGGAGCTGGGCGCGGCTTATATCCTGTTTGTCATTCTCGTGATCGTGGGCACTTCCAACGCGGTCAACCTCACCGACGGGTTGGACGGCCTGGCCGTCGGGCCGGTGATTATTGCCGCGGCCACCTACATGCTTTTTGCATACGTGGCCGGAAACGTGAAAATCGCCGATTACCTGCAGATCAATTACGTGGCCGGCAGCGGGGAGGTGACTGTTTTATGCGGTGCCCTGGCCGGGGCGGGTCTGGGATTTTTGTGGTTTAACGCTTACCCGGCCGAAGTGTTTATGGGCGATGTGGGTTCGCTGCCGCTGGGCGGCGCCCTGGGAACCGTGGCCGTGATTACCAAACAGGAGATCCTGATGGTGATCGTGGGCGGAGTGTTCGTGGTGGAAGCCTTGTCCGTGATTTTACAGGTGGGATACTTCAAGATGACAAACGGCAAGCGGATATTCAAAATGGCGCCGCTGCACCATCACTTTGAGCTCAAAGGCTGGGCCGAGCCCAAGGTGATCGTGCGCTTCTGGATCCTGGCCATCATCCTGTCGCTGGTGGCCATTAGTACATTGAAGCTGCGGTGAAACCACGAAGCACACGAAGCGCACGAAGCACAAATTTAACAAAGAAAATCCCGCTTCGCGGTCTTCGTGATCTTCGTGGTGATAAAGAATCCCGCGAATAATCGGAAAGAAAGTAAAAGACATCGGTTAATGGACCTTCGAAACAAACATATCACCGTGGCTGGCCTGGGAACAACCGGGCAGGCCCTGGCGCGGTTTCTGCACCGGCGGGGGGCGCATGTCACCGTGACCGACAGCGCATCCGAGGCCGATCTGGGCGAGGCTCCTGCAAAGTTGCGGGAACTGGGCGTGCGCCTGGAGCTCGGCGGCCACGGGAAGGGCGTTTTTGAAAGCGCCGACATGATTGTTTTGAGCCCGGGTGTGCCCCATACCATCGAACCCGTGGCGCGAGCGCGGAAATCCGGCGTGCGGGTGATCGGGGAAATCGAGCTGGCCGGCCGGTTTATTTCCGCCCCGGTAGTGGCGGTCACCGGCACAAACGGGAAATCCACGGTAACCCGGCTGATTGGACAAATGCTGGATGCGTCGGGATTGAAAGTGTTTGTAGGCGGAAACCTGGGCACGCCGCTGATTTCCCATGCAGACGAAAACAGGCCGGCTGACGTGGTGGTTGCGGAAATCAGCAGTTTTCAGCTCGATACCGTAGAGACGTTTCGACCGAAGGTGGCGGTGTTGCTCAACATCACCGCGGATCACCTGGATCGGTATCCGAGCCTGTATGCTTACGGCGCAGCCAAGGCAAGGCTGTTTGAAAATCAGACCGGGACGGATACCGCGGTGCTCAACGCGGCCGATGCCCTGATCATGAAACTGGCCCGGGATATCCGGGCCAACAAATGCCTGTTTAACACGAATGTGGACGTGGACTGCTGCGCATGGCTTGATGAAAACGGAATAAACGTATCCCCGACCGGCTCCGGCCCGGTCCGGATTTCTTACGACGATATCCCCATGGTCGGCCGTCATAATTATGAAAATGTGGCGGCTGCGGTGCTGGCGGCGATGGCCGCCGGTGCAGATCCCGACGGGGTGATGGCAGGCATCCGGGGTTTCCGGCCGGATCCGCACCGGCTGGAATGGGTCGCGCAAATCCGGGGCGTTAATTATTATGACGATTCCAAGGGCACCAACGTGGATGCGGTTTGCCGGGCAATTGAAGCGGTAGGGCCGCCGGTGGTTCTGATTCTGGGAGGCCGGGATAAGTGCGGCGGCTATGGCGGACTGGCTGATTCGATTCGGCGCCACGTAAAAGCCATGGTCCTGCTGGGTGAAGCCGCAGATGCCATCGATCAGGAACTCGGCGGCATGGTTCAGACCCGCAGAGCGGATTCTATGGCCGGGGCCGTACGCCTGGCGGCAGGCCTGGCGGATGCCGGGGATACGGTCCTGCTTTCACCGGCTTGTTCCAGTTTTGACATGTATGAAAGCTATGCCGGCCGGGGCAGGGATTTTCAGCGGGTGGTGCATACTCTGGAGAACCGGAAAAATGGATAACGGCGAAAAAAAAACCAGGCCCGCGGGCGGCCGGCCTGATCCGGTGCTGTTGTTCCCGGTGATCATGCTCATCGGCATTGGCATTGTCATGGTCTACAGCGCCAGCAGCGAGATCGCCCTGCGCACATACGGCAGCGAGTATTACTTTCTTATCCGCCAGCTCATATACGCGGTTCTGGGAATTTCCGGGATGCTGGTGTGCGCGTTTTTCCCGTACCGGATTCTTAAGCCGTTGAGCTATTTCCTGCTTCTGGCCGCAACCGTTATGCTCGGCGCAGTGCTGATTCCGGAGGCGGGGCGTTCTGCAGGGGGTGCCACCCGGTGGCTGCAGTTTATGGGCGTTTCCTTTCAGCCCGCGGAATTTGCGAGGCTGGCGCTGATCGTGTTCATGGCCTATTCCCTGACCAAGAAGCAGGTGAAGGTTACGGATCCGACCATCGGGTTTCTGCCGCATTTCCTGGTTTTGTGCGTGTTTACGATGCTGATCATGATGCAGCCGGATTTCGGCACCGTTGCCATGTTCTGGATGCTGGCATGGATCATCATGTTTGCCGGAAGGGTTCCCCTGCTGCACCTGGCCTCCGCCCTGGTCGTGGTGATGCCCCTGGGCCTGTGGCTCCTGGTTTCGGCCGACTATCGCCTGAAACGGTATATGACGTTTCTGGATCCCTGGAAATATCCCCTCGACGAGGGATACCAGATTATTCACTCGCTGATGGCCTTTGGCTCGGGCGGCCTTCTCGGAAAAGGCTTTGGCGAGGGGTATCAAAAACTGTTTTACCTGCCCGCACCTCACACGGATTTTATCTTTTCCGTGCTCGGCGAGGAGGGTGGACTTGTATGGGTGCTGTTCGTGGTGCTGCTTTACCTGGTGATCCTGTGGCGGGGCATGCGGATTGCCACCAGCGCGCGGGACTGTTTCGGCTCTCTGCTGGCATTCGGGATCACGGTTTCAATTGCGCTGCAGGCAATTGTCAACATGGGTGTGAACCTGAGTCTGCTGCCCACCAAGGGACTGTCTCTGCCGTTTTTGAGCTACGGCGGCTCTTCTTTGGTGTTTAACCTGGGATGCATCGGCATCCTGATGAATATCGGGACATCAAAAGAAAAATGAATATGACCGGAAATACCGCATTTACCCAAAACCGGGCAGACAGTGCCGGGGCAGCCGTGCGCCTGGTCATCGCCGGGGCGGGCACGGGCGGACATCTGTTTCCCGGAATCGCGGTGGCCGAGTCGGTAATGCAAAAGGCGCCCGGATCCCGGGTGGTGTTTGTGACCACGGGCAAACCCATAGAGGTGACCGTGCTTTCAGACCACCCGTATGAAACGGTAAAGATTTCCGCGGCCGGGATCAAGGGCATGGGGTTGTGGCACAAATGCAGCAGCGTGTTTTTGCTGCAAAAGGGGTTTGCCCAATCCATGGGCATTTTGGGGCGCTTTGGGCCGGATGCGGTTTTGGGCATGGGCGGCTATTCGTCGGCACCCGTTGTCATGGCGGCTTTTTTAAGGCGCATTCCGCGCTTTATTCACGAGCAGAACCGCCTGGCCGGCATGACCAACCGATGGCTCGCCCGGTTTGCCAACCGGGTGTTCGTATCTTTTGCAGATACCTGTATTGGCAGTGAACAAAAAACCCGCTTTACCGGAAATCCGGTGCGTGAACAGATCCGGGCCTGTGCCGCGGCCCGCAGGCAGCGGCCGGAAGGCGAAGACGAAAACCGGCGGTTTACCATCCTTGTACTCGGCGGCAGCCAGGGCGCCAGCAGCATCAACCAGGCCATGATATCCGCACTTTCGCACATGGCGGACAGGGAAAACTGCCGGGTCATTCACCAGACCGGTACCCGCGATGAAGCCGAAGTGCGGCAGGCCTATGCGCGGATGGGGGTTTGTGCAACGGTCTCGGCATTTTTCAGGGACATGGCCTCGCTCTACGAAGCCGCGGATTTGTCCGTGTGCCGGGCCGGAGCCACAACCGTGGCAGAGATTGCAGCCGTCGGCCTGCCGGCGATATTCATCCCGTACCCGTATGCCGCAGACAATCACCAGGTCGCCAACGCAGAGGGATTGGCAGGCGCGGGTGCAGCAGAAATCATCATGGAATCGGACTTGAGCGGACCGGGGCTGGCAAAGTGCCTGGCGGCTTATCAGAAAAATGCCGGAGTTTTGGAAAAAGCCCGCTTTGCCGCGCAGGCCGCAAGCCGGCCGGAAGCCGCCGCCCGGATCGCCGATGAAATCATCGCGGCTGCCCGATTGCGGCAAAATCCGAAAGTTGAAGGACAATAGGAAACCGCATGTATCGAAAACAATATCATATCCATTTCGTGGGCATCGGCGGCATCGGCATGAGCGGTATCGCCGAGCTGCTGCTGAACCTGGGCTACCGGGTTTCAGGTTCCGACATTGCCGAGTCGGATGTGACCCGGCGGCTGCAGCACCTGGGCGGAACGCTGTATATCGGACACGGTGCGGAAAATATCAAGGACGTGGACGTGGTGGTGACGTCTTCTGCGATCCGCGCTGACAATGCGGAAGTCCGGGCCGCAGAGTCGGCATCCATTCCGGTGATTCCCCGGGCGGAAATGCTTGCCGAACTCATGCGGCTCAAATACAGCGTGGCCGTGGCCGGTGCACACGGAAAGACCTCCACGACATCCATGCTGGCCGGGGTGCTGGGGGCCGGCAACCTGGACCCCACGGTGGTCATCGGCGGCAAACTCAAAAGCCTCGGCAGCAATGCGGTGCTGGGAAAGGGTGACTTTATCGTGGCCGAGGCGGACGAGAGCGACGGCTCATTTCTCAAATTTTCCCCCACCATTTCGGTGGTTACCAATATCGATCTGGAGCATCTGGATTTCTACCACGACCTGGCGGAAATCAAGCGGGTTTTTCTGGAGTTTATCGACCGGCTGCCGTTTTACGGCCTGGCCGTGCTTTGCCTGGACAACGAGCATGTCCAGGATCTGATTCCCCGTATAAAAAAACGCTACATCACATACGGCCTGTCAGCCCAGGCGGACTTTCAGGCGGCAAACATCGTCTTTGACGGCGCCAAAAGCCGCTTCGGGGTTTATCACGGAGGCGGTCACATGGGCGATATCACGCTGAACCTGCCGGGCCGGCATAACATTGCCAATGCCCTGGCAAGCATCGCAGTGGGCCATGAACTTGAAATTCCGTTTGAAACCATGCGCACCGCCCTGGAAAACCTGGACGGAGTCCAGCGCCGCCTGGAGGTCAAGGCGGATGTCGGCGGAATCATGATTCTCGATGACTACGGGCATCATCCCACGGAAATCAAAAGCACCCTGGAAGCGGTCCGCAACAGCTGGCCGGAGCGACGCCTGGTAGTGGTATTTCAGCCGCATCGCTATACCCGGACGCGCGCCCTGTTTGACGGGTTTGCGCGGTCGTTTTACCAGTCCGACATCCTGGTGGTGCTGCCGGTATATTCGGCAAACGAACCGGCCATCGCGGGTGTGGATCATCATGGTCTCTGCGAGGCCGTTTGCGCCCACGGCCATAAACAGGCCCGGGCCGTGGATGATACAGAGACGGCACTGGACAGCTTGGCCGGGATCCTGCAGCCCGGGGACATGCTGTTGACTCTGGGTGCCGGAAATGTATGGCAGGTGGGCGAAGCTTTAATCGACCGGCTGAAAGCCGGAAACGCGGGCAAATAAGACGGGAGGTATTGTGGCGTTGAGCCGCGCGGTCAAAAAGGAGCTTGCAGACCGGTTCGGACAACGGGCTGTTTTTGACGTGTCCATGGCCGATCATACCTCGTTGCGGGTGGGCGGCCCGGCCGATGTCCTGGTTATGCCCGCAGATACCCGGGAACTGATGGATTTGATGCGCCTGCTGGAACAGGCCGGGCTTCCGTGGATGGTGCTCGGGGCCGGCACCAACCTGCTGGTCCGGGACAAGGGAATTCGCGGCGTGGTGATTTCTTTGCGGCAGGGGTTTTCCGATATCGCCACGCATGAAACCGGCCCGGATTCCGTTACCGTGCATGCCGGGGTCGGGGCACGGTTGAGCGCGCTTTGCCGGTTTGCCATAGCGCATGATCTGGCGGGGATGCATGTTGTTGCCGGCATTCCCGGCACCGTGGGCGGGGCGATCCTGATGAACGCCGGCACCGCACAGGGCGCGATCGAATCCGTGCTTGCCGGAATCGACGTGCTGCATGTTCCGGATAAGGAAGCATACATCAGCCGGGAGGCCCTTACGTTTGTTTACCGGAAGCTGGTGTGGAGCGCGGAAATGTGCGGGGCAAACGAATATCCGCCTCTGGTGCTCGGCGGCTGGTTCCGGCTTCAGCCGGCCGGAAAATGGGATCTGGCGGCCGAATTCGAGACCCTGCAGGCCAGGCGCTGGCAAACCCAGCCAAGGGGACTTTCAGCCGGGTGCGTGTTTCAGAATCCTTCTGCGGACATGCCGGCGGGACAATTGATCGACCAGGCCGGGTTCAAGGGTTTTCGCATCGGCGATGCCCAGGTATCCGAGCTGCACGCAAATTTTATCATCAATCGGAATCAGGCCAGCGCGGCAGACATTCTTCGCTTAATGGCAATGATTCGGGAGAAAGTCTACCAGCGTTGCAATGTGAACCTTCAACCGGAGATTCGGATTGTTGGCGAATGAACGGATAATCCATAAGCGGAGCCGGGAAAACCGATATAAGCAGGCAGGTCAAAGCGCGTATGCCTCCGGGGCCAGATGGCCCGGCACGCTGCTTAAGTTCCTATCCGGCGCAGCGGCAATCGGGGTGATGAGCCTGTTGTTTATCTTCGGCCATGACTGGCTGACCCAGTGCGATTATTTCCGGGCGGAAACCGTGCAGGTCACCGGAACCCGGAGGCTCTCAAACCAGCAGATCATGGAGACGGCAAAAATCACGGCAGGCGCCAACATTCTTTCGATCAATCTGGCTACGGCACGCAAGCGTCTGCTGGCAGTGCCCTGGATTGCAGCCGCCGAGATCCGCAGAGAGTTTCCCGGCACCATTATGATCCGGGTCCGGGAGCACAACCCCATGGCCGTGATCGATCTGGGCAAACCGTTTCTGGTCAATGCCCGCGGAGAAATTTTCATGGAAGCACAAAAAGCGCAGTTTCCGGAGCTGCCGGTGATAAAAGGCGCCGATTATCAGGACTGGAAGACGGGCGAAAGCGGAAACACACCCGTGTCCGAGGCGGTCATGTCCGTGCTGCGGCTCGGCGGGCAAAGCAAAAGCGCGGTTCCCGTCGGCCGGATCGACCGGATCCACGTAGATCCGGAACTCGGGGTGACGCTGCGAACAGCCGGGTTCCCGGCAGCGCGGATTCATCTGGGCTATGGGCAATATGCGGTCAAGTATCGGCGCCTGGGAAAAATTCTTGACTACTGCGGGCGCAATGAAACGCCCCGGGAATTTGCGGAAATCGATCTGAGGTATCCGGATCGGATCGTGGCCAGCCCCGCAAAAGCGCAAACGGATCAAGCCAAACCGCAAAAGGAGGCATAGCGTGAAGGATCAAGAAGATATCGTCGTCGGGCTGGATATCGGCACCACCAAGATCTGTACGGTGGTCGCGGAGGTTTCCGGCGACAAGGTGAATATTATCGGTATCGGCAGCCATCCCTCCATCGGCCTGAGAAAGGGAGTGGTGGTCAATATAGATTCCACGGTCGATTCCATTAAAAAGGCCGTTCAGGATGCGGAATTGATGGCGGGATGTGAAATATCTTCTGTGTATGCGGGAATTGCCGGCGGGCATGTTACCGGGTTCAACAGTCACGGCGTGATTGCCATCAAGGGCAAGGAAATTACCCAGTCGGATGTCAACCGGGTGATCGAGGCGGCCCGGGCCGTGGCCATACCGATGGACCGGGAAGTCATCCACGTGCTGCCCCAGGAGTTTATCATAGACGGGGAAGCGGGCATTCAGAACCCGGTGGGCATGGCCGGAGTGCGGCTGGAGGCCAGGATCCACATTGTCACCGGCGCAGTGACCTCGGCGCAGAATATCGTTAAGTGCGCCAACCAGGCGGGTCTGGACGTATGCGACATCATCCTTGAGCCGATTGCCTCATGCGAGTCCGTGCTTACCCCGGAGGAGCGGGAAGTCGGAACCGGGCTGATCGATCTTGGCGGGGGAACCACGGATCTGGCGATATTCTCCGGCAATACCATCCGCCATACCTTTGTCCTCTCCCTGGGGGGCAATAACATGACCAACGACATCTCGGTCGGACTTCGGGTCCCGGTGGCCGAAGCTGAACGGATCAAAAAGGAGCATGGAACTTGCGTATCCGACAGGATCAAGAGCAACGAAACCATTGATCTGCCGGATATCGGCAGCCGGAAGGGCAGAAAGCTGCCGCGGCAGATCCTTTCGGAGATCCTCGAGCCCCGGGTGGAGGAAATATTCGCACTGATTCAGCGGGAGATCAACCGGGCGGACATGGGCGAGGAGATCGCCTCGGGAATTGTGCTCACAGGGGGCGCCTCGCTTCTCGAAGGTATATCGGAGGTCGCGGAATCGGTCTTCGAAGTGCCGGTGCGCCAGGGAACCCCGCACGGCATCAGCGGCCTTGTGGACGTGGTCAACAATCCCATGTACGCCACCGGCGTGGGTTTGGTTCTCTACGGCGCAAAGGACGAGGAGCGCAAGAAGTTCCGCATCCGGGATACCAATATCTTCAACCGGATCATCAGCCGGATGAAGCGTTGGTTCAGTGAAGTGATATAAAACGCAGGCTTTGCCTTGAAATTCGAATTTCATATTCGCAGTCAAAACTAATGATGCGTATCAGGCAATCAACAGGTCGAGATAAAAAATAACCGGTCAAAACGCCCAACAGAGAATAGGAGGTCAAAGATGGATTTTACCTACGTGGACAATGAAGCATCCGCAAAAATCAAGGTGATCGGCGTCGGCGGCGGCGGCGGCAACGCGGTGAACAACATGATCGATTCTCACTTAAACGGGGTGAAGTTCATCGCGGCCAACACCGATGCACAGGCCCTGGCGCATGCCAAGGCCAACACCAAGATCCAGCTCGGCGAGCAACTCACCCAGGGCCTGGGTGCGGGCGCGGATCCCAACGTCGGCCGGGACGCGGCCACGGAATCGGCAGAGCTGCTTCGGGATGCCTTAAGCGACAGTCACATGATTTTCATTGCCGCGGGTCTTGGCGGTGGCACCGGCACGGGCGCGGCTCCGGTGATTGCGGAAATATGCAAGGAACTCGGGGCGCTGACCGTGGCCGTGGTGACCAAGCCATTCAAGTTCGAGGCAAGAAAACGCAGCAAGCAGGCAGAGGAAGGCATTGCGCGGTTAAAGGAGGTGGCCGACACCGTGATAACGATTCCCAATGACCGGCTGCGGGGTCTTGCCAGTAAAAACGCACCCCTGATCGACATGTTCAAAATGGCCGATGAGATCCTGCACCATTCGGTCAAGGGCATCACAGATCTGATCATGCACCCCGGGCTTATCAACCTGGACTTTGCCGATGTGAAAACCATCATGTCCAAGTCGGGCATGGCCATCATGGGCATCGGAATTTCCAACGGCGAAAACCGGGCGATCGAGGCCGCGGAAAAGGCCATTTCCCATCCGCTGCTGGAGGATAACTCCATTTCCGGGGCCAAGGGCGTGCTCATGAACATTACCAGCAATTCAGAGCTGACAATGGAGGAGGCCATCGAGGCGTCCGAGCGGATTTACAACGAAATCGGCGACGATGATGTGGAAATTATCTGGGGAACCGCCATGGACGATTCCCTGGGTGATGAAATGCGCATCACCGTTATTGCAACGGGCATCGGGGAGGAAGAAGACCAGAACATGCCGCTGCATAAGCCGTCGGTTCGTCAGTTAAAAGATGTCAAGCGGGGCGTGGTTCGTGATTATACCCAGGAGGATCGGGCATATGAAAAGAACCTGAATCAGCCGACTTTCTACCGTGTACGTCAGCAGCAGGCCGAGGAAAAGGAAGGGGGCAACGAGGGGCAGCGCAAGAAAAAGGCCGGCAACAGCATGGAAGATTACTTTGACCTGGATATGCTGGATGTGCCCACGTTTCTGCGCAGAAAGGCTGACTAGAAGAGGATTTGGGCGTTTCTGTTTAAAAAACTTGACAAATTGGTTCCCCGGTAATAGGAGTAGTAGCTTAAATTTCTGGAATGGATCCGGTTGTTGGACCGACAGGGTCGCGCCCCTGCAGTACTGGCGGCCGGTTTTGAATCGGGAAGCACGCCCTTTGAAAGGAAGCCGCACAAAATGTCTGACGCGAAAAAACGGAAACTGGCCTACGGGATCGCGCTGGTATGCCTCATTGCCGGAGTTGTCTGCTATGCGGCGCTGCCGGTCCAATCCCCGGAGGAGCCGGTACGGGTGATGTTTGAGGCCACCGGCGACAATGTGCTTTTCTCCCACATGACCCACAGCGAGAGCTACGGGCTGTCATGTACGGATTGTCATCACAAGGTAGCCTGGGAAGCAGACACCGGCGGAGATGCCGGAAAAGCCGAGTCCTGCGGTTCCTGCCATACCGGGGAGAGCAAGCACGTGCCGGTCCTTGGGGAAAAAGGGCTTTTCGATCACAAGACCCACAGTCAGTACTACGGGTTGTCCTGTACTGACTGCCACCATATGTATGATCCGGAAAGCGGCGGCAGCCCCCAGAAATGCGGGGCATGCCATATGGAATCCGGGGATGAATACATGCCGAGCTTAACCGATGCCTATCACCAGCAATGCATCGGCTGTCATCAGGATTTCGGCACCGGCCCCACCACCGGGGACTGCAGCGCGTGCCATGAACCGCGCAAGCGCACAGAGGCATTTCACGGGCAGTGTGCGGGTTGCCATGAAAACATGGGATCCGGGCCTGTCAAGGATGACTGCCAGGCTTGCCACGGATATTGATGCCTCTGCTGCACACAGGTTGGATTGTCATTAAATAAAGCCCAGATAAAGGTAGGTCCATGATGAAGAGGCAATTTTTCGGAATTGCAACACCGAAACTCAAATATGACGTGATCGAGGATGTTCAGCCCGAGCCTGTTTCGGTGCAGCCGAAGCAGCGTGTGACCCTGTTTATTGAAAAGGCCTATGACCGGGCGGACAAGGCGCTGATCAAAAAGGGAGACGCTGTTGCGCGCGGGCAGCGGCTGCAGTTGTTTGCTGAAGATCCTGCCGCATACGCTATTTGTCCTGTTCCCGGGGTGATTTCCGAAATCTCGCCGTTTATCGGTATGATGGAAAAGCAGATGACCGCAGTGGTGATCGATACCGAATCCGACAGAGAGGATGACCGGGACACTGCCTTTAAAGAGGTTTCCGGCACACCGTCGATTGAAGATGCCGCCCGGTTTCTGGGCAGAGTGCCGGGGAAACCGGATTTTACCCAGTTTACGGATGCGGACAGGATGGTCAAGACCATTGCCGTGCTTGGCGCGGATCAGGACCTGCAGACCATAACCGGTCAGTATATCATCAAAACCGGGATTTCGTCGGTAAAAACCGGCATCGACATTCTCCGCAAGATCACCGGCGTACAGAATATTGTTCTGGTGGTGGCCCAGTATCAGGTGCAGGTGGCCGGAACAGCGGCAGCCGGGGTTCGCTCAGTGGATGCGTATTATCCGTCGGCGCACCCGGAAATGATTATTCGCCACCTGCTGGCCGAGCAGGCCGAGCAAGGACAGATCGGGTTTTTGACCGCCGAAGCGGTGGCCGGCATCGGTGAGGCCTATAACACCGGGGAGCTTCCGCTGGAAAAGCGAATCACCGTGGTCAAGAAAGACGGCACCCGGCAGCTTGTCACAGCGCCCGTGGGAACCCACGCTGCAGATATCCTTGACGCGGTCAATGAACAGGTCGAAAACGGGGATCGGCTTATCATGGGCGGTCCCATGACAGGCGATGCGGTATATTCGCTGGAGCATCCGGTGGAACCGGATACGGATGCCATTATAGTACAGGACAAGGAGATGATCGTGGCGGGTACGGATACGCCGTGCACCAATTGCGGGGAATGCGTGCGCATCTGCCCGGCAAACATACCGGTCAACGAATTGGTAAGACTGCTCGATGCCGGGGAATACGAGAAGGCGGCAGAACAGGCCGCCTTGTTTTCATGTATTGAATGCGGACTGTGCGCGTACGCGTGCGAATCCCGAATACCGATTTTCCAATTTATCAGGCTGGCCAAGCATGCTGTCAAACGCATGAGAGCAGCGGAGGAAGCAAATGCCTAACGCGATGAAGCTAACGGTTTCCCATGCCCCGTTTCTGCATGACGGAAGCGAAGTATCCACCAAGCAATACAATATTATTGCGGCCACATTGATTGCGGTGATAGCCGGATTGCTTCAGTACGGCATTCCGGCCCTCGGCGTGCTGACACTTTCGGTTGGCTCTGCAATGGCCTGGGAATTGCTGATGAATCTGCTCACCCGCCGGCCCGTATCAATCGGAGACGGTAATGCCGCGCTGATCGGTTTGCTGTTTGCGATGCTGCTGCCGGCGGTGGTGCCTTGGTGGTTGGTGGTGACCGGCACGTTTGTTGCCGTGGTGATCGGCAAGCAGATTTACGGGGGCATCGGGGGCAATCCGTTTAATCCTGTTGTGGTGGCCTACGCGATCCTGATGATCTCCTGGCCGATGTTCCTGGATTTCAATGCCGCGCTGGTGGATTACCAGTTCGATTTTACGGCCGGCTCTCCGCTGGTACTTTATAAAGCCTACGGTACCGCCGGACTGGAATCATTCAGCCTCGGCGGATTACTGCTGGGTCAGCAGGCCGGCGGCATCGGGGCGACCTTCGGGTTGGGGTTGATCATTGGCGGCATTTACCTGATTCTGCGGGGTTTTATCCGTTGGGAAATCGCGGTTTCTTTCCTGGCGGGAATCTTTATTACTGCCTTGTGCTTTAACCTTTATAATCCGGAAGTATACGCCGGTCCGGGATTTCACCTGCTTACCGGGTTTACGCTAATCGGCGCATTCTTTCTGGCAACAGAGGATTCATCTTCCCCGGTTCATTTTATCCCCATGCTCGTTTACGGCCTGCTCGGTGGATTTCTGACAGTCATGATCCGGAATCTGGGAGCCCATATTGACGGAGTGATATATGCAATCCTGATTATTAACCTGGTCAATCCGATTATCGATAAAATCAGACCCAAAGCAATGAAAAGGGTTATGCATCATGCGTGAAATGGTGAAGATGGTCATTGTGCTCACGGTGCTGAGCAGCCTTTCCGGCGGGCTGCTGGCGGCTTTGAAAAATAATACCCAGGACCGGATTGACAGCCAGGTGTTAAAATTTGTCAAGGGCCCGGCAATCGAAAAGATCCTGGAAGGCGCAACCAACGATCCGGTCAATGATCGGTTCTCCCTCAAAGTCGAAGGCGAGGAGGAGGAAAGAAACTTTTTCGTCGGCGTCTATGACGGCACTCCCAGGGCTGTTGCCTTTGAGACCCGGGCCTCGGGTTACGGTGGGGACATGGGGGTCATGGTGGCTTTTAATGTGAAAACCGACAAGATCATGGGGGTCAGTGTGACGACCCATAATGAAACCCCGGGCGTAGGCGCCACCGTTGAGACGAACACGGATTTCAAGAAACAGTTTGCCGGACTGCCCGCAGATGCGGACCCCAACGTGAAAAAAGACGGCGGCAGCATTAACGCCATGTCCGGGGCCACCATTACCTCGCGGGCGGTGTGTAAGGCCGTAAGGCGCGCCACGGATCTGTATCAGCAGCTGCAATCCAAAATCAAGGACCAGGTGAAAACCTTTACAGGCTAGGAGTGAATCCATCATGGCAAAAACCATCGGGCAGGAATTTGTAAAGGGCTTATGGGAGGAGATCCCTCCGTTTCGGCTGGTACTCGGGCTATGCCCGACGCTTGCGGTCACCAAGTCCGTGGAAAACGGGATCGGAATGGGGCTTGCAACCACGTTCGTACTGGTATGTGCAAATCTGCTGGTTTCCATTCTGAGCGGGATTATCCCCTCAAAAATCAGAATCGCCTGTTTTATCATTATTATCGCCACATTTGTCACAGTGGTCGAACTCATGATGCAGGCATATGCCTATCAGTTGTTCCAAAACCTAGGGATCTTTATTCCGTTGATCGTGGTCAACTGTATCGTGCTTGGCCGTGCCGAGGCATTTGCCTCCAAGAACAAGGTAATCCCATCGTTTGCCGACGGTCTTGGTATCGGTGTGGGGTTTACCCTTTCGCTGACGGCCATCAGCGCTGTCCGGGAATGCCTGGGAAACGGCACCCTGCTGGGCTACAGCGTATTCGGACCCGCTTTCGAGCCCTTTTCCTTTATGGTGGAAGCACCGGGTGCGTTTATTTGCCTGGGGCTTTTGCTGTGCATCATGAATATCATCGGGCAGAAGTAAACCGGCTTTTTCCACCCATAACGAGTCCGAAATAACGCAGACGCGGATTTACAGATACATGCCGCCCGGATCCGGAAGGTACCCGGCGAGCAATCAGGCACAGGAGAAACATTATGGGCGACTACATGGTCCTGATCATCAGCTGCATGCTGATCAACAACATTACTTTGGCGCAATACCTGGGGATATGCCCGTTTATCGGGACTTCCAAGAAAATGGAGACCGCCACAGGCATGGCCGGTGCGGTTGTCTTTGTCATGACCCTGGCGGCAATTATTACCTGGTGTATTGACACCTATTTCTTAAAAACGCTGGACATCGAGTATTTACGGACCATTGCCTTTATCCTGGTGATCGCCTCGCTGGTCCAGTTCGTGGAAATGTTTCTCAAGAAAAGCATTCCGGCACTGTATGCCGGCCTGGGGATATTCCTGCCCTTGATTACCACCAATTGCGCGGTGATGGGCGTTTGCCTGATCAATATCCAGGAGGAGTATACGTTTCTTGAAGCCCTGACTTCCTCCATTGCTTATGCCCTGGGTTTCGGCCTGGCGCTGATCCTGTTTGCCGGTGTCCGGGAGCGGGTGAT
>Ga0182239_1000422_pt1 | contig 15327 bp, 14 predicted proteins | sample hydfrate6_PW_210_FD_132456 | JGI IMG/M metagenome (GOLD analysis project Ga0182239, IMG submission 132456) | Subsurface microbial communities from deep shales in Texas, USA - hydraulic fracturing test 6_PW_210 | ecosystem: Environmental > Aquatic > Deep subsurface > Shale gas/oil reservoir >... | reverse complement strand
TTTTCTCCCCTCGTACTGCTGCTGGGGCTGTCGTTTGTGCAGCGTATCGTACATGCGGCGCTGGTATCACTGGCATACAGTTTTTGATGCTTTCGCAGAAAGTACAAAACCAGATGGCTAAGCAAAAAGCGCCAAATGCAAGGCGCGTGATTGTCGAACAATGAGGCGTACTTACGTACGTCGAAGCAGCGAGACAATTGCAGTAACGCCGCAGTTGGTGAGTTTTTGCGCCGCCATCAGTTTTTAGCTGCCTATGCATATAGATGACCTTAAATGCTGCGTAACCCAGAGCAAAGATGCCACTCTGATCGCGGTGCTGGTGCAACCGCGCGCGAGTAAAAACACCCTGTGCGGCCTGCAGGGGGAGGAATTGAAGGTGCGCCTTACCTCTCCGCCGGTAGATGGGGCTGCGAACAAGATGTGCTGTACCTTTTTTGCACGTATCCTGGGGTGTGCCAAGAGCGCCGTTACCATCGAACGCGGCCATACCGGCAGACATAAACAGCTTCGGATTGATGCATATTCTGCCACCGAAGTACGGAAGATGTTGCACAATGTGCTTGCTTAAGTACAATGAGCACAGGGTTAGAAAAAAGTTTATATTTATTGATGCAGGTTGGCAGAAGTGCCGTTGCTCCATGGGGGAGGGGCGGCAGAGATTTAAGTGGCTCGAAGAAATAAGGATCTAAAGGAGAGTTTATGCAGCCCTTTGTGTTTCACAACCCGACAAAAATCGACTTTGGTGCCGGAAAGGCGGTTAAGGCGGGCAGGACAACCGCTGAATTCGGCAAGAAGGCACTCCTGGTATATGGCCAGAACAGCCTGAAAGAAACCGGGATCTTCGATCGCATCACCACTTCGCTCAAAGAAGCGGGCGTCGAATGGATAGAGTTCGGTGGGGTTAAATCCAATCCGATTTTGAGCCACACGCAGGAAGGGGTGGAGCTCGCAAAGAAAGAAAATGTCGATGTCGTTCTTGCCGCCGGGGGCGGCAGTGTGCTGGATGAAGCGAAGGCGATTGCTGCCGGGGCCAAGTACGATGGCGACGTGTGGGATTTCTTTATTGACAAAGCTAAAGTGGAGGATGCGCTCCCCCTCGTCACTGTTCTCACCCTTGCTGCCACCGGCTCGGAGATGAACTGCGGCGGCGTAGTAACCAATGAGAAAACCCAGCAGAAATTCAATATCTACGGCGCCCCGCTGTTTCCTAAGGTTTCCATCCTTGATCCCGAGCTCACCTACACCGTTCCCTCCGACTACACCGCGTATGCCGGGGTGGATGCCATCTCGCATCTGATTGAGGGCTACTTTACCAGCACCGATACCGAAACCCCGCTGCAGGATCGCTTTGTGGAAGGTACGGTCAAGGTGATCATGGGCGCAACGGAGCGCCTCCTGCGTCGCGGTGACGACCCCGATGCGCGCGCAAACATGATGTGGGGTTCGACTCTGGCGCTCAATGGCCTCTCCACCGCCGGTATCGGCAGTTACGGCATGCCCAACCACATGATTGAACACTCCCTGAGTGCCATGTACGATATTCATCACGGCGCGGGGCTTTCCATTGTCATCCCCGCGTGGATGGCATATCAGGCGGAGCGGAACCCGGAAAAATTCGCGCGTTTCGCCAACCGCGTGTTCCGCTGCAGCGGCGGGAGTACCGCCGAGCGCGGTCTGTACGCGAGTGACGCAATGAAGAACTGGTTTTGTAAGATAGGCGCGCCCATCGATCTGAGCGAGGGCGATATCCCGGCGGAAGATATCCCCGCCATTGCCGAGAACGCAACGATGCTCGCGCAGAAGTGGGGACTGGATGAGTACACCAAAGAGGTGATTGAAGATATCCTCCAGCGCTGCGATTAACCGTGAAGATCGTATCCTTCAATGTCAACGGCATTCGCGCGCGCCTGCACCAACTTGCTGAAGTAGTAAAGGTGCACGCGCCGGATATCATGGCGTTGCAGGAAACCAAGGTCCACGATGACCAGTTTCCGTATCCGGACATTGAAGAGCTCGGCTACCATGTACGCTGTTACGGACAGAAGGGCCACTACGGTGTGGCCCTTCTGTCGCGTGCCGCGCCCCTCGCGGTAAAGTACGGTTTTCCCCACGATGACGAGCGCGCGCAGCGGCGTTTGATCTACGCCGAATATCCCACCTCCGCAGGTTCAAGCATCAAGGTGTTCAACGGATATTTCCCCCAGGGGGAAACGCGCGAGCATCCGCACAAATTCCCCGCCAAAGAGAAATTCTACGCCGACCTTACAGCTATGCTCCGGACCCACACCACCGCTGCGGATATGGCGGTCGTGGTGGGGGACATGAACGTTGCCCCAGCTGCCGCAGATATCGGCATCGGCGCTGAGAATGAAAAACGCTGGCTGCGCCAGGGGAAGTGCTGTTTCCTCCCTGAAGAGCGTGACTGGCTCAACACCCTCATGGATGCCGGGCTTCACGATACCTACCGCGACTGCCATCCCGACCCCGCAGACATTGACCTCAAGACAACCGGGATATACAGCTGGTTCGACTACCGCAGCCGCGGTTTTGAGCGCGACCCCAGACGCGGGCTGCGCATCGACCTGATTCTCGCTAGCAACATCCTCCAGCAACACTGCCTCAGCGCCGGGATCGACTACAGCATCCGCTCTATGCAAAAACCTTCCGATCACTGCCCGGTGTGGGCGGAATTTGGTCTCTGAAAATCACTGGATTACAAGCGTAAACCTACCGTTTTGGTCGGATATTATTTAACTTTATTTAATTTAAGCGCAAACGATCCAGACCTCTCTAACCTCGCTCTGCCTGTGGGTTTAACGCCTTTAGCCACTCATTTTAAGCCGAACGTTGACATGCTTTATCTGTATGATAATGAAATATGGCTTATGTCTAAAATTTTGGCCGGAATCCCTTTTATTTTTTCTGATGCTGTGGTATTAAATCCTAGGAGCTGAAAGATCGTTCTTTTCTTACATTTATGGTTAAGAGAGGAAGGCACTGTTAAGCACAAGCGGATCCGCAACCCACCGGACAACCAACCCGAAACTCCGCGCGGAACGATTGTTCTTATCTGCCTTTCGTGTCAACTGTTTTTCCAAAGGGGAAAACTGTTCTTTTTTCATGTCCTATGAAAGGAGGCCGTCTTTTTTAGTTCTGGTAGGAAGTTTGGTTATTTACAACACTTTAATGGAGGTCGTATGAAACACCACTGTAAGTACGTAAGCAAGCGCCTGGCGCTACTCTTGATGGTTCTGTTCGTGGGTACGTTTACCCTCACCGGTTGCGGCAGCGGCGGCGGATCGGATGATTATGATGCGCCGGATTCGACCGATAATGCGCCGGTAGAAGGACAGACAGGTAGTAATATATTAATTGATGCTGCAACTCTTAAAAGTTGGGTAGATGCAGGTTTGGTTAATAATGACTCAAGTTATGAAAAAATAGTTATCCTTGATACAGGATCTTATACAGACGGTCACATTCCGGGAGCACAGGCCTGGTCTGGTGGCGGTGGAATTGTGCGTTATGAGGGACCTGTTCTGAGCGGAAACATGGTGCTTGATGGCCCTACCATGGATGCGGCTCTTCAGGCTCACGGAATAGATGAGTATACGACTGTAGTATTTGCTGGCAATTCCAATCCGGGGCGTGTTTACTTTAACTTCCGCTATTGGGGCTTTGGTAAAGATCAGCTAAAAGTTTTGAATGGGACTCTTGATGCTTGGACAGATGCTGGATATGAGCTGACTACTGTAGAGCCTGTTGTGGAAGAATCCGATTTCAGTGTTACAGAGCTTGATTACAACCCGGATCTTCGTGCTTCATTGGATGAACTTATCAGAGGGGTAGAGTCTCAGACCGTAGTTCCTTTGAATACTTATCCTGCAACTTCTGCTACAGAACCCTCTGTTAGTGGCATGTTTGATCCTTCTGGAGATTTTACTATTTTCCAGGGCCTTATTGCCGGAGGTGTAGATGTAGCTTTTGCTAATGATTTTTACGCCACAGGAAGTTTCAGGACTCTGCCTATTAAAAGCACAGAAGAAATTAAACAGGTTCTTGCTGATAGGGGAATTGATGGTAGCATGCCAATAGTTACCTATTGCCGTGCTGGCAACCTTGCCTCCTATGGTTTTATGCCGATAGACATAGCCACAGATTATGATGTTATGGTTTATGATGGTTCCTACAGTCAGTGGGGTAGTTTAACAACAGATCCTAGTGCTGTTCCAGACTCTAGTTACCTGCTGCCAAATGAGTTGGCTGAATGGGCTACAGATATTCCTTCTTTAACCCCGTCTCCTATCTACAATATTGATAGTGATGTTGCGATCGAGAAACCCACCTTTAGAATAATTGAAGGCGCATTAAGTCCTTATGATGCAGGGGCAAATACTATCGAAGATGAAGACTATGAGTATTGGTCAACTCCTGCTGAGACCGATGGCGCTTCCGGTCCCGTATCTGGCGGAAGTGGTGGCGGTTGCTGATTTGCATTTTCAGTGCAGTTTAAGTGAACCGTAATGATGTAATGATTATCCAAGCAAAAGGAGACATACTGTGAAATTTACTACTAAAGTGTTAGCTGCATGTACTGGTCTGGTAATGCTGGCTACCTCAGCATTTGCCGGTCCGGTATGGACTTTCGGTCCCGAGGATCAAGGGCTGTTGAAGCTGGACTACAAAGGCCAGTTTCAACTTAACTACCGTGATACCGGTTCCGGTCCTGATTCAGATGACGACACCATGGAGTTCAACTTCCGCCGTAATCGTCTTGCCCTCGTAGGGCTCTACGATGGTTTTGGCATCTATGTTCAGACCGAGTACCGCGAGGACAACAACATCACTCCGTTTGATGTTACCGACGGTAATAACTCAGATTTCAGCATTCTCGATGCGCAGTTCCGTTTCCAACTCAACGATGCGGTTAAGTTCCGTATGGGTAAATTCAAGCACAGCTTGACCCGTGAAAACCAGGAAGCGTGCGAAAAACCACTCACCCTGGATCGGTCTGTACTGATCAGTGCTCCATATGTAAGCACCCGTGATAAGGGGGTGGCTATGTGGGGGAACTTGCTTGAGGATATGTTCCAGTATCGCCTTGAAGTTATGAATGGTCGCAATGATTCAGACTCTTCCGCAGACTCGAGCTTTCGCTATGGTGCACGTGCGCATCTGACCTTTTTGGATAAGGAAACCGGTTACGGCTATCGCGGTACCTACATGGGCGAAAAGAAAGTCGTCACCCTTGGCGCTTCCTACCAGTTTGAGGCTGACGTAGCTTATGCAAACACCGCCCTGGAGCAGGACGAGGTAGACTACCAGGCTTGGTCAGTGGATTTATTTGTAGAGTATCCGGTTGAAGATATCGGTACTTTTACCTTCTCTACAGCATATGTAGACTACGATCTGGATGATGCCTACAAAGGTGCGACTCCTGATCTGGGTGCTATTGGGTTGGATGGAGAGAAAAACGGCGGCTATACTAAACTTGCATATATGCTGCCCAACACTCCGTTGCAGTTCTTTGCCCGCGCTGAGAACTGGTCATTCGCCAACTGGGGCGTATATGATCAGGAAGTTGACTGGGTTGGCGGTGGTTTGAACTACTACTTCCGCGGTCAGAACCTCAAACTGACTCTCGAGTATTCAATGGTTGAGTTTGATACCGAAGTTGCTGGCACCAACTGCGAAGACTTCGACACTCTGACAGCGCAGATGCAGGTGATCTTCTAAACCTGTTAATCGCATGATTGGTAACACCACAAAAGGCCCCTGCATTAAGCGGGGGCCTTTTGTGCATTGGTAGGGGCGAAAAATTTTTCGCCCCTACAGTTGTTCATGCTACAATCCGGTGCAACAAAAAGCTGTTTCTAACTATGGCCTGAGCGCTTTTGCGGGCTCTGGAAATCTATACCTGATGCTCTCTGTTCTTGCAATATATCGTACTCTGAAACACCAGATTCCCTGCGCGGCGGCTGCGCTTTTGCTCTTGACCCTGAGCGGATGTTTCTTCGCCGAAAATGATAATCAGTGCGAACGCTGCCACGGAGGGTTGGAACTCGCATCGGCATCCCACACTGAGTGTGTGGACTGCCATGGCGGGGATGTGAATGAGCCTGACATGAAAAAGGCGCATGCCTCCATGCATGGACCGCGCAATCCCTCGGCACCGGAGTTCTGGGGCAAAACCTGCGGTAAATGCCATGCGTATCAGCTCGAACGCGTGCGATCCAACCTCATGTACACCAACACCGGGTTTATCAAGAATATTCAGCTTACCTGGGAGGGGGATGACGAGCAGCTCTACGCTACCGCCACCGAGGAGCTCTTCGATGCCGAAGGCAATCCGGTGACGCGCCCGAGTGTAGCAGAGTTGGACAATCTCGCGGGGGAGTTATACCGCAAGTTCTGCGCCCTGTGCCATATAGGGGTGGAAACCCACCAGGTGTGGCGCGGTTCGCATGCGTCGGGATGCGCGGCATGTCATTTCCCTTTCAATGAAAATGGCACCTATCAGGGTAACGACATCAGCATGCAGGACGAATGGCCCCATTCAGAAACCCACGCCCTTGAACCTCTGCCGGATAATGATGTATGCCTGCGCTGCCATAACCGCAGCGGGCGCATCGCCCTGAACTACCAGGGGATGAATGACGGGAATAACTCCCTGGTACCCACCGATAATGCCATCCCGGGACCGGAGCTCATGGGCGGACCGCGCAACATCACCAGCATCCATGCGGATATTCACCATCAGAAGGGGATGGAATGCATTGACTGCCATACCTCGCGAGATGTGATGGGGGATGGATATGCATATGAAAATATGTACCATCAGGTAGAGGTGCGCTGCAGCGACTGCCACGGAAATGCGACAGAGCGCCCTAAGGTATTGGCACCCGAGCGCGAAAACAGCGAAGCAGTGCGTGAAGCGAATAATTACGCCGCACAGCCACCGGAAAGCGCGGCGCGGGTGTTGACCTCCAAGGGGCGCCCGTATGCTAATGTGTATATGGATGAGAATGGGGATGAGGATAAAATCGTGGTGCTGGGTAAGCGCGATGGTAAACGCCACGTGAGCAAGGTGATCACCGATACACCGGAACACCAAATTGTGGGGCACGAGCGCCTTAACTGCTATACGTGTCATTCACGCGCGGTGCCGCAGTGCTTCGGATGCCATACCGAATATGATCGCTCCCAGCCGGGGGAAGATTTTATCAAGCAGCGCCGTACCCGCGGGAAATTCAGTGAATCAGAAGATTACCGCGATATGTATCCGTTTGCCCTCGCTCTGGATCAGCGTGGAGAGATCTCCCCGGTAACGCCGGGATGTCAGACCTTTATTACGGTTAAGAATCGGGATGGTGAAGTGCTGAAAGATGAATATGTGGCGAAGTTCAAGGGTAAAAAACAGCTACGCTTTGCGCCATTTTACTCGCACAACACCGCAGATAAGGCGGTGGGGTGCAGTGAATGTCACGCCAATCCGCAATTTATGGGTTTCGGGCAGCACAGCGTAGCCCGGGGGGAGATCCGCGCGCAGTTTTTATGCGAGAAGGCGGAGGATAAGCCCATGGATGGATTCATGCAGATGCGCGCCGGAGAGATCAGTGCGTTTGGCGGAATTGTGCGCGAGCACAGCCGCCCGTTGAATGGACAGGAGATCAGAGACGTATTCGCGGTTAATCAGTGTTTGGTGTGTCATGCCGATCCGCGCGACCCTATATATGGAGAAAAGTTGGACTATGGACGTCTGGAAGAGTGTCTGCGTCTCGATGCTGCTGGTGTTGAGCTGTATCCCACTGACGAGTAACGCTGAAGTTGAGTTTCGCGGGGCACACGCAGAGCTGGAGTGTGACGCATGTCACCCTGTGGGGGAAGAGAAGGAGATGCTCGCCGCCAAAGCAAACGGTGCCCCCGGATGCAGTACATGTCATGCAGGAATGGAGCACATTTTTAACCACAATATGGCTACCCGTGCCCCAGAGCAGGAATTCTGTGAGCGCAGTTGGGCGAAAGCGGATCCGGAGTTTTTTGCCACCAACTGTATGGGCTGCCATGTGGATAACTGCCTTGACTGCCACGGTGATGATCCCCATGCGATCCAGCGCCCTTCCACGCAGGAATGTCTCGAGTGCCACAACGGCTACTTTGTAGGCTGGGATTACATGGGGCGCACTCCGCGTGATGACCACGAACGCTATCAGCGCGGTCCGAAGGCACAGGGGCAGCACTACCTGAAGATGCGTCCCGATGTGCATGCCGAAGCAGGGATGAGCTGCGGTGAGTGCCACGGGATGGAGAGCCTGAGTCGCGGAGAGCTGGCATCCAAAACCTGCACTGACTGTCATGAGCCCGCCCCGGACGTGCTGGAACATTCCATCGCATCCCATATGGAAGAGATGACCTGCGCGGCCTGTCATGCGGCGTGGTCGGCGCAGGAATACGGTACCTTCTATATTCACACTGAAGCGAGCAGTAATGCGGAATACTTCCCGGTGCGTCAGCCTTCAGAGAGCTATCGCAAAAGCGCGTATCTGAAGCGCCACGACAGCCCGATTCTGGGGGTGAACAGCGCAGGGAAGGTGAGCCCGATCCGGCCGCAGTTTATCGCCTATTATTCCGCGATGCGCAACAATCAGCCGGTGGGGGAGGAGAACCGTCTCCTGGCGGCGGAGTGGAAGGCGTATACCCCGCATACCATTCAGCGGGGCGGCCCGGTGTGTGATGCATGCCATGCGGATGCGCGCCGCTTCGTATTCCAGCCCGATGAACAGCGGATATATCGCCCCGATCTGGATGGACTCCAGCTGGATGGATTCTGGAACCAGACCGGACAGAGAGTATCCAACGGGCGTTTTTACACCCCGGCGGAATTGGACAAACTTCAGCAGCGTGGACCCGAATACACGCGGAAATATATTGAGAAATGGCAACAGTTTCTAAAACCCGCAGGCGCTTCATCACCACCATCGCCGCCGCAATAGGGGGAGGTTGGTTTTTGCAGCGTTTCTTTGCTCTGCCGCCTCATGCGCCGCGGGTGCTCCTGGAAGTGCCCGTGACCAAAATGCCGGAGCGCGGCGCGCTGGTGTTTCGCAATGAACGTGTGGCGCTGGTGCGCGAGGAGGGGAAGATCCACGCTCTGAGCCTGGTATGTACCCATCTGGGGTGTACCGTCAATGTGCTCCCCCAGGGGATAACCTGCCCGTGCCACGGGAGTGAATTCACCAGCATCGGCAGGGTGGTAAAAGGGCCCGCAACCGAGGCGCTCCCCCATCTGCGCGTGGAGCAGAACAGCGAAGTTCTGCGCGTGTTTGAGGATAGCATCGAATTTACAGCATGATTTAAGAGAAATAGGAACTAATTCCATGCGTGATTTTATCCGCCACCTCTTCCCACGGGTGGTGCTGAAAAACAATCTACGGATCAGCTACACCTTCTGCCTGGGGGGGCTGGCATTCACCATGTTTCTGATGCTGCTGATCAGTGGCGCCCTGCTCGCGTTCTACTACATTCCCCATGCGGCAGAAGCATACAATTCGGTGCTGTATATCGAAGAGCAGGTATTCGGGGGGCATTTTCTCCACAGTCTGCACCGTATCAGCGCTAATCTCTACCTTTCGCTGCTGTTTTTGCATACCCTGCGCGTAATCCTTACCGGTGCCTATCGCCCCCCGCGCCAGTGGAACTGGGTGGTGGGTTTTTTACTCCTGTGCCTCGGGTTATTCTCCGGTTACACTGGTTATCTGCTCCCCATGGATCAACTCGCGCTCTGGGCGACCCAAACAGGGATGGAACTGGTGCAGGTGGTGCCGCTGGGAGAGGTGTTCCATGCATTTATGGTACCGGATGAAGTGGGCGCCCCCCTCTCGCTGTTGCGTTTTTATGTTCTGCATATAGTGTTTCTCCCTTTGGCGACCCTGCTGCTATGTGCCTTCCATTTTTACAAGATTCGGCGTCAGAAAGGAGTGCTTCCATACCTGTGAAAGAATATGTAAAAAGTTCCCCGGTATTTTTCACCCTGATCCGCAACTCCATGGTTGCAGGGATTCTGGTGGTGCTGGTGCTCGCCGCGCTGTTCCCCGCGCCGTTGCTTGAACCTGCCGACTTTTCCGATGTGCCCAACCCATCGCGCGCGGCCTGGTTTCTGGTGTGGACTCAGGAAGTGGTGAGCTATTCCAAATACGCGGTGTATCCCATGCTTATAGTGGGAGCGGTATTTGCGTGCCTGCCGTGGCTCCCCGGCACCGCGAAAGCGGAACGGGCGCGCTGGTTTGCGCCGGAACAGAAGTGGGTAAGTATTCTGACCCTGCTGGTATTTGGCGCTATTGTTGTTTTGACCGTGATAGCACTCTATTTTCGGGGGGAAAATTGGGTTTTTACCGGTTTTGCCTGATTCTTATGGTCGTCTTTCTCTGCGCCCAAGGTGCAATGGCACAGCAGTGCAGCAAATGTCATCCAGCTGCATGCCCTGCCGAACCAGTGCGCCAGGTATGGAACACTGCCGTTTTGGAGGAGTGTAATACCTGCCATCGCGGTAATCCCCTGACCACGCGTAAGAACCTGGCACATACGGGAATGGTACTTCCGCGACACAGTTGGTACGTACAGCCTGCGGGTGCAGCGGTGAAGGCGGGCGAGAAGGTGGTGAAAACGTTTGCATGCCGCCGCTGTCATGTGGTGGGGGAGAAGGGCAACGATCTCGCCACCAACCTTGATACAGTGGCACCGGAGCGCAGCAGTCTGGAGCTGGAAGAAGCGGTGCGCGAACCTGCCGTATTCATGCCGCTTTTCCCTTTAAGTGATAAGGCTCTGGCCGCTATTCTGACGCGTGTTTACGCTGGCGGACATACGGCGCCAGCATCAGATATTTCCAAACCTCTGGTGGTGTACTTTACCCATGCGGCGCAGGAAGAAGACCCCTTCAGCCGCCACTGTGGTGCGTGCCATCGTATGCTGAGTCATAAGTACGGCGGATTGGGGAGCGATACCATCGGGCCTAACCTCTCCGGCATGGGGACCGAGTTCTACCCCAAGACCGCAAAGGATGATAAAGCGTGGAAGCGCGATGCCCTCAAAGACTGGACAAAAAATCCACGCAAGATCCGTCCGTTAACTACGATGCCGCCGCAGAAGATTAAAGAGGAAGATCTGCGCCGGATACTCGATATAGTGTGGTCCCCAAGCCCTGAGGAGGAATAATGCGATATATGAAAAGTGTGTTTTTTACCTGTGTGAGTGCTTGTCTGCTTTTGCTCGCTGGTGCATGCAGCCACTTACATGTGGATACCATGGATGCGTGGTCTCCACGGGATATTGACACGGTTGCGTATCTAATAAAGGATGCGCCGGAACCAGGGGCTGATGCACTGGTGCGTGAGCAGCTAAGTGCGCTGGGTTGGGAGGTTTCTTCAGAGCCGTCTCAGGCTGATGCAATACTGGAGTGTGAGTTCGGGTATAAAACCGACCTTAACAGTGAGAGTGAAATGGTGCGCACCCTCGACAGCGTGCATCTGCGGATAACTGATGCTGAGAGTGGACGCACCCAGGCTGTAACCGACTACTTCTACGCCCATGGTAACGAGAGTGCGTGGGAAGAGGGGGTGGTGGCGGTGTTTAATGCTCTGAATAAAGACGTTACCCCGCATAAGATGAAGCGTACGGCACCTGCACAGGAAACTGCGGCATCAGAGACCACGGAGACCACGGAGGTCGCGCAGGATAACCAGGTGGAGGTTGAACGCGAGGCCGCTATTTCATCCCCGGAACCTGATCCTGAAACTGAAGATGTGCGCGAATTGGAGAATATCCGCATTCGCGCCGATATCCCCGAATTGGAAGAGGCTAGCGAGCCGGAAAGCATCCGTGAGCCCGAAAGCATGGAACAGTCCCCCTGGGTTCCCCGCTTCCAGGGTTGGGGGCTGGATGCATGGGAAGGTACCGACTAGCTAAGGCAGCACCTAAGGAGGTATCCATTTGTAGGGGCGAAAAATCTTTCGCCCCGTTCCAGCATAAAAAAAAGGCCCGGATTGCTCCGGGCCTTTTTTACTGCCTTATTGCTGCGGTCTCTGGATTAAACGGTCCAGGTATGACCTTCCTGCAGCAACTGATCCATGGTGCGACCGCGCTTGGCTTTAACCGAGTCGATCTGCTCATAAACCATGTCATCGTAGGTCTTCTTGCTGTCGTCAGCATACAGAATGCCAAGAGCAAGAGGAAGGTCTGCATCAGGACGCATCGCAGCGAGAACGGTAGCCATCTCGGCATTTTTCTCGTCGTGTACCAGAATATCACCTTCAGCTACGTCCGCGACGTTGGCCTTTTTGATGCCAAAGCCATCCTGAACCAGGCATAACTGATCTTCGGTACCAAAGATCATCTTCTCGCCGTGGCGTACAATGATGCGGTTATTGGGGCCTTCTTCCTTGCTGGAAAGGGCCTTGTGTGCACCATCATTGTAGATAACGCAGTTGGCGTAGATCTCCATCATGCTGAAGCCGTGATGCTTGGCGCCACGCTCACAGATCTCGGTAGAGAGCTTCATGATTGAATCAAGACCGCGCGCAATAAAGGTCGCGCCTACGCCCATAGCAACTGAAAGAGGAGCCATGGGGTAGTCAATTACGCCGTACGGACTGGTCTTGGAGTACTGCCCCATCTCAGAAGTGGGAGAGTACTGACCCTTAGTCAGACCGTAGATCTTGTTGTTGATCATGACGTAGTTGAGGTTGATGTTGCGCCGTATGGCGTGGATGAAGTGGTTACCCCCGATAGCGGTGGAGTCACCGTCACCGGAAATGACCCATACATCCAGCTTGGGATTGGCAACCTTAACCCCGGAAGCTACCGCTGCAGCACGCCCGTGGATGGTGTGGAAGCCGTAGGTTTCCATGTAGTAGGGGAAACGGCTGGAGCAACCGATACCGGACACGATTGCAACTTCATCACGGGGTTTGCCCGCAGCAACCATACCGGAACGCACTGCGTTCATGATGGCGAAGTCACCACAGCCCGGGCACCATTTTACCTCAGCATCGGAGGCGAAGTCTTTTTTAGTTAGTTGTGTATCTGCCATGGTATTTTATTCTCCTAACATTTCGTTGACTTTGTCGATGACCTCATACTCGCGGAACGGGTCGCCCTGTACCTTTGAGAGGCTTTGAACGTCAACCAGGCACTTGGCGCGCAGAAGCAGACTCAGCTGACCCATGTTGAGCTCGGGTACGAGGATCTTGTCAAAGCGGCTGATGATGTCGCCCAGGTTCGGCGGGAACGGCCATACCCAGCGCAGGTTGACACCGGATACGGACTTGCCGTCTTCAATCAGACGATCAACCGCGCCTTTAACCGCGCCAAAGGTACCGCCCCAGCTGATTACCAGAACCTTGCCGGAGTCTTTGCCGTTGATTTCTGCTTCGGGAAGAACCGCAGCAAGATTATCAACCTTGGCTTTACGGGTTTCAGTCATGATCTGGTGGTTCATGGGATCATGGCTGACGGCACCGGTGAGAGCGTCTTTTTCCAGAGTACCGATGCGGTGCTGTACCCCTTTGGTTCCTGGAACAGCCCAGTCACGCGCGAGGGTTTCAGGGTCGCGCTTGTATGGCTGATAGGTCTCACCGGGATGATCTTCCGGTTTCCAGAAGTTCACGTACGGGGTCAGATCCTCGAGCTCGTCCATGGTGGGTACTTTCCACGGGCAGCTGCCCTGCCCGATGTAGCCGTCAGTGAGAACGATAACTGGAGTGCGGTACTTCAGGGCAATTTTTGCACCCTGATAGGTGGCGTCAAAGCAGTCAGCCGGGCTGAGGGCTGCAATGATCGGCATGTAGCTGTCGCCGTTGCGTCCGAACATGGCCTGAAGGAGGTCAGACTGCTCAGTCTTGGTTGGGAGACCTGTACAGGGGCCGCCACGCTGAACGTTGACAATTACCAGGGGTACTTCAAGAATCAGAGCCATACCGGCTGCTTCTGTTTTGAGCGCCAGTCCCGGACCTGAAGTAGTAGTAAAGGCGAGGTTGCCCGCGCACGCAGCACCGACGGCAGTACAGATACCGGCGATCTCGTCTTCCATCTGCATGGTTACCAGACCCAGGTCCTTGAATTCAGACGCGTAGTGGAGCAGGTCGGTTGCCGGAGTGATGGGGTAGGAACCGATGAACGGCTGCAGACCTGATTTGTGCCCTGCCGCAGCGATAGCGAGCGCAGAGGCGTCATTACCGGTAATATTGCGGTACAGCCCTTTTTCGATCTGGGCGGCGCCGAGGTCATAGCGTTCCTGGAACATAATGGTGGTTTCACCATAGTTCAGCCCCGCTTTAAATGCGCGGGTATTCGCTTCAGCAACCTGCGGTAGAGGCTTCTTGGCTTTTTCGCCGAACTTCTCATCGATAAAGTCGAGAACCAGTTGCTGCTCTTTATTGAACAGCCAGCACAGTACACCCATGGTGAAGAAGTTCTTGCAGCGATCTTTGGCTGCATTGGGCATATCCATATCCGCCAGAGCTTCACGCACCAGAGTGAACATGGGGATAGCTTTTACGTCGTAGCCTTTGAGAGTGCCGTCTTCGAGGGGGTTGCCTTCGTAGCCTACCTTCTCCAGCGCTTTTTCGGTAAAAGCATCGGCATTGGTGATGATCATGCCGCCGGGTTTAACGTCCTTGGAGCTGTGCTTTACTGCAGCGGGGTTGAACGCTACCAGCACATCGGGGTGGTCACCTGCGGTGTAGATCTTGTGATCCCCCAGACACATCTGGAATCCGGATACCCCGGCGATGGTGCCGGAAGGAGCGCGGATTTCTGACGGATAGTCCGGCAGGGAGTTAACATCATTACCGTCCAATGCTGCCAGAGCGGTAAGCTGGTTGCCAATGAGCTGCATGCCGTCGCCGGAATCACCGGCGAATTTTACGACAATTTGCTCAGATTTTGTGAGTTTTGCATTCTCAGCCATACTGTCTCCTGTTAAATAACGATATGTTCTATGTTCCCGCCTGCCACAGCGTTTGTAACAGACGATAAACCAAAAACAAATAGGATTGAATATCAACAACCCCGTTGCAGGTACCTGGTACCTTGGTTAAACGGGGTTTTGTATATCACCAAATAAGTCCGGGCGCAAGAAGTGATAACACCTAAACTATTAAATAATTGACTTTTTCAGCCAGGCTATATGGTTCCAACAGTGCGAATAAAGAATAAAGTGATTGTGCTCTGAAGGGTTAGGATGGCTGTAGGTAAGCAACAAGGGCAATGTTGCCATTGCCCTTGTTGTGTGGGTTTATGTAGCCCGTATCTTACATTATGACTTCAGGATGTCTG
>Ga0182239_1000421_pt1 | contig 15358 bp, 11 predicted proteins | sample hydfrate6_PW_210_FD_132456 | JGI IMG/M metagenome (GOLD analysis project Ga0182239, IMG submission 132456) | Subsurface microbial communities from deep shales in Texas, USA - hydraulic fracturing test 6_PW_210 | ecosystem: Environmental > Aquatic > Deep subsurface > Shale gas/oil reservoir >... | reverse complement strand
GGTGGTTATAATGATTTTAGGACTTTTTACGAATTCATCAAGTGATTAAACGGTGCACTTTTGTTTTGCCGTCAACTGTTAAAATGTAAAATTCATATTTATCATTTGTCCACGCCTTTGTCCTGCCACTTATGAAACTTCACCCAGATTACGCCGCCGATTTCCACATCCTTTTTTTTGCCGTTTTTTTCAAGCTGATAATCCGCGGTCTGCAGCGCGGAAAACCCCCACCACCCGGCAGCGGGTGCGGCATAAGTAAAAACCCCGTTTTTATCCGCCTTTACGGTCTGGGTGATGAAATAATCGGTGGGCGCGCTGGCGTTGCCGTTACGGTTATCATATTCCACCTCCACTTCCGCATGCGGCACAGGCTCGCCGTTAACCTTGACCACGCCCTGGAAAACATTGCCGGCGTAAAGGGCAAACGGCTTGGAAAGCGGAACAATTTCCGCGGGCAGGCCGATTTCCCGGTCCCACCCGGTATCATCGCCGAATGCGGTCACGTATGTTTTGGTGTAATGGATGATAAACAAGTCTTCTGCGGGCTCCCAGTAGGGCCGGGGGGTCATGGCAAAAACGTATGTTCCCGGCCGCTTGACCGGATAGTTGGTTTGCCATCCGGTTTTGCCCATTACTTCGGTCTTTTTCAGTTTGCCGGTCAGATCTGTTTTTTGTTCTCCGTGGTACACTGCGAATTGTTCCGGTTTTTCCATGTCCATGCCGATGCCTTCAAACGGGTGGGAGAATGAAAGCTTCAGATCCAGGGTGCGGAAATCTTCCTGCATGACCATGCTGTCAGAGGTAATGACCATGCCGAAATGGGCCGAAGCCGGTGCAGCGGTCACGGCGGTGATACACAACACGGCAAAACATAGAATCCATGCGCGCTTGCTCATTTTTTTCTCCTTTTTTTGGCACAAAAAAAACCACGAACGCCTTGTATCTTCTGATACGCAGCCTTCGTGGTCTGGTTGATGTATCTCGTTTTGTAAAGCTGACTTTTCGCCGGGCACGAACGATATGGCAGACTTCTGCCTGCCGGTTGCAGATTTTTGTACCCCGACGGCCATGGTCCTGTCAAGTATGAAAACCGCTTTAACAATAGCGGGTGTCTTGTTTTCGGATGATAAACATGGTATAAATTTTCATTTATGTAAAAAATACTGGAAAAAGGATTTTCCTGCAGGATCTGTAGGTGGAATCCGGGAGATCGGATATATGAGACGCATGGGTCGCTGGTTGCTGATCACTTTTAAATGGCTGTTTTTCCTTATGATTGCCGTGGCGGTTGTCGGGAGCCTGGCTTTTGTCGGCATTTACTTCTATTTCAGCAAGGATCTGCCGGAGATTAACAAATTGGAGGATTATCAACCCCCCGTAGTGTCCACTTTTTATTCGCATGACGGCCGAAAAATTGCGGAATTCTATAAAGAGCGCCGGATCGTGATACCGCTTTCACAGATGCCCGATCACCTGGTCAATGCGTTTATTGCCACTGAAGACGCCCGTTTTTACGAGCATGAAGGCATTGATTTTTACAGCATTGTCCGGGCGTTTTTCAAAAACCTGGAAGCCGGGAGCATCGTACAGGGTGGCAGCACCATTACCCAGCAGGTGGCCAAGTCCTTTTTCCTGACCCCCGAGCGCAGCTATGCCCGTAAGCTCAAGGAAGCCATTCTGGCCTACCGCATTGACAAGCGTTTTACCAAGGATGAAATTCTGTATCTGTATTTAAACCAGATATACCTGGGACACGGGGCCTATGGCGTGGAAGCCGCGGCGCGGAACTATTTCCACAAATCCGCCGAGGAATTGACCCTGGCAGAAGCGGCCATGCTGGGCGGTCTGCCCCGGGCGCCAAGTGCGTATTCGCCATACAGGCATCGCCAGCGGGCCAAGCAGCGGCAGATTTTTGTGCTAAACCGGATGGTCACAGAAGGCTTTATTTCCAATCTCGAGGCCTCGGAAGCCATGGGGACTGAAATCGAGGTTCACGATCGGCCCAACTGGTTCATGGAGACCGCGCCGTATTATACCGCGCATGTCCGCAAACTGGTCGAGGATCGCTTCGGCGAAAAAACCCTGAAAACCGGCGGCCTCAAAGTTTATACCAATGTGGACCTGGAAATGCAGGAGGCTGCCAGGAATTCGATTGAAAACGGACTGCGGGCGCTGGATAAACGCCAGGGATACCGGGGACCCATTAAACACCTGTATGACAGCGAGATAGAGGCCTTTGTTCAGCAGCTCAAGCAAGAGGCCGAGGAAGAAGGGATTCACGAGGGAATGATCACCCGGGGCGTTGTGGTGTCCGTGGACAATCGGGCAGATACCGTGACAGTCCGGCTGGGCAAGGCCGCGGGCACCATCCCGCTGAAAAATATGCGCTGGGCCCGCCGGCCCGATCCGGAAGTGCCTTATGGAAGGGTGTCTGTGCAGAATCCCGGAGATGTTCTGGAAACCGGGGACGTGATTTCCGTGAAGCTTGAAAAATGGAATCAAAAGCAGGAGAAATGGCGGCTGTCCCTGGAGCAGAAACCCCTGGTGCAGTCCGGCATGGTGAACATGGAAGTCGGCACCGGCCGGGTAAAAACGCTGGTCGGCGGCCGCGATTTTGCCGAAAGCCAGTTTAACCGGGCTGTCCAGTCCAGGCGCCAGCCGGGTTCCGCATTCAAACCGATCATTTATGCCGCTGCCCTGGACCAGGGGATGACCCCGGCCACGATAATTGCGGACACGCCCATCGTGTTCGAGGACAAGGAGCGCGATTTTACATGGAAACCGGGCAATTATGACAGAACGTTTCACGGGTTCACCCTGTTTCGCGAAGGGCTGATCCACTCCAGAAACGTGGTCACCGTCAAGATCCTCCGGGATATCGGGATCGATTATGCGGTGGATTACGCCCGCAAGCTGGGTATTGAGTCCCACCTGGACCGCAATCTGTCCCTGGCCTTGGGCTCTTCCGGGGTCTCCCTGCTGGAGTTGACAAAAGCGTACGCGGTTTTTGCCAACCAGGGCCGGCGCATGGAACCGGTGTTTATCCGGAAGGTAGTGGACAGAAACGGCGAGGTGGTCTATGAAAACCAAGCTGAATCCAAAGAAGTCGTTGACAAAGCAACGGCCTACATCATGACCCACCTTCTCAAGGAAGTGGTTCAGGAAGGCACGGGCTGGCGGGTCAAAGCCCTGGGACGCCCGGTGGCCGGCAAGACCGGCACCACCAACAACTTGAATGATGCCTGGTTTATGGGATATACGCCCGGTTTTGTCACCGGCGTATGGGTGGGATACGACCATGAACAATCCCTGGGCAGCAAGGAAACCGGTTCCCGTGCGGCCAGCCCCATCTGGCTGAGCTACATGAAGCAGATCCTCAAAGACCGCCCGGAGCGCACCTTTCAGGTGCCTGATAACGTGGTTTTTGCAAAGATTGATGCAAAAACCGGGCTTTTGCCCATCGAATCTTCCGAAAAGGTGATTTACGAATGCTTCAAGGAAGACACCGTGCCCACAAAGCATACCAAGGCACCCGACGAGGTTACCGGGACTGACGAGTTTTTTAAAAAGGGGCTTCAGTAGCGGGCCTGAAGGTCAGTGGGCTGCCTACCGGGTGACTGCGCCGTAAAACACCAGCAAGTTTTTTTAAATCGTTCCGACTTCCCTTTCAGGTTTTGCCTGAAAATACATGACGCGTTGATCTTCGTTATGTTATGCTGCTGCAGGCTTTACAGGCGGCAATTAAGGCCGCTGCGCAGGTTTTGTCACAACTGCCTGATCCGGAGGTTTTTTTGAATCATCAGCATATACGGATACCCCGCATATTTTTTGACCAACGGGACCACAACCTGCTGCACATGTTCAATGAAGTGGTCGGCAGGAACCGGACCCGGTTTCAGACCCGGCGCGAATTCTTTCACTATTTCCACCCCCGGGGAATCAAGGAAATGGCCGAGTCCAGGGGGCTGCGGATCGCCTATGCGGTCATCCATCTGCTGGAATCCCTGGAATTCGGCCAGATGCAGCACCGCTTAAACGCCCTGCGCGCGCTGCACGACGAGGTTATGTGCAGTACCAACCAGGAACTGCGGATGAATACGGCGCGGGTGCTCATCGAGATCATGAAGGACCTGGTCCGGGCCCACGGAGACTATGAGCGGCAGCTTGCGCTTGCCCACAGCTTCCGCCTGGCCGCATCCGGAAAACCCCGGATTGTCCGCAGATTTTTAAAACACTACCGTTTGCTGGAAATGCCCGAGGAATGGAACCAGCTGGCCTTTGACGATCACGTGCATGATGCCTTTACCAAGGGACGCAAATCGCCCACGCACCTGATCATGGATGCCTGGGTCAAGGGGATCCGACGACTCCGGGTGATTCATTACAACTACGTCCGGCCGGAAACCGCCACGGAATTAATGGAGGCCGCCGTGATCATGGGCATCATGATCCGCATCGGCATCGAGTATTCCGCCTCCTTTTACGACCGGTTTGCCCAGTTGATCTGGGTGCCGCGGGGATTTGCGGATGCAGGGGATTTCCTTCAGTTTCTGAACCGGCCGGAGGTCCGGGAGCTGATGAACCAGGGACGAAAAGTCTCGGATTACCAGCGAACCTATGTCATGGAAATCCTCGAAGCGTTCAACCGGCGGCACCTTCAGACCCTCAACGCGGAATTCGATCTGGCGATGCCCCCCCTGGATCGAGACCAATTCATGGATTTCGTCGGCTTCGGCCAGGCCTCCCTGGTGCATCTGGCCAAATATATCCACAGCCGGCTGCTGCCCCTGATGCAGGAAAAAATGTCCGAGCTGCGCAATCGCTATGCTGCGGCCGGCCCGGAACAGCGGGAACAGATTCAGGCGCTGATCGAGCGCATGAACCGCACGGATGCAGATGATATCCACCACCGGTTTCTGGCCCCGGTGCGCAATCCGGACGTATTTGACCTTACTGCAAGGGGGGATCCGGACAATATGCCAGAACTCATGCGGCTGTCGCCCTGTCAGCTTGTGGACCGCCTGGCCGGGATGCATTCCGGGTACCGGATTACCCTGAATCTGAGCAACATGAAGGTCGAGGACGTACTGGAACTGCTCTACGATTGCCGGGGGCGGATTACGCGGCTGGAAATATTCAACCTTAAGGATTACGCGGACTGCAAGGTCGATCATATCCCTGCAATTGATCAGCTTCAGCAATGCATTAACAGCGCCAACGTGATCCAGCTCAAGCGCATGATCCTGGAAATGATCGAAGGTCTCCGCAGGGACGGCGGCCAAGCCGGCAAGCGCCGAATCCAGAAGCTCAACTGGATCCTGGCGGACATGGAAGCCCTGCTGGGAATGTATCGGGTCAGACCCCTGAAACCCCGTATCGGAAGCGATTCCACGGGATATTCCCAGCGGCTGCCGGGCATGGGACTGGCGGTCATGGATACCCTTCCGCACCGATCCCAGCGTGAGGTCCTGCGCGACGACACCGGCGCCTACATGGTCATTCCCTTTTACGTGGAAGCCTTTTTCCGGGTGGTCTACTCCGGAATTCGCGCGCGCGGCAGCCGGTTATCCCGGTTTCTGGGGGGGCTCCGGGCGATACCGGGCCTTGGCCGGGCCGGGCTGCACAAAAGTTCGGAGTGGTATGCCCGGGAAGATGCCACGCAAATGGCGGATTCGGGCAATATCGTGACATTAAGCGGATTCCGGGCAGAGGCCACAAACGGGCTGGAACTCGACGGGAAAACCGATGCGCACGTCCGGCGCCGGCTTTATTCCTTTCTTTACCTTCGGACAGGACTGAAAAACACGCTCAAGGTGGTGGTCGGATTCGTGCCGGCCTTTCTGACGTTTTACCTTACCAGTGACTGGTGGGTGCTGATTTATTTCGGGGCGTTTATCTGGTTCGGTGTCACGGGCCTGAGAAACATCGTCCAGTCCGTCATGGGCGGCGGCGGTTTGCGGCGCTCGCCGCTTCTGCAATGGAACGATTACGTCAGCTGGGACCGGCTGACAGACTCGCTGCTGTTTACCGGGTTTTCCGTGCCCCTGCTCGACTACCTGGTCAAGAACCTGGCGCTTCACCAGGGCCTGGGTGTGACCACGGCCTCCCATCCGATGCTGCTGTATGCCGTCATGGCCCTGGTCAACGGGGTGTATCTGACCAGTCACAATCTTTTCCGGGGGCTTCCCAAGGAGGCGGCCTTTGCCAATTTTTTCCGCAGCGTGCTTTCCATTCCCGTGGCATACGGTTTTAATGAAATGATCGGCGGCACCATGGTCCTGGCCGGCGTTGTCCAGGTTGACGTCCTGCTGCAGAGCTGGGCGGCCGTGATTTCCAAGACGGCTTCGGATTGCGTAGCCGGTGTTATCGAGGGTTCGGTGGATCGGGCCAAGAACATCCGGGAACGCATGAATGATTACCGGCAGAAGCTGCGGCAGTTCTTGGATGTCTATGCGCGGGTGGAGATGCTTTTTCCCGAGTCCGAGGTGCTCGACCTGCTCCAGCGGCCGGAGGACTGGTATCATTCCGAAGACGAGGAGACCCGGGAGCTGATCAAGATTCTGATTGTAAATTCGCTGGATCTGCTGTATTTCTGGATGTATCAGCCCCGGGCGCATACGGCCTTCCGCAATTTTCTGCAGGATATGTCCGAAGACGAGCGGCACGTGCTGATAAAGGCCCAGAGTATTCTGAAAATGGAGCGGGAAATCAGCCAAATGTTTATCGACGGCATTCTCGGCCGCAACTTTTCCAACCCCCTGGCGTTTTACCTGAACCGTTCCGGGGAATATCTGCGGGCCGTGGAGAAACTGGAAGGGTGATGAGTGATGAGTGATGAGTGATGGGTGATGAGTAATGAGTAATGGGTGATGGGTGATGGGTGATGGGTGCCGGCTTGTCCTTCGGCCATCCCGTAAAACCGAGCGGCGCACACTATTCTGCGTGTTTACCTGAGGCTTTCCGCATTGTGAGGCTCTGCAAAAAAGACAAACTTTACGGCTTGTGGAGCCTGAATCCGCCTGTGGTAAGCTGTCAGGGTATTCTCGTGCGGAGATTGCCGGGAGTTCCGAATCTGTTTTGACAAAACCGGGGCCGTGCGATATGCTGTGTGATGTTGTGAAGTTCCGGAAAACGCCTGAACTGTTCAGGGGTTTGCGAAAACGGCAAATTCGAAGCAAAAGGTTTTTATTAAAACATGCCACAAAACGGAAAAAAAAGCGGACAGGAAACGTATTTTGTCATCACTTACAGAGAGCCGCAGGAAGGAAACATCGTAAGCCTCAAGGCCGGGACCGTGACGGATTCCTCTCTTGGCCTGAGTTTTATCGCGATATCCGATTTTGTATTTTCCACGAGCAACCTGGTGGTCAATCCGGCGGAAGAAGACCTGGAAAAGCGGCTTGAAAACGTCAAGTTTCTGCACCTTTCCATTTATACCATCATTTCCGTCGAGGAAGTCGGGACCGAACACGAGGGTCTTTCCTTTAAAAAAGACAGGTCAAACCTGGTGGTGCTTTCCCCGGAAAACAACCCCCCTAAGGATCGCTGACATCCGGATTTGCTGAAAAAGTGCAAGGCCGCCGCAAAAAGGGATGCGGAACTGATCGGCAATTTGCCTGGCTTTTAATAGTTATCCAGAGGAGCAAATCATGCAAGAAACCCAACAGCAGACCGGTGCGAGTCAAGGCCGGAAACAGGCCCTGTCTGAATGGGCCTCCAAGACGTTTTTAAAGGATTACGGCGTGCCGGTGGTAACCGAGCAGGTTGCAGCCACTGCCGGACAGGCCGCCCAAATCGCACGGCAGATCGGTTTCCCGGTGGTGTTAAAGGCCCATGGCGAAACGCTGATTCATAAAACCGAAGGCGGGTTGGTGCACCTGCACCTGTCTGACGAAAACGCGGTACAGAATGCGGCAGAAAAAGTATCCCGGCAGGCGGGCGAGGCCCTGGAAGGCTTTCTGCTCCAGCCGCATGTTTCGGGCAGGCGCGAATTCGTGGCCGGGATGTTTCGCGATGCGCAATACGGGCCGGTGGTGATGTTCGGACTGGGCGGGATTTTTACCGAGGCGCTCTCAGATGTCACCTTTCGACTGGCTCCGTTGAGGCCGGGCGATGCCGAGGAGATGCTAGATGAAATCCGTTCCCGGGCGCTTCTGGGCAATTTTCGCGGCGAGGCTGCAGCGGATCGGGATATGCTGGTGCAGGCACTTCAGGGAATTTCCCGGGCTGCCGTGGAAAATCCGGATGTCGCGGAAATTGATATCAACCCGCTGCTGGTCTCCCCTGACGGCGGGGTCCTGGCTGTGGATGCACTGGTGGTAAAAGGCGCGCCCCCGCCGGAAAAACAGTTTCTTCCGCCGGTATCGCCGGAGGCAGTGGGCGCTTTGTTTCATCCCCGCTCCGTGGCCTTTGTCGGGGCATCTTCCCAGCTGGGCAAGTGGGGGCACAACCTGCTGACCAATACCATCGGCGGCGGATACGAGGGAGCGGTGTACCTGGTCAATCCCAGGGGCGGGCAGATCGCCGGCCGCCCCGTGTACAAAAGTGTTACCGAGATTCCCGGCAGCGTGGATGTGGCAGTGGTGACCATTCCCGCGGAAAAGGTCGCAGCGCTCATCCCGGAGTTCAAGGAAAAAGGCATATCCTACATGCTGCTGATCGCCTCGGGCTTTGCCGAAACCGGCAAACAGGGCGCCCGGGCCGAGCGCGAATTGGTGGAACAGGCTCGCAGTGCCGGAATACACCTGATTGGCCCCAACACCATGGGCATCTGCAATCCCCACATCAACTTTTACTGCACGGGAAGCCATGTGCGCCCGGCGCCGGGTTCCGTGGGCATGGTGGCCCAGTCGGGCAACATGGGCAACCAGCTTCTGGCCTTTGCCGAACTTCAGGGAGTGGGCATTAGAGCCTTTTGCGGTTCTGGAAACGAAGGAATGATCACCATCGAGGATTATCTGGATGCTTTTGAGGCTGATTCGCTGACCAAAACCGTGATGCTTTACGTGGAAAGCGTGAAAAACGGCCGCCGTTTTTATGAAAGCGCCCGGCGGGTAAGCCGGAAAATGCCGATCGTGCTGCTCAAGGGCGGACAGACCGCCGCGGGCACCAAGGCCGCATCAAGCCACACCGGGGCCATGGCCTCAGACACCCGGGTGTTTAACGCGGTTTGCCGCCAGGCAGGTATTGTCAAGGTGGACAAGCCCATGGACCTGCTGGATCTTTCAGCGGCGTTTTCATCTTTGCCGCTGCCCGAGGGCAGCCGGGTTGCTATCATGACGCTGGGCGGGGGCTGGGGCGTGGTTGCCGCAGACCTGTGCGAGTATTACGGGTTAAGCGTGCCGGAGCTTTCCGGGGATCTCATAGATCGGATCAACAAGGTGCTGCCGCCGTACTGGAGCCGGGCCAACCCGGTGGACCTTGTGGGGGAAAACGACCCGGAGCTTCCCATAAAGGTTATCGAGATGCTGGCTGCGTGGGAAGGATGCGATGCCATTGTCAACCTTGGCATTGTGGGGCGCAGGCACATGCTCTCGCGCATGGCCGATTCCGTGCATACGGCCGATCCGGAATGCCCGGAGGATTTCATGGATTCCGTGCTCGAAGCTCTGGAAATTTTCGAGAATCGTTATATCACGCACATCATAAATCTGATGGAGAGATTCCAAAAACCCATTCTCGGGGTGAACATGCTTCGGGATGATAAGGACAAAACCATTTACAGCGCGGAAGGCAAGCCGTATAAAAGTATATTTTACCCTTCCCCGGAACAGGCGGTCAAGTCTCTGGCAAAACTTTTCGAGTACCGGCAGTTTTTAGACAGGCAGGGCTGATCCTGCGGGATCCACCAGCACGTCTTCTTCGGCAATTTGCGGATCCGGGCGGACATCAAATTGCCGCACCTCCGGGTAAAGGCGTTTTAGTGCATCCATGTTGGCGTTTTTCAACCCCCGCATCCGGCTGATGCTTGCGGGATGCACCCGCAGCGAAACTGCCTCCGGCAGTTCGGCTGCCGCATCCAGCTGATGCCGCGCATTTTCCAGCATGATGCGGGATAAGACCATGTGCCCCATGGCCGGGTGGTAAGGGCCTGCCAGGACCGCACCGGGAGCGTTGAGATCTTCCGATGCCTGCAGGCCCATCCGGACCACCGGGGTGCCGTTTTCAGAAAAGATCCGGTAAAGTTTTGCCATGCGCCGGATACAGGCTTCAATGTCCAGGGGGGCAAACCTGCCGGCCCGATACTGGCCTGCAAGCACGCTTCCGGAAAGCACCACCAGGGGATAAATCCGGACAAAATCAGGCTTCATTTCTGCTATGGCCCCGGCGCTGCCAACAGCGGAGTCTTCATCTTCTTCCGGCAGCCCGGTCATGAACTGGCATCCGAGGCGGAACCCGCCGTTTTTCAGCATCTGCGCCGCACGAATGCAATCCGCCGCGGTGTGACCTCTTTTGATCCGATCAAGCACGGCATCGTCCATGGACTGGACACCGATTTCCACGGTGGAGACCGGGTATGCGGCCAGCAAATCCAGGCGCCGGGCATCTATGGTATCCGGCCTGGTGGAAAACCGAATGCCTTGGACTTTTCCCGCCCGCACCCAGGCCGTGGCGGCTTCGAGCAGTCTGCGGATCCGGGCGGTTTCCATGCCCAGGAAATTTCCCCCGTAAAAGGAGATTTCCGTGAACCCGCGCCCGAGGTGCCGATATTCCAGGTATTTGTGAACCTCCGCATCCAGGTCCGCGGTCTCCGGAATCCTGGTATTTTGCCCGGTCACGGTGTGCTGATTGCAGAAAGTGCACCTGTGGCCGCAGCCCGAGTGGGGGATGAACATGGGTATTACAAAGGGTTTCGGGTCTCTGGCGGGCATGGGGCTTAGCCGTCTTCGGCTGTCAGCTTATTATAGGCTTTTTGCGCGGCATCCTGCTCCGCCGCTTTTTTGTTTTTGCCCACTCCCTCGGTGGAAAAGCCGCAGACCGTCACTGTCACGCGGAAGGTCTTGTCGTGATCCGGTCCGCTTTCATCGGTGATTTCATATGCGGGCATATCCATGTGCCGGGACTGGACGTGTTCCTGGAGCAGGCTTTTGTAGTCAAAGACCTGCTGGTCGGTTTCAATGGCTTCAAAAAACGGGGCAAACTGGGTCCGGATCAGATCAAAGGCCGCGGCAAAGCCGCCGTCAAGATAAACCGCCGCCACCAACGCCTCAAAGGTATCGGCCAGGATGGATTTTTTCTGCTGTCCGGAGCTGCGGCGCTCGCCCTTTCCCAGCATCAGATATTCTCCAAGGTGGATGCTCTTGGACGCAGCAGCCAGCCGGTCCTCATTGACCAGGCCGGCCCGCACCCGCGAGAGCTCGCCTTCGGTCAGGCTCGGAAAACGCTCCATGAGGATGTGACTGACAATGAGGTTTAACACGGCATCTCCCAGGAACTCCATGCGTTCGTTGTCCGCCAGCCCCTCGGGGTGTTCATGCGCGTAGGATCTGTGCCGAAGCGCGGTGGCCAGGATCTGCCGGTCTGCAAACCGGTAGCCGATGTTTTCTTCGAGCCGGGAATAATCCGGAAGTTTCATAGCGGTAAAAAGCGTTTTATTGTTTTGGGCTTTGTGCCAGGGCATCGGCAAGCTTGCGATACAGGCTGTAAGGGACGCACAGGTCGCCAGGGCCGGTACCCATGCGAATATTCGGGTTGATATCGCCGTGGAAATCGGTCCCGCCGGTCATCAGGAGCCCGAATTTCCGGCAGAGGCGCTCATACCCGGCTGTCTGTTGCCGGGTGTGGCCCGGGTAATATACCTCGATGCCGCCCAGGCCCATGGTTGTCAGCGCTGAGATCAATTCTTCGAGCCGCCGCCGGCAGTCATCGGCCAGCAGCCCGGGATGGGCCAGCACGGCAATGCCGCCGGCCCCGGTGATCGCTGCAATGCCTTCTTCGGCGGGAATGCGGAACTTGTCCACATAAGCCGGCTTCCCCTTGCCCAGGTACCGGTCAAAAGCCTCGTCAATGCTTGCCGCGTATCCCTTGCGCATGAGGCTGGCAGCGATATGCGGCCGGGAAATGGCTTCCTTGTCGGTCTCATTGGCCACATCCCGCAGCGATATCCGGCACCCCAACTGGTTGAGCTTTTCAATAATTGCGGGATTCCGCCCGGAGCGGGCTTTCTGCTGCTCTTCGAGCACGCGGTGAAGCTGCCGGTTGTGGATGTCGATACCGTATCCCAGAACATGCATACTTCCGGGATTTGCAAATTCGGCCGGAAAGCCGGCGCTGAGCTCCACGCCGGTGAGAAATGCCAGGTCGTCCGGGAGCCCGTTTTCCAGTGCGGCGGCTGAGCCCGCAACCGTGTCATGGTCCGTGATGGCAATCGCGGTCAGTCCGGATGCAACAGCCTGGTGCAGGATTTTTACCGGGGGAAGGCTTCCGTCGGAAGCATTGGAATGAATATGAAGGTCGATTTTCCCGGAGTTATAATCCAAGCGCTTTCTCTAAGGCTTCCTCTTTGGTTTTGCAGTCAATGCACAGCGTGGTCACCGGCCTTGCCTTCAGGCGCTTGGTATCGATATCCTCACCGCATTTTTCGCATATACCGAAAGAGCCGTCCTCGATGCGCTCAAGCGCTTTTTTGACTTTTTTGATGAGCTTGTATTCGCGGTCCCGGATGCGGAGCTCAAAATTGCGGTCAGCTTCATAAGCGGCCCGATCCGTGGGATCCGGAAAATTGCCCGTGGAATCATGCATGTCAGAAACCGTGTCTTCGGCCTGATTGAGCAGATCCTCCAGGCGTTTGTTCAGAAGCTCTCTAAAGTATTCGATGTCTTTTTCTTCCATGGGTCGCTTCCTTACAGTCGCGTTTTCATGCGAGACTTGCTGTTCATATATGTAAAGCAAACGATTTCACACCATATAGGAACTATGCCTTTTATCACAATCGTTTTTCAAAAGTAAAGAGGAAAAATTGGATTCCGGGCTTGCCGCAAACGCCTAATCTTCTTCCAGGTTGAAGATTTTGCGGGTCAAATCAATATACAGGGACTTGTCCCTGTGGGAGCCGGGGTTTTTCAGAAAACGCATGGGGTCATGGAGCATCTTTTTGACAATCGCCTCGTTCATCCGTTCCAGGGCCTTTACGTCCTCCTGGCTTAAGTGATCCATGGAATGCAGGGTTTTTTTGAGTTCCACATCCGCGATGGCCGACAGCTTGCCTCTCAGGTCCTTGATCGTGGGCACCGCGTCCAGGCTTTCGTACCATTGTCCAAATCGTACCACGGCTTCGTCGATTATGCGTTCGGCCTTGACGGATTCGGATTTCCGGGATTCGATGTTTTCTTCGATCACGTCCTGCAGATCGTCGATGTCGTATACATAGGCATTGTCAATGCGGTTAATGGCCGGGTCAATATCCCGGGGTACGGCGATGTCGATGAAAAACAGGGGACGATGCCTGCGCTGACGCATAACCGGCCGGATCTGGCTCTTGGTGATGACGTAATCGGCTGCGCCGGTTGAGCTGATGATGATGTCCGCGGATTTCAGGGTCTCCCCGATCTCTTCGAAGCTGATGGCCGTGCCGTCAAAACGGTTGGCCATGTCCACGCCCACGGAAAACGTGCGGTTGGCCACGTAAAGCGGGCCCGTGGCACGCGAGCGGTTTAAGTGTTCCACTGCCAGTTCCGCCATTTCGCCGGCGCCCACCAGGAGGACGGCCTTGTTCTCGAGCTGGCCGAAAATCTTGCGGGCCAGCTCCACTGCCGCATAGCTGATGGATACGGCCCGATCCCCGATGCCGGTCTCGCTGCGGATCCGCTTGGCCACGGAAAAGGCCTTGTGCAGCATGCGGTTTAGAATCACGCCGGTACCCTTGATGTCCACGGCGGTTTTATACGCGGACTTGACCTGTCCAAGGATCTGCGGCTCGCCCATGACCATGGAGTCCAGGCTTGCCGCGACCCGGAACATGTGGCCGACAGCCTTGTCCCCCTGGTACGTATACAGCGCTTCTTCAAACCGGGATTCAGGAACCGACTTGGTCTCGGCAATGTAGGACTTGATCGTCCGGATGGCTTTTTCCGGCTCATATGCGGTAAAAAGCACTTCCACCCGGTTGCACGTAGAAAGCACCATGATTTCGCGAATTTCCGGGTAGGCTTTCAGTGCCAGAAGCGTGTCCCGCCCCTCCTGGTCGGAAAAAGCCAGACACTCGCGCAGGTCCACAGGGGCCGAGTTATGATTGATGCCCACGACGGCAATTTCCGGAAGTTTCGGGGTTGATGCGGCAGGCAGGGTTGTCGCTGAAGGACTACCACCGGGTGAATTCATTGTGATGCCCCTCCAAAAAGAAATTCACGCCCAGGAACGTAAAAACCATGGCCGCAAAACCGATAATGGCCAGTATGGCCGCCCGCCGGCCCCGCCGTCCGGAGACGATCCGTTCATGCAGCAGTGCCGCATAAATCAGCCATGTAATGGCGGACCAGATTTCCTTGGGATTGCCGCTCCAGAACCGGCCCCATTCCATTTCGGCATAAATAAATCCCGTTATCAGGCCGATGGTCAATGCGGTAAAGCCGATTGCCACAAACGTGTACCCGGAGCTGTCCAGCAGCTCCAGAGACGGCAGGCGGCGGAAGAAAAACCGGTGCTTTTTGCCCTTGATGTTTCTTTCCTGGATCAGATACAGGATGCCGGTGCAGCAGGCAAGCGCCAGGCACGCCTCGCCGATGAAGATGATGACCACGTGAAGAACCAGCCACAGACTGGCAAGGTCGGATTCCAGGTGCACGGCGGTATCCGGAACGAAAAACGCGGCGGCTGCCAGCAGCGTGATCAGCGGTGCGGCAAAAACCCCCAGGATTTTTACCTGCAGGCGCCACCAGAGCACCAAAAACACGCCGGCCAGGATCCATCCGGCAAACCAGAGGGTTTCGTGCAGGTTCTGCACCGGCAGGGCGCCGGCCCGGACGTATTCCACGCCCATTAGCAGCGTGTGCAGGAGAAAACCGGTCAACACCAGGATATAGGCGCTTTTGTTATAAACTTCGCGCTGCAGGCACAAAAAACCTGCATACCCGGCTGACCCCGCCAGATACAATCCAATGACCGGCAGCAGTGTAAGATTCAATTTTCTTCCTCCGCGGATGCCATGAGCGAGCGGTAGTCATAACCGGGGCCGAGCACCGCTGAAAGCATTTCGTCGATATCCGCGATCCGGCCGGCTGAAATCATCTCGAGCAGTCCGCCGGCAATGAGCTGTTCAAACAGCGGTTTGTGGGCCTCCGGGGCGTGCGCCCCGGACAGCAGTTTTTGCCGGATGGCGCCCATCAGGCGGAGAAATTCCGTATATTCGGTTCCGAACCGG
>Ga0182239_1000420_pt1 | contig 15362 bp, 13 predicted proteins | sample hydfrate6_PW_210_FD_132456 | JGI IMG/M metagenome (GOLD analysis project Ga0182239, IMG submission 132456) | Subsurface microbial communities from deep shales in Texas, USA - hydraulic fracturing test 6_PW_210 | ecosystem: Environmental > Aquatic > Deep subsurface > Shale gas/oil reservoir >... | reverse complement strand
CGTCCTACAGCAACTGGTTCGCCTTTCTTTGCAAGCACACAGTACTGCTCACACTGCACTTCCTGCGGACAGACCCGTCCACATACAGCAGCCAGGGAATTGGTCTGTTTGATCGTGGCAATGGCTTCATCGAATTTGCCTTCCTTAACCTGAGAAATAAAAGCCGGGATATCGACATTTACCGGACAGCCTTCAACACACTTTGGATTCTTGCATTCAAGGCAGCGTGCGGCTTCAGCAAGTGCCTGTTCCTCACTATAGCCCAGGGCTACTTCGTCAAAGTTGTCAACTCTCTTTTTGGGATCCTGGTGAGGCATTTTTTCTCTTGCTGCCATCAGTTACCACCCCTGCAGGTGCATTCGTGATTTTCAAGACATTCGGATTCTTCATTGCGATACAGCGCAAGCCTGCTCATAAGCAGGTTAAAGTCTACCTTATGTGCATCAAATTCGGGCCCGTCAACACAGGCAAACTTTGTCTCGCCACCGACAGAAACCCTGCAGCCACCACACATGCCGGTACCGTCTATCATTATAGGATTGAGACTGACAATGGTTTCCACACCATATGGCTCTGTCATGCCGGCTGCCACCTTCATCAGAATAGGAGGACCTATGACAACTATCCTTGCAACATCCTCACCACTGTCAAGGATCTCTTTCACCACATCTGTCACAAAGCCGTGATGCCCTTTTGAACCGTCATCCGTTGCCACATGAAATTCATCGCTTGCTGCCTTCATCTCATCCTCAAGTATGAGCAGGTCCTTGCTTCTGGCACCAATTATTGATATTACCTTATTCCCAGCTTCACGATATGCCTTCACCTGCGGGTAAACAGGAGCTATACCGACACCGCCACCTACAAGAATAACTGTGCCAAGCTTTTTTACATCGGCAGGGGTTCCGAGCGGACCCACAAAATCCTGAAGCTCGTCTTCATCACTCATCTTTGCAAGCTGCTTTGTGGTCTTACCCATTTCCTGGAAGATTATTGTAACATATCCTTCCTCTGCATCGAAATCGGCAATTGTCAGAGGAATACGTTCACTTGTTTCATCGATTCGCAGGATTATGAACTGCCCGGCCTTTGCTGCCTTTGCAACATCCGGTGCCTGGACCTTCATGAGGTGAACCTGAGGAGCGATCTGTTTTTTCTCGAGAATTTTGTATGGCATGTGATCACGTTATAATGATTGATAATTCGGGATAGAAATCTGTGCATATGATTGGATTTCTAGTACTTAAGAATTGAGTTCTTCATGAAGATAACTGATTTGGAAAAATAAACTAAAAATAAATAGCATAAAAAAATAATGAAAATCGTGAAAGCGTTGGTTTCCTCTATATAAAAATTGCATCTTTTAATTTATGACAATATTAATAATCCTTTTTGAGGCATTTCCATCACCATAGGGGTTATCCCATTTCACTAAAGAGCCTGTCATTTTATTTACAAGATTGACCAGATTGCTATTTGTTCCAGCAATCACATTTGCCCCTAACTCCACAGTCTCCGGTCTTTCGGTATTATCTCTCAGCGTGATGCATGGCACACCAAGAATACATGCTTCTTCCTGTAATCCTCCACTGTCGGTAAGTATCAGTTTTGCAGCACTTTCGAGCTGCAGGAAATCAAGATAACCCAAGGGGTCAATCACTTTTGTACCATCTGGAATTTCAAGGTTGAATTGCTTTATCATTTTTAGAGTTCTTGGGTGAGCCGGAAAAATGATTGGAAGGTTAAATTCTTGATAAATTTTATTGAAACCTACAAGTATGCCTGATAGCCGCTCTTTTTTATCTGTGTTTTCTGCCCTGTGTACTGTGGCAAGGAAGTATTCATCATTGTTAAGTCCAAAACATTCTAGTGTATTTCTACTTTGCTTTGAAATCTCAAGATTCTGGTAAACAGCATCTACTATTGTGTTGCCTGTTACAAAGATCATCTCTTCCGGAATTCCTTCAGCAAGCAGATATTTTTTAGAGTTTTCCGTAGGTGCAAAAAGATAATCGGATATGTGATCTGCGATGACCCTGTTAGTTTCCTCAGGCATCGTCCGATCAAAACTGCGAAGACCAGCTTCAACGTGACCAATCTTGATATTCAACTTGGATGCTGCAAGTGCCCCTGAAAGAACAGTATTTGTATCTCCCTGTACAAAAACAATATCAGGATGAATGTCATAAAATACCTTCTCGATACCATCAAGCATAATACCAGTCTGCTTTCCATGAGATGCAGAACCAACATTCAGATTAAAATCAGGTTCCTGCAGCTTCAAATCCTTAAAAAATATTCTATCCATCTCAAATGAGTAATGTTGATTAGTATGAATCAGAAAGAACTCTATTCCTCTTGATATAACATCTCTTATTAAAGGAGACATCTTTATTATTTCAGGTCGCGTACCAACCACTATTGCTATTTTCATAGTACACCTACATATTTTTGAAGATCATGGAAAAGTATTCGATAACGGTTTTCTTTAAATCCATTTTGCTGGATCCAATTTTGCGATCATACCTCAGAATAAGAGGAACCTCACTACCCTTCAAATCAAATTTCCGTAACTTAATCAAAATTTCAGACATACAGACAAAAGACTTTGATTCAACGAGCTGATCTCCATAATGTTCAAAAGCTTTTTTCAATAATTTACAATTATAAGCCCGATAACCACAGGTGTAATCATAAATTCCGTTTATTGGAAAAATTACTTTAAGAACAGTGTTGATACCTTTGCTCAGAAAACTTCTCTTGAAACTCAAACCAACTTCTTCTCCGCCAGTTGCGTATCTGGATGCTATGACAATATCATAACCCTGCCTGATTTTTTTGATCATTTGCACTGAATGCGAAGGAGCATGCGTGTTATCAGCATCCATTGTAATGATTATGTCTTCTTTCCCACACATCATTGAAGCTTCTCTCAGAGCATCAAATATCGTTTTTGGCAAGCCTTTATTGGATTCATGATCAACTATTTTTAAGGGTCCCTTGAACTGGGACAGGACATCCAAACTATTATCAGTACTTCCATCATTTACAACAACGATTTGGTAATCTTCTTTGGCACCTTGCATTGTACGATCAATACTCTCAATTAATTGTCCGATGTTCTTTTCTTCGTTATAGGCGGGCAAAGCAAAAATTATCATGTTTCTTCAACCTTGTTTATCTTATAAAATCTATGATAGGTCAATAGTACGATACTTCCTATTAAAATCAATAGATAATAGGACAAAAACCTGTCAAGAATAACTGCACTTTTCAAAATATCAGGAGAAACAAAAATGTATTGCTTCAATATTTCGGTTTGAGAGAATTCCGTGGTTCCCAACCCACCTGGAATCATAGACATCAGTCCTATTATGATAGAACTACAAAAACTGAATATACTCAGGTCAAGAGACAATCTGATGTTAAGAGATGTGAATACACAATATAACCTGAGAGTTTCAATAAACATTGCAGTCAAAGACAGGAATGCAAACCACAGACCATCTTTATCTCTCAATATCGAGAAACTCTCTATAAAAGAAGAAAAAGATTTTACTAGGTTTTCTTTTAATGATGAATTTTTGGGTATTTTACCAACAAAAGATTCAAAAATAAAAATACAATTCCCCGGGAAAAATACAGGAATAGAGATAATTAGAAGGAAAAAAACAACAAACTCAACTGCAGACAAACCGGATGAATAATCATTCAAGAACAAAATCGCTGAAACAAAGAACAGAAGGAAAAGTGCTAGAACATCTAAGATCCTTTCCATGAACATTCCTGCCATAGTTCTGTTCAGAGATACATTGTAGATTCTTTTTAGCATTAATGGTTTTGCAACATCACATCTGCCGGGGATTAAACTTCCCACGGCTACCCCCGCCAGAATTGAAATACTTGCCAAATTCATAGAAATATTCACACCAGTAAGATGTTTTACTATGAGCTTCCAGCGATATCCTTTTAGTAAAATATTGAGGATTGTCAGAACGATTGCAATTGAGAATAAAAATACATTTATTGATCTTAAGCTTGAGTAGACGCTTTTTGCATCAATGGTTGAAAAGAAATATAATAAGATTACAATACCCAACAACAAGAGTATCCGACTAGTCATTTTTCGGTCGATAAACATGTTCATTGTTCAAGTTTTTTTGGGAAAAGACTAACTATGGTACCTGTGATTTTAAATCGCCTGAGATATTCAGCTATAAATCTGAATACACTCATGAAAATAAATAAGCAAATAATATCAGCTACATCATATGATTTTCTAAATTTAATAAGAACTGTTTTTTTGCATAACATGATATTACCTGTTAGTGAATATAAATATACCTGTAATTTGACCCACTCCAATCGTATTTTCATTCAACCATTCCACAGCATCACCTTCTGGATTGGCAGCTGCAATATCCCATGTAGCAACATACCAAATCTTAGTGTCATTATATATTGAGTTTACATTCTCAAGATCTTCACTGCTAGAAGCTCCGGTAACAATACGGTCATTCTGTTCATAGTAGAACTCAAAAGGCTGTGTCATATACGAAGGTAATAAGACTATAACATCTCCTGAATTTGAATTTTCTGCGAAAAATCTTGCTGCAGAATCCCAGTCATTTTTTTGTGGACTGGAATAATAAGAAGAAACAGAAGGAGCAGAAACCAGTGATAGGATAAAAATGAAAGCCAAAACAAAAATTACACTATTAAAACTGACCGCCTGTTTTTTTGGAGTAGATCTACCCAAAAAAGATAGATAATCTCCTACGCCCACAACACCTCTGGAAATAATGAGTATGTAAACAGGCAAAATGAACAGAACATGTCTTGGAGAAAAAGGCATACTTGCAGCCAGAATATAGCTTGCTGCAAAAGGTACTGAAAAAACAAGTCCAAGTAGCAGTCCTTCTTTCCACTGGGTCTTCTCTTTTATGAGGAAAACAACACCTATTAAGAAAAATGGCAGGAGAAAATACATGCCTGTATCTGACACACTGAACTGTTTAAGTATGGTCGTGAAAAAACCCATAGACTGACCTACTCCCCACGTGGGAGAACTGGAAGTGCGGGAAATGCTCTGGCTAACAAAAGGTACAATTAACGGAGAAATGAGTAGACCTAAACCAAGAATACTCAACACAAAATTGCGTAGATTATGTATATCTCCAACAACAATTCGTTTTTCACGAACCGAATCTTTGAACTGAATTAGAAGATAGAACATCACCTCTGGAATAATTACAAAAATGGTGTAATAAAATGACCAAAAAGCACATGCACCAGATACTGCGAATCCAACCCAAAGCCACTTATTATTTTCCAAGTAAGCCCTGTAAATGAAATATATTGACATAAGAGAGAAAAATACCATCTGTGCATACATACGGGATTCCTGGGAATAGTAGATATGAAAAGTTGAGATCGAAAGAATGAATGCACTTAACAAAGCCTCTTTTTTGCCAAACATGGTTTGTGCCAATAGATAAAGTGCAGGAATTGTCAATATACCAAATATAGCAGAAGGCAGACGTAATGCAAATTCAGTGCTGCTGAAAATAGTTACTAGATGAATAATTAAAAAATGGAGAGGTGGGTGCCTGTCCCGAATTGCATTGTCCCATACCTCAGAAACAAGATCCAGACTTCCAATACGATAAGTTACAGCTTCATCCAGCCATAAGGCTTCACTTCCAAGAGCGTGAAATCTTAGATAGGAGCCAACAAGTATGATTATAGCCAATATTATTAAAGACGGATTGGTTTTTATCTTTTGTAAGACAATATTATACCAAGTTAGAGATAGTGCACCTCTAGAATTTACAGATTTATCAGCATTTACCGACATCTTTTTGGTTTTTTTAGACATTATACAACCATTCCTACACAAAGATGTAAATTACGAAGGCTTTTATATAATTTATAAGATATAAAATACATAACTACTACTTATAACAAAGTATTTAGCTTTATCGAATCATACCTTTTATTCAATAAAACAACTAATGAGAAAAAAATGTGTTTGTTCATTATTAGACTTGAATATCTTTATACATTCTCTTTTGCATATAGATGTGAAAAGTTAAACTAGTCTGCTTCAGAAAATATATATCTTCAAAACACATAAAAGCTATAGATATTTTGCATAATACTATTTGGAGATGAAATCATAAAATCCATAATTCTTGCAGGTGGATCAGGAACGCGCCTCTGGCCATTGAGCAGGGAACTGTATCCCAAACAGTTCCTGAAAATTAAAGGGAACTCGCTTTTTCAGGATACCGTTTCAAGATGCCTGCAGGTCTCGGATATATCAGACATATATGTCGTCACAAACGAGCTGCACAAATATTTTGTAATCGGTCAGGTAGAGGAACTGGGTTATGAAATATCCACCGACAATATTCTCCTTGAGCCGGAGGGTAAGAACACGCTTCCTGCAATCTGCTACGGGATTAAGGAAATTGAAAAGGCACATGGAAACTCCATAGTAGGTGTATTCTCTTCGGACCACGTACTGGATAACGATGCGATGGAAACAATTTCAAGTGCGGAAAAACTTAGCTCTGATTATCTGGTAACATTCGGCATAGTACCCACTCAACCACATACTGGTTATGGATACATAAAACCGGGAGAAGAACTCGAAGTTGGCAGAAAGGTCCTGGAATTCAGGGAAAAACCCTGCCTTGAAGACGCAGAAAGATACATTGCCGAAGGTTGCCTCTGGAACAGTGGGATGTTCCTTTTTGACACAGAGGTCTTTCTGGAAGAATTGAAGAATCTGGCACCCGATGTGTGGAATGCTTTTGATGAATCTCTGGATATTAAAGAGGTATATGGCAGGATGCCTAACATCTCCATAGATTATGGGATCATGGAAAAATCCTCCAGAGTAAGCGTTGTGGAACTTGAACACAAATGGAGCGATCTCGGGAATTTCGATGCGCTCTATGCGGAATCCGAAAAGGATACTAATAACAGTTGCACCCTTTCATGTGAAAATGTATGTGTCGACTCAAATAACAATTTTGTATATTCAAAGGACAATAAACTTGTTTCACTGATAGACATCGATGATATGATCGTTGTGGATACAAGCGATGCACTGCTTGTATGTCCCCGCAAGAGTAGTGAGAAGGTCAAAAGCGTTGTCAATACACTTAAACAGAGAAACGATGAGCGTGTGAATATCCATGATACAGTTTACAGGCCATGGGGATCATACACACTGCTGGAGAACTCCGGTGGACACAAAATAAAGAACATTGAAGTCCTGCCCGGTAAAAAGCTGAGTCTGCAGCTGCACCACCACAGAAGTGAGCACTGGGTTGTGGTCAAAGGTATGGCATGTGTGGAAAATGATGATCAACAGTTCTTTTTAAGACAGGGAGAGAGTACTTATATCAGAGCCGGTACAAAGCACAGGCTTTCAAATCCCGGTAAGCTGCCTCTTGAGATAATTGAAGTGCAACTGGGAGAGTATGTGGAAGAGGATGATATTGTAAGATTTGATGATGAGTATGGGAGAGTTAGATAAGTCAATTATTACGTATTGTATAAATAGTATTGAATATTAATTCTGCCTAAAAGTTATTTTGAATAACATATTGATCACAGAGTATTTCAGGGAATAAAAATGCCTAAAACAGCCCTCATCACAGGAATTACCGGACAGGATGGTGCTTACCTTGCAGAGTTTCTTTTGAATAGAGGATATATCGTGCATGGTATCAAAAGAAGGTCGTCCTCATTTAATACAGAAAGAGTGAATCATCTTTACAAGGACCCACATGAGAGGAACGTCAATTTTTTCATGCACTATGGTGACCTGACAGATTCTACAAACCTTATAAGGATAATACAAGAAGTCCAGCCTGATGAGATATATAACCTCGCTGCCCAGAGTCATGTCCAGGTATCATTTGAAACACCAGAATATACTGCAAATTCCGATGCTATAGGAACCCTCAGACTTCTGGAAGCCATACGTATTCTTGGGTTGGAGAAAAGAACTAAGTTCTACCAGGCATCAACAAGTGAACTTTATGGCAAAGTTCAGGAAATACCCCAAAGTGAAACAACCCCCTTCTATCCAAGAAGTCCATATGCTGCAGCAAAATTATATGCATACTGGATCACAGTAAATTACCGTGAAGCATACAATATGTTTGCCTGCAATGGTATTCTTTTCAATCATGAATCACCTATCCGTGGAGAGACCTTTGTCACAAGAAAAATTACGATGGCTGTCGCAAACATTAAAAAAGGACTGCAGGAAAAGCTATACCTTGGAAACCTGGATGCTAAAAGGGACTGGGGGTTTGCAGGAGATTATGTGGAAGCTATGTGGCTGATGCTGCAACAGGATGAGCCCGATGATTTTGTGATAGCTACAGGCGAGATGCATTCTGTCAGGGAGTTTGTGGAGCTCGCTTTCAAAGAAGTTGGGATTAATATTGGATGGCAGGGAGAGGGTGTAGATGAAGTGGGACTAGACAATGAGACTGGAAAGGTTTTGATTGAAATTGATCCGGGATACTACAGGCCAACTGAGGTGGACATACTGATTGGAAATCCTACAAAAGCTAAAGAGAAACTAGAGTGGGAAGCTAACATTGAATTTAGAGAACTGGTAAGGATAATGGTGAATGGAGATCTAAACAAAGTCTGATTGAATAGTTTGGATTGCCATCATAGAATATTTAGTTATAAGTCCATAAAAGATTCATGAATTATTTACAGTTAATATAAAATATATTAAATCACCTTAACCATAAGCATGAGTGAAAATAAAATTCCTGATATGTTATCTGAAATGGTACGAATTTCAAAGAATGCAGGAGATATTATTTTAGAGTATTATAACGATTCCCGAAAGTGTATTGAAACTAAAGAAGATAATTCGCCTTTAACAAAAGCAGATCTGGAATCTGATAAATACATAGCCGATAAACTTTATGACTTGTATGACATTCCTATAGTCTCGGAAGAAAACTATCCAGAATACGATATTAGGAAAAACTACACTGATTTCTTTCTTGTTGATCCATTGGATGGAACAAAGGAATTTATTGAAGGAAACGGGGAATTCACTGTAAATATTGCATACGTCAGAAATGGTAAACCTGTAATGGGAGTAATTTATGCACCAGTACTTGAGACTACTTTTTTTGCAGCAGAAGAGTTTGGGGCTTTTATAGAAAATTCAGAGGGAATCAAAAAGCTACCCCTTTGTACATCAGATAAAAACAAATTGAATGCAACCGGAAGCAGGAAACACAAAACCGAGATGGACGTTGAATTCATGCGAATGAATAACATAGAAGATGTTGTTCCTGCCGGATCATCGCTTAAATTCTGTAAAGTGGCTATGGGTGAAGCTCATTTATATCCAAGATTTCAGGGCTCCATGGAGTGGGATATTGCTGCAGGGCATATTATCACAAAAGAAGCCGGATGTATTTTATTAGATATTAAAACAATGAAAGAGCCTGAGTATAATAAGGAGTCATTACTGAATAACTATTTCATTGTCGTAGGCCGTGGAATCGATATTTCTTCACTAAAAATTCCAAATATTGAGTGAGAGTACTTATGACAAGAGAAGGATTTACAGTATGGTTTACGGGTTGGTCGGGTGCAGGTAAAACTACAGTGGCGATGGCCCTTGAAGAAGAACTTAAAAAGAGAGGTTTGAATTATGTCCAGAGACTTGACGGAGATATTGTAAGAGAAGATCTCTGTAGTGATCTCGGATTTTCAAAAGAAGACAGGAACGAAAATATCAAAAGAGCAACATTTGTTGCTGAGTTGCTATCTAAAAACGGAGTTGCAACTCTTGTTTCTTTTATATCTCCATACATAGCTTTAAGAGAGCATGCAAGAAATTGTTGTCATAATTTTATCGAAGTCTATGTTAAATGTGATCAGGATACTTTAATAAAAAGAGACGTAAAAGGCCTTTATAAAAAAGCACTGAACAATGAAATTTCAGATTTCACAGGAATTAGTGCTCCATATGAAGAACCTGCAAATCCGGAATTGATAATAGACACCTCTAAAGAAGATATCACAGAGTCTGTGAATAAGGTCATCAAGTATTTAGATGAGAATAACTTTATTTGAGGTTAAGTTATGACCACTTCAGAAGAATCCTACAGACTTTCAAATTTAAAGACCCTTGAAGCTGAAAGCATAGGTATAATAAGAGAAGTTGCTGCTGAGTTTGAGAATCCGGTAATGCTGTATTCAGTGGGAAAGGACTCTTCAGTAATGGCCCATCTTGCAATCAAAGCTTTCTATCCCAAAAAAGTGCCTTTTCCTTTATTACATGTTGATACCGGATACAAGTTCCCTGAAATGTATGAATTCAGGGATTATTACACAAAAAAACACAACCTTGACTTAAAAGTTCACAGGAATGAGGAAGCCCTCAAAAGAGGCATGAATCCATTATCTGCAGGAACTGTGAAATGTTGTGCCGAACTCAAGACAAAAGCACTTCTTGATGCATTAAAAGAGGGAGAATACGATGCTGCATTTGGCGGTGCACGGCGAGATGAAGAAAAATCAAGGGCAAAAGAAAGAGTATTTTCATTTCGTGACAAACATGGTCAATGGAATCCAAAGAACCAGAAGCCGGAGTTATGGAACCTCTTTAATTCAAAAATAGACCCCGGAGAATCGATAAGGGTATTTCCGTTATCAAACTGGACCGAACTTGACATCTGGACATACATTTATCATGAAAATATTGAGATTGTTCCCCTCTACTTTGCAAAGGTAAGACCGGTAATTGAGAAGAACAGCCAGTTGATCCCCGTCTATACTGATGAACATGCGGAAGAAGTAAAGGAAATTATGTGCCGTTTCAGGACACTTGGTTGTCATTATTGTACAGGTGCAGTCAGATCAGAAGCAGATACAATGCCAAAAATAATTGAAGAAATGATGGTTGCACGTCATTCAGAACGTATTACAAGGGTCATCGATCACGATCAGGACAGTTCTATGGAACAGAAGAAGAGAGAGGGATACTTTTGAAAGGAACTGATTCTTTAATTGAGCAAAACCAGAACATCGGCCTTTTGAGGTTTGCCACTGCAGGAAGTGTTGATGATGGCAAGTCAACCCTCATCGGAAGACTCTTGCATGATTCAAAATCAATATTTGAAGATCAGCTAAGTTCAATCAAAGATTACTCCAAAGTCCACCGTGATCAGGAAATTGATTTTGCTCTGGTGACCGACGGGCTCAAATCAGAAAGGGAGCAGGGCATCACAATTGACGTTGCATACCGATTCTACTCCACGCCAAAGAGGCGTTTTATTATTGCGGATACACCGGGACATGAGCAATATACAAGGAACATGGCTACAGGTGCTTCAAATGCATCCCTTGCGCTGATTCTCATCGATGCCAGAAATGGGGTCGTGACTCAAACAAGAAGACACACGTTCATATCATCACTTCTTGGAATCCGGCATTTTGTAGTTGCTGTCAACAAGATGGACCTTGTTGACTATTCTGAAGAGGTTTTTGAAAAAATAGTAGATGAATATAATGCTTTCACGGATAAATTACCGGCAGAGTCTGTCTACTTTATACCTATAAGTGCCCTAAAAGGTGACAATGTCATCGAACGAAGCACCAATATGCCATGGTATCAGGGTTCAACCCTACTCGATTATCTCGAGAATGTAAATGTATCCGGAGGTCGTAACTTAATTGATTTCAGATTCCCCGTACAGTATGTCAACTGGGGCGGAGGCGATGATTTCAGAGGTTATTGCGGTACAATAGCTTCAGGAGTAATTCGCAAAGGAGAGAAAATAAGAGTTCTGCCTTCAGGGAAAACTAGTGAGGTTTCAAGGATTGTCACCTATGATGGAGACCTTGATTATGCCTTTTCTCCTATGGCAGTGACCCTATGCCTTAAAGATGACATTGATATCAGTCGTGGCGACATTATATCACGAAGTCATAACCTTCCAGGAATTGCCGGAAGTATGGAAGCCAACGTAGTGTGGATGGATACTGAAGCCATGGAGATGGAAAAAGACTATCTTATCAAACACACAACCAAAACGGTAAAAGGTAGTTTTACAGAAGTACTTTACAAATTTGACCCTGAAGACACACATAGAAAATCTGCGAAGTTTTTGAATCTGAATGATATAGGCAAGGTCAATATTGAATTAAAAAGCCCGATTTTTGCGGATATCTATTCCGATAACAAAATTACAGGATCTTTTATTGTTATTGATCCACACACCAACCAGACCGTTGCTGCTGGAATGGTATCAAAGTACAAACAGGTCTCTCCTGACAAGGGATGTAAGGCTGTAAGAGCCAAGACCATACGATATCCGGGCTATAAAATAGGAGAGGCACGGGAAGACTATAACCGCCTTTCTATGAAAGGTACACACTGTATCTATGTAGATGATGAATTACTCCTTGGTGGTCTCTGCAAAGGAATCCCGATTGAAAGCGAAACATATGCCAGAACAATTGACAATTTGTGTGATATCGTGACAAAGTCGGGCGTATCTGTTGTTGTATGCTCAGATTCTATAGACAACTGAAATTTGAGATAGTTAGCTTGTGGTGTTAATGAATATTTTTGCAGATAAGTATTAAATTATACATACAATATAATAATATCTGCAAATGTGATTATCGATGCTGCTGAAAGAAATCAGTGGCCTTTAACCATATCAGAGAGGAAACATGGATGCCGGAAGATAAACCACGCTATGGAATTATTCTACTTAGCCTGATAGTGCTGGTTGCCATATATCTTATTCCGGCACCAGAGGGTCTATCGGTTGAAGGAAAGAATGCTCTGGGGATATTTATTGCAGCAATTATCCTATGGACAACAAGTGCCATCCCCCTTTCAGTAACCGGGCTTTTTGTTATTGCCCTGCTACCCCTGCTCAATGTGATGTCAAGCAAGGAAGCTTTTTATCTGTTTGGTAACAAAGCTGTATTTTTCATTCTTGGTGCATTCATTCTGGCAGCAGCAATGATGAAAACAGGAGTTAGTAAAAGAGTTGCTCTTTTAATGCTGAACAGGTTTGATGGCACACCAAGAAAACTTCTGTTCAGCATAATGCTCTCGTCCGCACTTCTATCTTTTATTATGCCCGAACATGCGGTAGCTGCAATGATGTTTCCCGTAGTTGCGGCAATTGCAGACAGTCTGGATCTGGAACCTTTAAACAGCAAATATGGAACCCTGCTTTTTCTTTCAATGGCATGGGGTACAATAATAGGAGGTGTGGGAACACTGTTAGGAGGAGCCAGAAATCCTCTTGCAATCGGACTTCTTGAAGAGAATTCAGGACTTACTATTGGTTTTTTTGAGTGGTGTATTGCAATCATACCAATTACTTTTGTGATGCTTGGAGTTGGTTTTACTGTACTGAACGTGTTCTTCAAAATTGATGTGGATAATGTTAGATCAGCTAGAAAAGTGCTGGAAAGACATCTGGCAAGAATGGGGAAAATAAGTGTTAATGAAAAAAAAGCAGGCTTTGTACTGGTTAGCACAGTCTTTGCCTGGATATTTCTTGGGAATATAATTGGACTGGCTGTTATTGCGGTGCTTTCAGCAGTCTCATTGTTTATCCTCAATGTAATTAACTGGGATGATGTGGAATCCAATGTAAACTGGGGAATCATTCTGATGTACGGAGGAGCAATTGCCATGGGATCCGCACTGTCAACCACAGGCACTGTAGAATGGATTGCAGCATTGGCACTTGACAATATCCTACTAAGTCCTTTAATTATGCTTATCATAATGTCATTGATCGCAAAATTCCTCACAGAGGGAATTAGCAACTCTGCAGCAGTAGCCATACTTCTACCAATAGGATTCAGCCTCGGAGATGTGATCGGTATCAATCCGATTGCCATGACCTATATTGTTGCAGTTCCCGCAGGTCTTGCATTTATTCTACCTATGGGAACACCTCCTAATGCGATCGCCTATTCATCAGGATATTATGAGATAAAAGAGATCTTGCTTCCCGGGATAATTTTAAATCTAACATCGTGGATAGTGTTTATCCTGATGGCAATTACCTACTGGCCTCTGGTGGGAATAAGTCTAACATGAATAAAATACCAATGAGAAACATGAAAGACATAAATACCGTGCTGGTTGCGTTTTCCGCAACATCCATACATAAAAAACTGGCAAAAGCAGCACTTGATATGGCAGAAGAGAATAATGCAAAGTTGATCATACTGAGCGTGCGGGATAAGAATGTAACTCAAATGGTTGCCAAGGTCACAAAAGACCATGGTTTTCTGGGCAGGGATGTTGTGGAGAAGCTTGCTGAAGATATAAAGAAGGACAGGGATGAGTTGATCGAACATCGATTGGCACGGATAGAGGAAGAGGCTGAAAGGAGAGGGATTGAGTTTGAGACTTTACAGGTGAAAGGAAATTTCAATAAAAATATAATTGAAGTTGCAGAGAAATATGCTGTTGATGTGGTGTTGGTTGATGGTACCGGATCAAAAATGGAGCAGATAGAAAGAAAAATAAAAGTACCTGTTCATCTGATTAAATAATTTTTATAGTAAATTTTGCAGTTCGCTTTGAATAAATCGCATGTTCATAATTGTTATCAAAAAAATAGTCAAATGAGAAATTATTTATGATTTTATACTCTATACGTAGTTCATTAAGGATCCGGTTACATAAATTTTTGACGTATACGGACATATTTATGAATAGTATACAAATCAAGAGGAAAATACATGTTGATTTCACACCGTCATAAATTTATATTCATTCATAATTACAAAGTTGCAGGAACCAGTATAAGAAAGGCTCTTGCAAAACATATCACGTTATATCAACAATATAAGTACTCTTTTGCCTTATACGACAAGGTAAACAGAACCATCAATCCAAATTACATGCGTGGTCACATAACTGCTCTTGAAATCAAAAATCAGCTACCTCCCGAAATATATGATGATTATTTCAAATTCGTTTTTGTGAGAAACCCTTGGGACTGGCAGGTTTCCCTTTATTTTTTTATATTGCAAGAAAAAAAACACTACCAGCATAATCTGATAAAATCCATGAGTTCTTTCGAAGAATATATCGAATGGAGGGTCAACGAAGACGGACGCAAGCAAAAAGATTTCCTGGTAGATGAGAACGATAGCATAATAGTCGATTACATTGGCAAGTATGAAAATCTCCAGGATGATTTTAATGAAATTACTAGGAAAATAGGAATAAATGCCTCCCTACCTTACAAAAACAAGTCAAAACATAAGGACTATAGAGAGTACTACAACGATTACACAAGGGATTTGAT
>Ga0182239_1000419_pt1 | contig 15411 bp, 17 predicted proteins | sample hydfrate6_PW_210_FD_132456 | JGI IMG/M metagenome (GOLD analysis project Ga0182239, IMG submission 132456) | Subsurface microbial communities from deep shales in Texas, USA - hydraulic fracturing test 6_PW_210 | ecosystem: Environmental > Aquatic > Deep subsurface > Shale gas/oil reservoir >... | reverse complement strand
GGTTTTTCCATGATTTTTCTCCAAATCGCTCAGGCACGACTTTTCTCGTCAACACGGCCCGCTGTCATCAGAATCAGGCTGTTGACCACTGCTGCGGCCACGTTGGAGCCGCCTTTTCTGCCGACATTGGTAATCCATGGCAGGTCCATGCCCGCAAGTTCATTCTTGGATTCTGCCGCGTTTACAAACCCCACCGGCAGTCCCACTACAAGGGCGGGTGCGGCGGAGCCGGCGCGGATGTGGGAAATGAGCCTGAGCAAGGCAGTCGGGGCGTTTCCCACCACGTAAATGCCGCCGGCCATTTCCCCGGCAAGGGCGTCCACAGCCGCCGCAGCCCGGGTGACGCCCCGGCCGGCAGCGATTTTTTCAACGGCCGGTTCCGCCATCAGGCACCGGAGCCTGCATCCGAACCGGCTTGCGGCATGTTTCCGGATACCCGCCAGTGCCATGTTTGTATCCGTAAATACCGGAAAGCCAGCCCGGATCGCCTCGATGCCGGCTTCAATGGCGCGGGGATGAATACGCACGGTTTGCAGATAATCGAAATCCGCGCTGGTATGAATCATCCGGGACACCACGGCCCACGCCTCCGGTGCCAGCCCGTGGTCCCCGGACTCGGCTGCAATGATGTCAAAACTCTTTTTTTCAATTTCCTCGGGCTGCATGGCGCGTTATCCTTTCGCGGCCTTCCAGTGCCTGCAGGCATCGGCAAAACGGGCCGCGATTTCCGGACAGCTCAGAAAATGCAGGTGCACGTAGCTGCCCAGGCTGCGGTTGCGCAGCCACCCCGGGCACCCGCGACCTGCGCCGGCTTTGTCCCCGGCTGCATAAACCGGTACGGTTCCCGTAAAATCGCCTGCAGGCGTGTGTTTTGAATAGTGGAACTCATGTCCCCGGGCAACCGTTCCGGCCGGGCCGAGGGGCGTGTCCCCGGTAAAGCGGATTTCCCGGTATCCCAATGCGGCCAATTGATCCTGCATACGGGTTGCAAAAGGAAAAACCCCGGCCATTTCATGAGATATGCCCGGTTTTGTACGCATTTGCCGGCACAGGTACATAAATCCGCCGCACTCGGCATAGATCGGCATGCCGGATTGGCTCATGTTCAGAATTTCCCGCCGCATATCCGCGTTTTGCGCCAGTTTGTCAGCATAAAGCTCCGGGTATCCGCCGCCGAGATACAGTCCGTGCAGGTCTGCAGGCAGACGGGTATCACAAAGCGGCGAGAAAAAAACAATCTCGCAGCCCTGTTCACGCAACAGATCCAGGTTGTCCGCATAATAGAAGCAAAACGCCGGGTCCCGGGCCACGCCAATGCGCACGTCGGGTTTAGCAGCCGCCCCAGCGGCCGCGGCTTGGATCTTCACACCGGGCAGCCCGTGAAGAAGCCCGTCCAGGTCGAGGTGCTTTTCCGCAAATTCAGCAAGCGCCGTGATGTTTTCCGCGCTCAGCACGTGATCGTCTGCCGTATAGAGCCCGAGATGCCGATCCGGAATTTCGATTTGCGCGTTTCGCGGGATGCCCCCCAGAAGCGGCACCCGGCTGTCTGCCATGGCCTGTTCGATGTATTCCAGGTGTCGGGCGCCGGCCACCTTATTGGCCACCACGCCGGCCATCCGGACCATGGGGTCAAACTCGGAAAACCCCTTGACCAGGGCGGCAAAACTGCGGGCCATGGCCCCGGCATCCACCACCAGGAGCACGGGCAGGCCCAGCCGTTTGGCCATCTCTGCGGTGGACCCGGCTTCGCTACCGCCTGCCGCACCGTCATAAAGGCCCATGACCCCCTCGACCACTGCAATATCCGCATTTGCGGCCCCGCTGGAGAAAATCCCCTCAATGGCGGCCGGATCCAGCATCCACCCGTCCAGGTTCCGGCTGGTGATCTGCGTAATCCGGGCATGATGACCGGGATCGATAAAATCCGGCCCCACCTTGAAGGGCGCCACTGCAAGACCCCGTTTTTTCAGGGCCGCCATAAGTCCCAGGGTAACCGTGGTCTTGCCGCTGCCGCTGGCAGGTGCGGCCACCACCAGGCCCTGGATGTCCGCTGAATTACAATCCATGCCAAAAATCGCCAAACGTGAGTTATTCGCCTTTGCGCTGCGCGCGCATAAAAAAAGCCCTCCCAAGCCTTTTGGCTTAAGAGGGCTGCACCCGTCTTTCTTGACCCTTTAAATACATGCCAGGTGAAGCCACGCACCATGACACACAACAGCAACAAGGCAGGTCTTCTGGCTCCCGGATCTTCCTGATTTCCGCGCCTTCCCGCAGGCCGGCATTTTCCGCCGGCTCCGCTCATGCGCCAAAAAACGCACAAAAGGAGGCAGGCAAAAAATACGTGCCATGCAGTGGCATGCTGCGGATTTCGTCCCCGGTCACAGCGGCGGGTCCGCTCCCGATTTACACGGGATTCCCTTTTTCCATCCCATCATGGGACCTTATTGCAGCTTTGTGTCTACCGGTTTCAAAGACAAATGTCAAGTTTGCAATGCTGCCGCACGGGATGATCTTGAAGCCATGACCCGCAGTTCCTGCAATCCGGTCAAGGCGACGCTTTTCCGCCCGGCGCCGATACCGGCAAAGCATCACCCGGGACAACCGGTTTGCGCAATCGGCATCGAATTTCTGTTTTTCGCGGAAAATCTCACCCTGACGGGGTCGCTGGGCGCGGCCATCGTGCTGTTTAGCATCTATATCGCCAGCCGCAAATAACCGGATTGCATTCGTTAAAACAATTGAACGGCGCGGTGGGGATGTGATATTCTGAAACTGCTTATTCAAGCCTAAACTGAGCGATTTTCAAGTTTTAACACCTGAAAATGACTTAATTCCTTAAAAAAATAAAAAAGATTGATCCGTGTAAAAATTTGAAACGCTCAATTTAGGTCAAGGATTTCACGGGATCTGCCAGCAGGAGCGCTTGCCGGGATGCAGACAGCGATCTCCATAATCGGGGGAAACATTGCCGGGCTTTCGACCGCCTACCACCTGGCCCGCCGGGGATTCCGGGTGACCGTATACGAAGCCCGCATCTGGAACAAACCCTGCGGCGGTGCGATCAGCTGGGAGTTTGTCAGATACCTCACACAGGCCCTGCGCATCGAGCCGGCATGGCTGTCCGGACGGCTGCTGGCGCCCTACCGGGTCCGTAAGCTCCGCAAATACCCTTGGTTTGCCCCGGTTCACAACAGCCGCCAAAAAACCTGAAGGGACATCTTATCGCCGGGGCGGATTAATGGGGACCTACGAAACGTCCGGGTCGCGGCCCGAATAATACGCCCACACCCGGGCATATGCAGCCATGGCCTTTTCAGCAGAATCAAAAAACGGCACGCCGGCCTGGCAGAAGGTCCGGCCGGTATCCGGCGGCATCCCGGGTATGGCCACAATCAGAAAAGGTTTCCCGGATTTTTTCTGCGCACGTATCATGCCATCCACATATTGGTTATTGGTGTCTTCGTCCAGGCCGGAGCCGATGACCGCCACGGCATCCACTCCCGGATCTGAGGCCACCAGATCGGCGGCCTGAATGAAAATGTTCATGTCCATGTGCGCGGTCAAGCTCACGTCAACGGGATTGGCCAGGCTGGTGCCGGTGGGCGGGACGTGTTCCGCCAGGCGCTGCCGGGTTTGCCCGGAAAGTTCGGCCATCTGCAGGCCATGGCGCCCGGCAGCCTCGGCCGCTGAAACCGCCAGTCCGCCCGGACCGGAAATAACCGCCACGCGGCCGCCCGGTGCAGGGGGCAGCAGGTAGAATGCCATCATCGTATCCACCCATGCCTCCCATCCGAAAACCGCCACTGCGCCGCACTGATTCATCAGGCCGTGCCATATCCGTTCCGATCCTGCCATTGCACCGGTGTGGGAAGATGCCGCCCGGCCGCCTTCCGGTGTCAGGCCTACCCGCCACAGGACCACCGGCTTTCTGGTTGCCGCCGCCTTCAGGGAGCGGAGAAAATACGGGCCGTCGCACACGCCTTCCAGGTAGCCGCCGATCACCTTTGTTTCCGGGTCACAGGCGAAATAAGAGAGGAGATCCGCGCTCTGCAGGTCCGCCTCATTGCCCAGGCTCACGGCCTTGCTGAAAGCCAGGCCTTTTTCCGGCGCCTGCCGCCCGAGGATGTTGGCCAGGGAACCGGAATGGGAAATCAGGCCCAGGTGACCCGGCTGCCGGGAAAGACCCGGGAAAAAGGAAAGTCCCGTGCGCGGGGCGTAAATCCCCATGCAGTTGGGACCGAACAGGCGCATACCCGCGGCCCGGGCCGTATCCACCATTTCCCGTTCAATCCGGCGGCCCGCTTCCGTCCCGGTTTCCCTGTATCCGGCAGTAAACAGGACCACGCCCCTGACCCCCCTGGCCGCGCACTCCTGCACCACGCCCGGGGCCAGGTGCCTTGCCACCAGAACAATGGCCAGATCCACCGGCTCTTTTATTGCGGAGATGCTGGAATAACAAGGCAACCCGTCAATGGTTCCGGCCTTCGGATTGACCGGATAAATCGGACCGGGAAAACCCATATCCTGAAGGGCCAGCAAAAAGATCTTGCCGGTCTTCATGCCCTGGGGCAGGCCGACAATGGCCACGCTGCGGGGCCGGAAAAGCGGATCAATCTCGGCAAACAGGCCGTCCTCGTTTGTCACTGCGGTTTTCCTTCCTCCCGGAATGGCCCGGAAATTCAATTTATTCTTGTACAAATTCAACAAAATCAGTATAAACTGAAATAATGGCTTTTCAAAGAAATAAATTTTACCCGCGCGTCCTGAAGGACCTGGTAAACCGCTCAACCGTGGGCATGTATTTCTACCTGGTCATCACCCTGATCGTGTTGTCGGTAAACGGCTTTTACAAAAGACATCCCGGATTTTCCGCCCTCTTTTTTGTTGCAATGCTTATCATCGCCGGCTTCCGGATTTTCCAGTTTTATCATTTCCGCCGGCTCAATGAATTCAACGAGGAATTCGTCATTCTCCTGTTAAACCTCGACACCGAGGAAACCCTGAACCTGGCCGAACAAATCCGCTCGGAGATGGAAAACCTGCGGTTTCCCTTTGAAGGTCAGCATATCAGCGCCACTGTCAGTCTGGGCGCGGCATCATGCATTCCCGGGAAACAAAGCCAAAAGGAAGATTTTTTAAAAACAGCCGACGAAGCATTATACCGGGCAAAAAGCCTGGGCAGAAATCACGTGATCTTTTCGGATAAAACCGTGAACCCGCCCGATCCGGAAACGCACAACTAGAACCTAAAACAGGTTGCGCAGCAACCATTCAAAAATATCCTCCCCTACCGGTTCGGCAGATGAAAAAGCGCGGCTGCGGCGTCCACGCCCGGAATGCCACGGCTCACGCTCCGGAATCAGCGGCTCGGCCTCGGCATGCCGGCCCGGATTGACCCGAACGTGGACCCGACGCGCTTTTTGCGACCGTTGCGCTTCGTAATCTCGCCGTTTTCCGGTATCCGCAAGCACGGAATACGCTTCCTGAATATCGCGGAACTTGCCGCTGTCGCCGCCTTCATGATCGGGATGATACTGCTTTGCAAGCTGCCGGTAGGCGTCCTTGACTTCCTGTTTGCTGGCATCCGGGGAGATGCCCAGGATTGCATAATAACTCTTTGCCATAACCTGTACCCACCTCCTGTTGCCCGGGATTCATTATGGCGGAAACAGTTTTATTTTACTTAATAACTTGACATTTTTATTATAAACAACCTTCGCGGCACAGTCAATTCCCCTCATCGCACATCTCACAGGTGACGTCTTCGAGCATTTCCTCGAAATACCGGATTTCCCGGCGGCGGATCATTGCCCGGATTTCTTCCGGGTTGAGTATCTCCGGCTGCTGATGATAGGTTTTAAGCATCTTGACAATATCCAGGCGGTCTGACAGGGCTTTTTCAGACCGGGGGCTTTTGGCGTAGCGATGCAGCTTCATGGCAACGATGAGTTCCGGTTTGAGGATGCGGAGGCTGCGCCCGTTCAGGGTCAACGTATTTGTGGTTTCATCCGGGTTTTCAAGCACGCGGCGCACCAGTTTTGCGGATATCGGCTTGCTGACCTCGGACAGGAAATCCACGTAAAGCCGGGTGTTGCGGTGACGCAGGCTGTGGCTGGTCGAATCCGAGGTTTCAAAAAGCGCCTCCAGTATCTCCAGCTTGTCCGGCGGGATGTCATCGTTTAAAAAATCCGCAAAATCCTGCGCGGGAAGGATGACATCCACGTCAAAGGTCACCCTGGGCTCCACCGGCGGCTGGATATACTTGGAGGCGGCCAGCGCGCCCATAAGCACGGCATCTTCATAAACACGCGAAATGTCGATCAACACCCGGTCAAAATTGTTGACCCGGTGGTCTTCGGAAAAATATTCCAGAAAATGTTCGGCCACGATGAAACATTGCGTCTGATCGCAGGAAACAATCTGCTGGGGCATGGCGCGATTCCTGTACGCTGAAATTTACGGTTTACGGTTTACGGCTTTGTCTTTGTTTTTATACAAATTTACAGATCATGACAATCATTTTGTCAGCAACATGATCATTGATCTCTTTATCAGTTTCCTGCATGTATGATAGCGTATAATGCTTAAAACATAACCGACAACTACTGAACCAAGGAGGCCGGCATGCCAGATCGCGTCATTATTTACGGAAAAGCGGGTTGACCCTACACGGAAAAAGCTCGTGAAGCTTACAAGGATCACACCTATGTCAACGTCAAAAGCGACAGGGAAAAACTTGACGAAATGCTCAAAGTCTCCGACGGACAGCGCAAGGTGCCGGTCATTGTGAACGGGGATTCCGTCACAGTCGGCTACGGCGGCTCCTGAGGAGTGTGATCCGTAAGGCCGTGTTGCCTTACGCGTATTAACGAATACCTTTAAAATCGGAGGGGATCAACGGGATTGCCCGGGAACAAGGCACCCGTGGCGGACCTGTGTTTATCCTTTTTCCGGGCCGCCACACAGGTCCGCCCCTGCATACTTTCAATGCCTGCATTCTTTTGCAAAAATGAAACATGCGCCCCGGCACGGATTTAACATCCGCACCCTGCCGCAGTTTCCCCGAGATCATCAAAAACTTGATATTATGGGAACATACTGCTATGAGAGGAAGTCAGTTCGCTGTTATCAGACCAGCGGACAGATGGATAAAACAGGAAATAAGCGGCTATGAAACTCAAGAACGAAACCATTGACGACGTGGTTGTCATTACCGTATTGGCCGATGCGCTCGATGCGGGAAACGTCGCGGATTTCAAATCCAGCATCACCCCCCTGCTCAAAAATTCCGGCAAGGTGGCCCTGGACATGAACCGGGTCAAATTCATGGACAGCTCGGGCGTCGGGGCGATGCTTGCGTGCCTGCGCATCCTGCATACCCGAAACGGGGAACTCAAGCTGTTTAACCTGAGAAGGCAACTGACAGATTTATTCAAACTGGTGCGGCTCGACCGGATCATCGACATCCACGAGTCCAGAAAAGCGGTGATCAAGGCGTTTCAGGAACCGGCCGGCGGATAGAGACAACCACATCATTCCGGGGAACCCCTGCCTGATGACAAATACGGCCACCTCCCATACCGGGGAAAACAAAGCGCACGCGGCTTCGACGCAAAGCCGTATCCCACTGTTTCTCCCGTTTTGCCAACTGCCCGGGCCGGCCGGTGATGTGCCGGACCGGATCCCGGCGGCTTGCGCCCGGACATCACCGGGATGCCAACATGAATTTCAACTCGGCATGAGCAATGTGCCCGATAACCCAACCGGCAGCGCGCTGCAAAACCAACCAGCCTGGCAAGGAGTTTTTTTCAAATGGATGACTACATAAACAACAAGATTTCCACCCGCGCGGTTCATTCCGGCGAGGTCCGGTTTAACGAATACGGGTCTGTGACCACGCCGATCGTCCAGACCTCGACCTTTATCTTCAAGAACGTGGAAGAAATCCGGAAACTCGCCGAGGGCGACATTGAGCGCTTCGAATACGGAAGATACGGGCATCCCACCCAGCTTGCGGCCGAACGGAAGCTCGCCGCACTTGAAGAAGCCGAAGATGCGGTATTGTTCTCCTCGGGCATGAGCGCCATTACCACTTCTCTTTTCATGCTGCTCAAAGCCGGCGATCACCTGATCATCACGGATGACGCCTACAAGCGCACCCTGGACTTCTGCAAGTCCTACCTGGGACGTTATAATATCGAATGCACCGTGGTCCGGATGTGCGACTACGAAGCCATGGAAAACGCGATTCAACCCAACACCAGGGTGTTTTTCTCAGAGTCGCCCACCAACCCGTATCTCAACATCATGGACCTGGAGCGGCTCATGGAGATCTTCGGCAAAAGGGACATCACCGTGATCTCGGATTCCACTTTCGCCACCCCCTTTAACCAGAAGCCCCTGGAATACGGTGTGCACCTGGTGATCCACAGCGCCACCAAGTACCTGGCAGGCCACAACGACCTGCTCTCCGGGGTTCTGCTCGGCAAAAAGGAACTCACCGACCCCATCCGGGAATTTCTGAAAATTACCGGCGGCGTGATCGACCCCAACTCATCGTATCTGCTGATTCGCGGACTCAAAACCTTCCCGCTGCGCATGGAGCGATTAAACAGCAATGCCCAGGTCGTGGCCGAACACCTGGAGGCAAACAGCAAGATCAAGCGGGTGTATTACCCCGGACTTGCCAGCCACCCCCACCATGACGTGGCAAAGCGCCAGATGAAAGGATTCGGGGCCGTGGTCACATTCGAGGTCAAGGATGATGCCGAATATGTACTCAATTTTTTAAGCCGGCTCAAGATCCTAAGCATCGGGCCCAGCCTGGGCGGGGTGGAATCCCTGATCACCCACCCGGCCACCATCAGCTATTACATGCACACCCCGGAAGAACGCTTGGAACTGGGCATCAAGGACGGCCTGATCCGGCTTGCCGTGGGCATTGAAGACCCGCGCGACATTGTCGCCGATATTGACCAGGCCCTTGCCGGGGCGGAATAATCCGCCGGCGGCCAATGGCGGATTACAACCCGAGGGCGAATACGCGGGGGATTCATGATCGCGATCATTACGCTGCTGGTAATCGTTTTTCTTTCCATTATCATCACCCGGGTGGCCACCATTGCCCTGACCCATACGGGTATTTCCAGAGAGGCGGCCCGGTTTCAGGCCCGGTCCGCATTCACCGGCTCCGGTTTTACCACGCAGGAATCCGAAATGGTGGTAAACCATCCGATCCGGCGCCGGATCGTGCTTCTGCTGATGCTGCTGGGAAACGCCGGCATCGTCACGGCAATGTCCTCTCTGATCCTTTCATTTGTCAGGCAGAATGGTTCTTCTGCCGGATTTTCCCTGAAAATTATACTGCTGATTGCCGGCATGGTGGCCCTCTGGGGGGTGGCATACAGCCGATGGGTGGACAAGTGGCTGTCGGCAATGATCGACAAGGCCTTAAACCGGTTCACGGATCTCGAAGTCCGCGATTACGCCAGCCTGCTGCATTTGGCAGGAGACTACCGGATAGCCGAGCTTCGTGTCAACCCGGAGGACTGGCTTGCCGACAAGACCATGAAAGAAGCCGGGCTCAGGCAAGAAGGCGTCATGGTGCTCGGGATCGAACGCCCGGACGGCACTTTCACAGGCACACCGGACGGAAACACCGCCATCCGCCAGGGGGATATCCTGGTTCTCTACGGCCGCACCGGCGCGCTCAGAGAACTCGACGAGCGGCAAAAAGGGGTGAGGGGCGATATCCGGCACGAGCAGGTCGTCGAAGCGCAGGAATCAGCCAAAAACCAGGAAGGGGGCACCGGCGCCGGCAAAGAGCAGAAGAAATCTTGACAGGGGGCAAGGTGCATGCTATGGATGTTCCGTATTAAAGCCGGGGCGTAGCGCAGTCTGGAAGCGCACTTGCATGGGGTGCAAGGTGTCGCAGGTTCAAATCCTGCCGCCCCGACCAAATTTATTCCGTATTCTCAGTTACTTCCAAACTCGAGGGGGCAAGGTCTGGTAGAACTCTGGTAGAATTCCATGCTTCTTCCAACTTTGCCCCGTCCTCCTTGCCAGCGGTATGCCGGTAATAATGGTTCACAATCATATTCGAAGTGGTATGCCCGACCTGTTTTTGTATGAAACTCATCCGCTCATTTTTGTCCAGTGCATTGGTTATGTATGAAGCCCGGGTGTCCCGCAGGCTGACTTTTTTATCACAACCGATTTTCTTGAGCGTCGGCTTAAAAACTTTCTGATTAAGCGAATTAAAATGAACAGGCCGACCAGCTTTGTTCAAAAAGACGAAATCCTCTTCACTGCCTTTCCAGGTCCGTTTACGTTGCTCCCGAAGCGCGTCAACAACAAATCCAGGAAGCTTAACATCCCTTTTTGAGCCAGCTGTCTTGGGTTCCTTGATAAACTCTTTTCCGCCTTTAAGACGGACAAGAACCTCCCTGATTTGGATTTCCCCTTTCTGTAAGCATACCCGCTTCCATTTTAATCCCGACACTTCCTCCATCCGCATGCCAGAAAAAAACAGTACTATAAACAATGGCTTCCAGTAATCGTTCACCGCCCTGATGAATTCGTTAATCTCATCGAGATTGAGGGAATTCTTTTCTTTCCGCTGATCATCTTTTTACCGCCAAGGCACTGCTATGATGAAAAGATACAAAACAGAAGAACTCAGAAAACAGGCAGAAACCATTTACAGGCTGAGGCAACAGGGCAAGTCTTATCAGGAGATTGCAGCACAGGCCGGGCTTTCATACCAAAACACGGTTCAGAAATACCGCAAGGAATGCCTTTTTAGAAAACAAGCCTTTTATTATCCCTTCATCGAATACATCTCGGCCCGTGCCGAAAAAGCAATTAGAAAAAGCATGGGAGAAGAAATGCTGGCCTGCCCTGAGAGCCTCAATAATCGCGAAGCACTCCGGAGCCTTCTTTTTTGGCCCGGGGTCAACACCGGAACCCTGGAAAACCTTGCCAAAGGACTTACAGCAGCAGGATATGAATCATTCGACGCGGGAAAAATAATAGAGGATCTGTTTCAAAGTAAAAAACGTGCCTACCGTTCAATCGATTAAACACCAAAAATACATTCCAATTTTCCATTCACGGGAGATTGTACCTGGAGTGTAACTTCATTCATGTTCAAGAGGCGGTAAAGATGGATTGTTTCAATGAAATTTCTCCCTATAACATTCGAGAGGCAAAACCGACTCCTGCCAAGTGTGCACTATTGGTCATTGACATGCAGCAGTATTTCCAGTCCATTGCCTCCCCTATTATTGGCAACGTGCTTTCAATTGTCGAAGCCTGCCGCTTAAGGTATATGCGGATAATATTTACCCGCCACGGGCACAGCGATATATCAAAAGACGGCGGCATGCTATATCAATGGTGGGGAGATTGTATTGAGTATGGTTCTAAAGACTGGGAGTTAATAAAGGCCATTCAACCGGGTAAGTATGATGCTGTTCTTGACAAAAACAGATATAATGCTTTTCACGGCACAACACTTGACGAAAGCCTGCGCTCCATCAAGTGCTACGTCTCACAATAAGTGACCCCAAAAGTCCAACAATAAATGACCTTAGACGGGGTTAACCCCTATCCGTCAACCCCATCTATAAATTTTGGTTACGGAGCCCGCTGCAATAAATTCGGCAGCATTTCCGCCAAAGCTTCTCGTTTTTCAGCTCTTTTTTGCGGATCAAGGTCTTTCAGATATTCAACAGCCTCCCGAAAATTGTAGCTTTTTACGATCATCACCATATCGACGGGATTATAGTTTTTCTCGCACCTAAAACACCTTGCCAGGTTGGTCTTCGGATTGGTGGCCGTTCTGAATTCCTTGCAAACGGGGCAAAGAAAACGGATGTAGCCGCCATCTGCTTTGGTTTCCAGTTTCAGGTGTTTGGCTATCAGAGTGGCTATGGGGATTTCGTTGCGAAGCCGCCTGAGCAGTTGCTTTGAATATGTCATTGTCATGCTCCTGTTATAAGTGAAAATCGGCGATGGTATCGTTGACGATTTGATCGTTTATAATTTTATCGTTTTTCGAAGCCGCATGGATCAGGCATCCGGTGGCGATATTGTTGATTTGGCGGGGGATGCCTCCGGCATAATCGTGGATCAATGCCTTGGCTTCGGGATCAAAGAGTTTGTCGGGTGCTCCGGCACAACGAAGCCGATGATCCACATATGCATCGGTTTGCGCTTTGGACAGGCTTCGAAGCCGGATACGAACCGATATGCGATGAACCAGGTCAGCATGGGCCGTGCGCTTCAAGATATCGCCGATGGGTTCCTGGCCGCAGAGAATGATTTTTAACGGAAGCCGTTTTTCCAGCCCGGCATTGACCAGCAGGCGCAGGTCAGTCAGGGTCTGGGCCGCCAGTAAATGAGCCTCATCGATGACAAGCAGGGTATCGGTCTCAGAAGCCTGGATTTTATCCGTGATTTGCATAAGCAGGCGGTCTTTGCCCAGCCGGGGCGCCTCGCCCAGGCCTGCTACGATCATCCGAAGAAAGGCCCCCGGGTTGATGCTGGTCTGATGCACGTACAATCGATGGAATCGGTTGGGTGGCAGGGTGCGGGTAAACAGCCGCAGCAAAGACGATTTGCCCACCCCGGTCTGGCCCATGACCAGGGCAAAAGCGCCTTGTGCAGAGAAAAAGTCAAGACGGGCCAGTGCCTGCTCAAAGCGCTCATCAGTAAGCAGCCAGTCTGCAGGTGGATTTTCGGTAAACGGGTTGTCTGTCATTTGAAAGTGGCTAAAAAACATCATTGCTCCTTTCGGATCAGATCCTTGATCTCCCGGATCACGTTGGGCAAAGATGGCGATGGGGCGTTTTCAACGGCCCGTTGGACCATCTGCTTGTTGATCGCGGTGCTCTGGTTATAAACTTTTTTGAGCATTTCCAGTTCATCAGCGGAGAAAGCCATCAATTCGCCTTTTCTGCCGATTGCCCGGGCGATGGTGTTGGCAAACGCGTAAAACGGCCAGGGGCGGTTTTCTGTGGCTTTTCGGTAATCGATGCCTTTGATTTGTGAATTGAGCTGTTCTTGATGCTCCCGGATCAGCAGATCCAGGTAATTGTGTTGGGATTTCACAGGCCGGGGGCTGGCGGCAGATTGTTGCCCGGTCTCCCTGTCATGCCGTTTTCCCTGCCCCAGGTATCGGCCACGGGTGCTGTGGATATCCACGGTGTCCAAATGGCCGTAAGGGTCGTAGCGGACCTCGACCTTGTCGCCACGGAGTTTGGGATCAACCCGGTAAAACACGTTGTTTAACCGGACATCGGAGAATTCTGGGTTTACCCGGCGCTGTGCCTTTTCCATAAATGCCGCCAAAACGTCATGTATATCGACCGGGCGGAGGGATGTAAGGCCCTTTTGATACGCTACATCAGGGGTTTGATTGATTTCCGAGTGGATTTGCACATGGTAGTCCATGGCCAGAAATGCGCTAAGGGCCCGGTTGAGCTGATCCAGGGTGAGAATGTCACCGGCGCGGACTTCCCTTTCAAACCGGTTTTGTATGGTTAAAAACAGCCTTTCAATAATACCGCCCGGCGCCGGATCACCTTCAGGCCGGTAGATCAGCCGGGTATGGATCATATAGCAAGCCCTTTTAAGCCCCCGGGCATGATAGACCTTGGCATTGTCGAGATACAATGCCCGGGGGGCACCATGGACCGATAAAGCGCGGACCATGGTGTCGATCAGTACCTGCAGGTTTTGCCTGAGATAATACCGGGCGCCAACCACATAACGACTGTGGCAGTCAATAAATGCGGAAAGGTAAGTGGGCACGACTTCATTTTGTTCAATGACGTAAGGCCCTTCTTCAAAGTCGCCGACCCACAGCTCATGGGTATGTTCCCGGCTCCAGCGCTTGCGGACCTTTTTGCCGGTCACGTCAAGCTTGATCCGGGTGGCGCCGGCGTTTTTGAGGTGCCGGTACATCGTGGAACGAGGCACGGTAATGCCATATTGCTTATCAAGAAAACGGTTGATGGTTTGAGGGGACCGGTACGGCTGATCTTTTTTGAGCTCAACGGCTTTTTCGACGGCCCCGGATGTTGCCGCCCGGGGGTTGCCAATGTCGCTGCGCTGTTTTCGGTAAAGCCCGGCAAATCCGCCCTGGCGATATTTTTTCAGTTTGCGCTTCAAACGCGACAGCGACGGTTTGCCGACCCGGCCATCAGGGAACACCACCTCCTGCTGGGAAAGATTTTTAAGGTATTGATTGATGCCTTCGGGTTCGATTTCATCAAAAATGATCTCGTCAAGCAGGTCGCACCAGAAAATCGCCCATTTTTCATCGTCAATTTTCATGAAAACACCTCCTTTTTAGATTCTGGAGGTGAGCCTACATCATGAAAAACCGGATGTTGTTGCGAGGTTGGGGAAAAGTGAGATGTCGAAACAATTTTGGTATGCCGCTTCGAGATGCAGAAGCTTTCTGCACTGTATCAGCAGATTTTTCCGGGCATTGGTTGCATGTTTTCTGGCAGGTACGGTCAAATTGGCCAGATGTCGGCTGATAAATGATGCCGGATCAGCCTGAAGTATCAATTGATGAGCTCTTAGCGACAGATTTTTCATCTGGCCGAATGTGCCGACCCAGCGCCATATAGTGCTTTTGCTCAACTGCCGCTCATCGTCGGGATACTTCTGGTAGCCAATCGTGTGCTGCCGGGTCACACTTTCATAGCTTGCCGAATCATTTTCTACGTACTGAGCGCTATACTCCAGGGTTGTCTGAAGTGTATAACGCTTATATGGCAGGGCAAAATCGGGGTATTGGGGGATGCGCTTCTTGCATCCAGGACATCGCCATCGGACCAGAAGACAATAAACGATTTGAATAATCTGTTGTACCGGTATGAAAAACTGTCGTTTCCGTACATCATGGCGCTTGAACTCCTCCGAGGGGATGTTGCAAACCGGGCATTTCGGTATTGTGGGGGCGATCTTTCCCTTTCCGACTTTTTTTGAATAATTTTCAATGTCTTCTGGTGAAGGATATGAAAAATCATTGACTGTTTCGGAAATTTGGTTATATTGCATGTAAAGCCTCCTTTTTTCGTTTCTGGTTGTTTTGCAAACTCTTTAAATAATTAAAGAGACACAGCGGATCAACGAAAAAAAGAGGCTTTTTTTATTGTGCGCGGGATAGTGCTGGGTATGCGGGGTATGGATCAGGAAATTATAGGCGGGGTATGCGGGATACCTTGGTCTTTTATTTTGGGATTAATCGGGTCAGTTATTGTGAGACGTAGCACTATAGGCTTGAGCAAAACTGCCCCAGGTTTCCGGGACATTTGTTTTTGCGAAACTGCCGGTGTTGGGATTGACAGGTTTTTTGGTCATCTTGCCGTTTTCTTTATATTCACCCTTCCAGGC
>Ga0182239_1000417_pt1 | contig 15425 bp, 16 predicted proteins | sample hydfrate6_PW_210_FD_132456 | JGI IMG/M metagenome (GOLD analysis project Ga0182239, IMG submission 132456) | Subsurface microbial communities from deep shales in Texas, USA - hydraulic fracturing test 6_PW_210 | ecosystem: Environmental > Aquatic > Deep subsurface > Shale gas/oil reservoir >... | reverse complement strand
CTTATTTCCTGTGGGTTCCTTAACCACCTGAACCAGAAGTTCCTGCCCGGGCTTGAGTACCCGCTGCATGGGGGGGAATCTTTGTCCTTTCCCCGGCTTGATGTCTGCCTGGTAATATTCCGGATGGACCTCATCGATTTGCAGAAAACCGTTGCGCTGAGCACCGTAATTGATGAAAGCGGCTTGCAAGGCCGGGTCAATATTGTGAATCTGGGCTTTGTAAATATTGCGTTTGGTCTTGGCTTGCTGCAACATCTCCACATAGTATTCCTGCACTGTGCCGTCCTTGGTCAGGACGACCTCAATCTGTTCCTCAGGCAGGACACTGATAAACATCTTCCTGCGTTTTTTAACAGCCATAACTCTCTATTTTATCCTAAATGTGCTGAAATGAAAAATTACTCCCCAAAAATTAAACAGCCGAAATCGGGCTTTCAGCGCCTTGCCGGGAAAGGCCACCTGAATGGATACGGCTGAAAAGCTCTCTTGACACAGGACCGGAGTATGCGCCAAAAGGCTTCAGGCAAAGGGAAAATATACATCAAGGCAGGATATTTCATCCCTGACGCGTTCTCCGCTTCGCGCCAGCACCATCCATCCGCCCGCCACCCGATATGCAAGGAGATGCAATGATTCTTCCCGGCGATCTCGTCCAACTGGTCAGCCCCAAGGGCAAACGCTACCTGCGGGTGGCCGGGGCAGAGAGTGAACTCCATACCCATGACGGAAAACTGGATTTGAAGAGTATCTGCGATCTTGACTATGGTCAATGCATTCGCACCCATCTGGATCGGGAATACCGTCTTTTCAAGCCCACTCTTTACGAATTGGTAAAAAAAATCGACCGCCAGACCCAGATCATCTACCCCAAGGACATCGGCTACATCCTGTTCAAGCTGAGCATTGGACCAGGGGTCCGGGTCATTGAGGCCGGTTGCGGCTCAGGCAGCCTGACTCTGGCCCTGGCCTGGTTCGTCGGGCCACAAGGACAGGTAGTGTCTCTGGAACGCCGGCCGGAGTTTGCCCGCTTGTGCGCCAAGAACCTTTCCAGGGTCGGACTCCTGGACCGGGTCGAGATCAGAGAGCAGGACTTAGGTGATGGTCTTAACATCCCGGAAGCTGACGCCGTGTTTATTGATGTGCGCACCCCCTGGGATTATTTGGATCATATCGCTGCAGGGGTGAAAAACGGCCACCCGGTTGGTTTCCTTTTGCCCACCGTCAATCAGGTGACCACCCTCCTCGCGGCCATGCAGGATACAGTATTTACTGAAGCCGAGGTAGTGGAGATTCTCGTTCGCCATTACAAGCCGGTCCCGGAGCGGTTCCGGCCTGAGGACCGCATGGTGGCCCATACAGGGTATCTCATCTTCACCAAGGTTTACAAGCCAACAGCTTGATATCTCTGGTATTTCAAGTCGAGGGCTTGACAGCCTGCATTTTGTTTATATATTGAGATGTTTATCGTTTGCTCATAAGATTGGCACTGAGAACACATACATAGATTCAACGCCTCCAGTTCAAGACCTGGATCACAGGTGCCTTGACGGCCTCCCGGAGTAAAGAGTGGGGACTGACCATGACTCGAAAAGATCGCACTGAAGGAATTTACAACCGGCTGGAAGTATTGGACGCATCAGAACGCGAACAATTCTATCGCATTCAACTCAAAGACATGCTCAAGTATGCCTACCGCTATTCAGAAGAAGTGAAAAAGCGGTTTGATAGGGCGCAGTTTGACGTGAACAAGTTCAAAGACATCTCGGACATTAAGCATATTCCAATTTTAAAGAAAAAAGAGCTCATTTTTTTACAATCCATGGGACCGCGTCTGGGTGGCCTTTTGACCAAAGACATGGGCAAAATGCGCCGGATATTTCTCTCTCCCGGTCCTATTTTCGACCCTGAAGACCGGGTCACAGATTATTGGGGCTGGACAGAAGGATTCTACGCTGCCGGATTCAGATCCGGAGATGTGGTCCAGAACTGCTTTAATTATCACCTCAACCCGGCCGGCCTGATGTTTGAAGAACCATTGCGGAATTTGGAATGCGCAGTAGTTCCCTCCGGCCCGGGCAACACGAATACGCAGCTGGAGATCATGCAGAAATTGCGAATCACCGGCTATGTGGGCACTGCCAGCTACCTCATGCATTTAAGCCAAAAGGCAGAGGATTCCGGACTCAATTTGCGCAAAGACCTCTTTTTGGAAGTGGCATTCGTTACCGCTGAGAAGGTCCCGGAAAAAGTTCGCAATACCCTGGAAAAAAAGTTCGACCTGGTCATGCGCCAGGGATACGGCACAGCCGATGTGGGATGCATTGGGTATGAATGCTACCATAAAAACGGGCTGCATCTGGCCAACCGGACCTTTGTCGAAATCTGCCACCCGGACACCGGCATTCCCCTCAAGGACGGCGAAGTTGGAGAGGTCGTGGTTACTGCCTTCAACAAAACCTACCCCCTGATCCGCCTGGCAACCGGGGATCTGTCTTATATTGAGCGTGCCCCCTGTCCTTGTGGTCGCACTTCGCCAAGACTGGGGGGAATTATTGGCCGGGTGGATACCACGGCCAGGATCAAGGGGCTTTTTGTCTATCCGCATCAGATCGAGCAGGTCATTTCCCGCTATGAGGAAATCAAGCGCTGGCAACTGGAAGTGACCAACCCGGGAGGGATCGACGAAGCCACCTTGTATGTCGAGGCCACCAGCTTCAAGCGCTCTGAAGAACTCCTGCACACCTTCAGAGAAAAAATAAAGATTCGGCCCGATCTGCAGATCCTGGCCCCGGGCACTCTGCCGCCTCAGGTCAGGGCCATTGAGGACAAGCGCAGCTGGGATTAATAAAAGCCCGGGGAAGGACCCCGGGCTTTTATTTTGAGATGAAAAATTGCCCCTGTATGGGACAGAACGTATAAGACACGGCACTCGAGAGGTTTTCCTGGTGGGGTCTCGCTATCCGGCCAGCACTCTTCTGGCTTCAACAATTCTTTGCCCGACTGTGAATGCAGTCAAGGCCACATACAGCCCGAGCCCCAGCCACAGCATTTCCAGATGCGCACCAGGTATGAGGGCCAAAAGCAAGGCCCAGACCAGGAGAAAGACAATCCGGGCCGGCCTGCTCATGATCCCGGAATGGCAGTTCTGGCCCAGACTTTCTATCTTGGCCTTGGTGTAGCTGATGAGCAGGGTCCCAAGCAGAGCCAGAAACAGGATGATCACCGCCATGAGTCGCCACCATCCGGCAAATGGCCAGAACAGGACCAGAAATCCCAGGAGGTAAGCACAGTCCGCCGCCCTGTCCAGAGTGGAATCCCAGAATGAGCCGAATACAGATTGCTGCTGTGTGGCCCGGGCCAATGACCCGTCCAGGCTGTCAGCCACTCCGGATACCCCGATCAGGGCAAATCCAGCCCAGGGGCTGAGGGCAAAACCCAGAGGCACGAAGCAGGCTATTGCCAGTCCGGCAAGTGTTACTGTATTCGGCCCCAGATTCTTTTTTTTCAACCAGCCCAGCACAGTTTTGTCCATAAATGACAAATACATGTCACCGATTTTGGATTCACGCAGTCCCATCTTTTAACCTTGCCCTCCACGACTCCCGACACTGGCAAAATAGATCAGGCTCTCTTCTTCTCCATCCAGAGCGAACAGGTCGTTGACCTCCTGATCAAAATATGCTCCCACCGGACAGGCGGATAACTCCAGACCTTCAGCGGCCAGAAGCAGGTTTTGGCACACATGTCCAGCCTCCATAAAGATATAGCGCATTCCCCGGTGCCCGTATTTAGCCATATTTCGTCTGAGCACCGCAGACCAGCAAACATTGAAGGCCGCCTGAGCCATAAAGCGCTGATCAAGACAGGCCTTGGCCAGATGAGTCCCGAATTCTCCAGTCTGCAGGGTTTCAAGACACCAATCCCGCACATTCAGATGATACAGGCCCGGCTCAAGTCCTTCGACCCTTCGTATTTGCAGATAGGTCTCGATTGGATACAAGGCCCCGGCCGAGGGAAAAGTTCTCAGAGTCACACCCCCAGACCGGCTGCTCATACCCTGTGCAGCCCAAAGCAGGGCGGAGAGCACTTCCAGGCTCAAAACATGGTCTGCGTATCGCCGCCGTGATCTTCGGGAGGACAGGACATCCCAGAGATCTGTTGCCGGCCGTTCGGCGTCCGGCAACAGGCAGGTCTTTGCATCGGGGTAGGTTTTAAACGGCGCAGCCGGACTGATATGCAGTCTGGGCATAGCCATGATCTTTTCCCGTTCAAACTGGGTTTGCTGCAAGTATTTGGTGCCCAGGCAGGATTGTAAATCTGACATAACGCCCACCTCCTGGTTGTATATGTCAAAGAAAACGTATTTTCAGGCTTTCCAGGAAAGTAAAGCGCCTGATAGAGTCAAAGCTTATAAGGATTCAGGTTCCAGACAGGACGGCAGGAAAATACCTAAGTTCCTGATTTTACTTGCACCTGAGGCCGTGGGATCTTGTGTAATACGAACACAGCTTCTGGCCGCAGAAGCCCTGTTTGTTCAATCAGAAACCTGATCCCTGTCCTTTGAATTACCAGACAGCGAACAGGACCGCCTGCACCGAGCCAACGATAAGTCCCAAAAAACCACCAATAACTTCAATAAACCAAAATTCTTTCTTCAGCATGGAAAAAAGCAGGGACTCCAGCCTCTCCGGGGAGAAACCTTCGATCTTTTCTTGCACAATGCGCTGGATATGTACCTGGGATTCCAGCTCAGAAGCAGCCTGCTCCACCAATTCAGGCAGAAACCGCTCTACCTCGTCTACAATCATCGCTCTGGCCCGATCGGCCACTGCCCCCCGCAGCAGCGTGCTCAGAAGAGGATGCAGGGAGGTCAATTTGCCCTGCACAAAACGGTGCACCGCGCCATCGACCATTGTTCGCAGACGAATCTGGAAATCCGGGTCGTCAATGACTTGCCGGATATCCTGGTGACTGAGCAGCTCCGACTCCACCAGCTGACCCAGACGCAGAGCCAGTTCCGCCTGCCGTTTGGGAAACAGGCCCTGCCAGTTCCAGCCCAGGATATATAGCGGCTGCCGGGGATGAAAGAGCATGCGAATGGCCAGATAATTGGTCATCCAGCCGATAAAGGCACATATCAACGGGGAGAGAAGATACTTTATACTTTCTGATTCCATTTTATCCTGTTTGCAGACAAAGGCAAGGGGGCGCAGTGTTCAGCTTTGCCGCCCGCAAAGTTGACCACTTTTCTTAATCGCCCTGCTTCTTTTGTTGTAAAAACGCATCTCGACATTCGTAACTGCAAAAATAATATGTCTGCTCCTCATCCTTGGCCCGGATATCGGTCTCAGTGCTCACATAGGTTCCGCACACCGGGTCTTTGACCATCTCACCGGAATCAATGAGATCCTGAGTGCGCTTGTCCTTATTCAGAGACTTTTTTTTCTGATCCCCCATGATCAGTTTGTATAAGATAAATCCGGCCAGAAGAAAAATCACCAGCTTGATCATGCTCTCCCCCACTTAAGTGGACTGTTTGACTGCCTCATTCACTTTCAGATGTAAAAAGGATTGCTGCTTCTCCCGGTCTATGAGGCCATATCCTGCTGGACAGAGGCCATTTTTAATGATTGAATGCTTTGATTTGCACCATCTTCTTGCCATATCCGGAGTCCCTGCCTGCGGTAGACGAGATTTTGCAAACAGTCTTTGACCCGTCTCCCGTCCGGGAGGCAGAGCTCAGGGCTCAATTCGAGCAAGGGAACGAGGACAAAGGCCCGATGAATCATTCTGGGATGGGGTAAAATCAAATTTGGCTGGCTCAGGCTTTGTTGGCCAAACAGCAACAGGTCGCAATCAATTCTTCGCGGTCCCCAGTGGATATCACGTTTGCGGCCCAGCAGATTTTCAATGCTCAGCAAGTGACGCATGAACGATGACGGTGTCCAGGCGGGATGACACAGGATTTTTAAAACCTGATTGGCAAACCAGGGTTGGTCTTTGACCCCTTGTGGTTCAGTGTAGTAGATTTGTGAACTCACAGCTGCAAAGACACCGGTCATGGATTGTATTTTTGCCCTGGCCTGGGCCAGATTTTCTTCCGGGTGACCCTGATTTGACCCCAGACCGATATATACAGGAATCATATGTATTCTATGCACTCTTGACCCCTTTTTCTCCTCAGGGCAAAAAGTCCTTGCCCCCTGCTCTTGGCAGCCCAGAAAAACAAATTCCTGCTCATTTCGTTCTCGCACCGCATTGGGGCGCCCATTCAACGTACGGACTTTCTGAGCGAATGAAGCACATCTTCTTTTAAAAGGCAAGACAGGACCTCAATGGATTCACCACAGGCCAAGTCCATTCAAACCAGCATTGATCTTCATCCCTGGACTGAGAGCTACCTTCATCATCTGGTCAGCATTTCCGGTTTGTCAGACAACACCCTCCTGGCCTATTCAAAGGATTTGCAGGATTTCGCCCGTTTTTTAGCCAAACATGACGCAGACCTGGATCAGGTCACTGAACAAACCCTGGTCCTGTACCTGGTTTTCTTGCGGCGGCGGGGGCTGAGCAACCGCTCTCTGGCCCGGCAGCTGTCCAGCCTGCGCAATTTCTACGATTTTTTGTGCCAGGAAAGATATCTTGCAGAAAATCCGGCTCGCCTTCTGGACGGCCCCAGACTTCCCCAGGTCCTGCCCCGGGTACTGACCGAGCCGGAGATGTCAGCCTTGCTGGCCAGTCCGGATACACAGACCAGGCTCGGGGTTCGAGATGTGACCATCCTGGAACTCATGTACGCTGCCGGGCTCAGGGTTTCTGAAGTCTGCACCTTGCGTCCCCTGGATTTTGATCCGCAGACAGGCTTTTTGCGGGTCACGGGCAAAGGGGATAAAGAGCGGATCCTCCCAGTCCACACCGGGGCGCAAGACCAATTGGCCCGCTATCTCACCTCCTGGCGGCCCTTATTTTCCCCCAAATCCGAGGTCATGTTCTTAAACCGTTCCGGCACCGGGCTATCCAGACAGGGACTGTGGAAAATGATCGTCAAATATGCCCGTCAGGCCGGTATCCAGGGTCGGATATCTCCGCACACCATCCGGCACTCCTACGCCACCCATCTTTTGGCCGGAGGAGCGGACCTGCGCAGTGTGCAGCTTCTTTTAGGCCATGCAGATATTGCAACCACGCAAATCTACACCCATGTTGACATCTCGCACCTTCAGGATGTGCATCAACGCTATCACCCCCGCTCAACAGCACCACAATCATGAATCGCAAAATACAAGCCCCGATTCTCATCACTGCGCATACCAATGCCGATTTCGACTGTCTGTCCTCCATGGTCGCGGCCCAGAAGCTCTATCCCCAGGGTGTTCTGGTCTTTCCGGGCTCTCAGGAGCAGAGCTTGCGCGATTTCTTCATTCAAAGCGCTACCTACCTGTTTAATTTCTATTCCATGAAGGACATCGATCAACAAAGCGTGCACACAGTGGTCATTTGCGATACCCGCCAGCCATCCAGATTGACTCATGTCACCTCCCTGCTGCAAGAACGAAGCATAACCGTTCACGCCTACGACCACCATCCGGACACAGGTGAAGACATCTCCGTGGACTACAAGGATGTCCGGCTCTGGGGGTCCACGGTGGCTATACTCGTACACCACATCAAAGACCAGGGAATCTCCGTAAGCCGGGATGAAGCAACCATCATGGGCCTTGGTCTGTACGAAGACACCGGCTGCTTTACCTTCACTTCGACCACTGAACATGACCTCTATGCCCTGTGGTGGCTGAAGACCCAGGGCATGGACATTGGATTCATTGCCGATTTTTTAAATAGAGAACTCAGCGCTGAGCAGGTCGGCATCCTGAACAACCTCCTGGAGGCGGCCACCAATCACACCATCAATGGGCTTGAGGTCTGCATTACCTCTGTCAGCCTGGATAGTTATGTCCGGGACTTTGCCCTTTTAGTCCATAAAATGCTGGAGATCGAAAACATCAAGGTCCTCTTCGCCCTGGCCAGGATGCAGGATCGCATCCACGTTGTGGCCAGAAGCAGGGTCCCGGAAGTGAATGCCGGGACCATCTGCTCCTCCCTGGGCGGTGGCGGGCACAGTTACGCCGCTTCGGCCACGATTAAAGAAAAGACCCTGACTCAGGTCCAGGATGAACTCTTCGGCCTGCTCTACTCACACATAAATCCCCAGATTACTGTCCGTTCTTTAATGTCCAGCCCCGCAGTGATCATTGATCACAACCAGACCATCAGCCAGGCGGCCATCAAAATGAGCCGGTTCGGACTCAAGGCCATTCCAGTCACCACAGATGAGGGCCGCACCTGCGTGGGCATTCTGGAGCATCAGCTCGCGGACCGGGCCGAAGCCCATGGCCTGGGTGAATTCCCGGTTCAGGAGTACATGGGGCGATCCATCTCCAAGGTTTCACCGGACGAAAGTCTGTACACAGTCATGGAGATCATTATCAATCAAGGCCAGCGTCTGGTCCCGGTGGAGGAAAATAACCAGATAGTCGGGGTCATCACCAGAACCGATTTGATCAATACGCTGGTCGAGGAGCCGGCCCGGATACCGGAAAACCTCCTGCCCGGGAGAAAACAGGAGCGCAGCATAACCTCGCTGATGCGCAACCGCCTGCCCAAATCTGTGTATTCCCTTTTGGGCCAATGCGGTGAACTGGCCGAAAAAAGAGGCTATAAGGTATACGCAGTTGGAGGATTTGTCCGGGATATTCTCTTACACCGGGCCAATCTGGATATTGACCTGGTCGTGGAAGGCGATGGGATCGCCTATGCCCAGAAACTGGCCCAGGTTTTGGGCGGGCGAATCAGATCCCACAGCAAATTCCGGACTGCGGTGGTCATTTTACCGGATAATCAGCGCATCGATGTGGCCACCGCCAGGCTGGAGTACTATGAACATCCGGCCGCTTTGCCCACCGTGGAACTCTCATCCATAAAGATGGATCTCTTCCGCCGCGATTTCAGCATCAATGCCCTGGCCATAGAGCTCAACCCCAACCGGTTCGGCCGTTTGGTGGATTTTTTCGGCGGACAGCGGGACATCAAGGAGCGGACCATACGCGTTCTGCATTCTTTGAGCTTTGTTGAGGATCCAACCCGAATCATGCGGGCTATCCGCTTTGAGCAACGCTTTGCCTTTCGAATAGGGGTGCAGACCGAACGGTTAATCAAAAACGCGGTACACCTGAACATGTTTCACAAGCTTTCAGGCCACCGCATCATGCATGAGCTCAAACTCTTATTGCAGGAAGAATCGCCTTTGGTCTGTCTGAAACGCTTAAGCAGCTATACGATCCTGGAATCCATTCACCCCTTGCTCAAACTGAATCCCAAGAAAGAGCAGCTGCTCGAAAAAATTGAAAAGGTCATTGACTGGTACGAGCTCTTGTATTTTGATTCTCAGCCGGAAATATGGCAACTCTATTTCCTGGGCCTGGTCTCCGGCTGTACCCCTGATCAGGTCGAGATCATAGCCAGGCGATTGAGCATTCCTTCCAAAACAGAGAAAAAAATCATTCAACTTAAATCAGATGTGCAAAAAATCAGGGAAGAGCTGTATTCCTGGAATCGAAAGGCCAAGCCGCGATTAAGTGAACTTTACAATCTCTTACAGCCGTTACCGCTGGAGGGTCTCTTATTTCTCATGGCCTCCAGCCGCAAAGAAGAGGCCCGCAAATCGATCTCCCTGTTTCTGAGCCAGCTCAAAGACCAGGAACTGGAAATCAGCGGCAAGGATCTCAACACCATGGGTCTCCCCTCTGGCCCGGCTTACAGCACTATTCTGAATAAAGTCTTTGCCGCCAAGCTGGACAGGGAGGCCCCGGATCGGAATGCCCAATTGGCCCTGGCCAGAACCCTGGTCCAGGATGAGCTGGCCAGGCGCTGAGCAAGGCAATTTTGTTCTCAAGTGTAAGGAACCCGGAATGTTCAGTCCCGCCTTTGTCGGGATCAGTGTTCAGCTTTGCCTCCGGCAAATCTGAACACTAGGTGCTGCAATCAAGATATTGATCTAATAAACTGATATTGTTGACAATAATCAGCAGAACCCAAAAGCACTCCCAGGCCCCTGCCCATGTCTTGACCTTTGTGGCCGGATTACATTATAAGTATAAGGTTTCCTAACCATTCTTGGAGTTGTGAGCATCCTCGAACCGGGTCAATAGCTTCAGATACAGCCAGGCAATACTGATCATGAATACCCCTCGCGCCCTATTTGTGGAGAATTTGTATAAGAGCTTCGGTGATCTTGAGGTCTTAAAAGGTGTATCACTGACCGCACACAGGGGGGATGTGATCAGTATGATCGGTTCCAGTGGATCGGGCAAAAGTACCTTCCTGCGCTGCATCAATCTCTTGGAGATTCCAACTTCAGGTCAGATATTTGTCGGTGATGAGGAGATTGTGCTCACAGTCGACCGGCGCGGAGAAAACGTCCCCAAAAACAGGCATCAGGTTGACCGCATCCGCACCCGGTTGGGCATGGTTTTTCAGCACTTCAATCTCTGGTCCCATATGACTGTGCTGGACAATGTGATTGAAGCACCGGTGCACGTCTTGAAGATACCCAAAAAAGAAGCCAGAGATCGGGGCATGGCCTATTTGCAAAAAGTCGGGATCGCCGATCGCTCCCACTACTATCCGGCCCAGCTTTCAGGTGGTCAACAGCAGAGGGCGGCCATAGCCAGGGCCCTGGCCATGGAACCGGATGTCCTTTTGTTTGACGAACCTACCTCGGCCCTGGATCCCGAACTTGTGGGCGAGGTCTTGTCAGTTATGCAGGACTTGGCCCAGGAAGGTCGAACCATGGTCATAGCCACCCATGAGATGGGCTTTGCCCGTGACGTGTCCTCGCACGTCATCTTTCTTCATGCCGGGATTATCGAGGATGAGGGACCGCCTGCGGCTATTTTTCAACACCCGAGTTCAGAACGCTGCCGGCAATTCCTGTCCAGGTTTTTTTAAGCAATTCGCCCAGTATGACATCTAACCCCAGGAGGAACGTATGTGGCGGCTTTTTACTCTTTGTTTTTTGGCGGTTTTTGCTGTCTGTGCCCTGGCCCCAATGAGTTACGCCCAGGACAAGGTCCGCATCGGGACCGAGGGCGCCTACCCTCCATTTAATTATATTGATCAGGAGGGGAATCTGAAGGGATTTGATGTGGAAATCGCCCGGGCCCTGTGCGATGCAGCTGACTTTGAGTGCGAATTCGTGATCCAGGACTGGGATGGGATGATCCCCGGCCTTTTGGCCAAAAAGTACGATGCAATCATCGCCTCCATGAGCATCACTGAAGAGCGGAAACAAAAGGTTGATTTCACTAAAAAGTATTATCAGACCCCGGCCAGATTCGTAAAACACAAAGACGATGACATTGAGATTTCCGAGCAGGGCCTGAAGGGCAAAGCCGTGGGTGTGCAACGGGCCACGGTCAGCGCCAATTTTATTTACGACAACTTTGGAGATACGGTTAAAGTCAGACCCTATGCCACCCAGGAAGAAGCCAATATGGACCTGGTCTCCGGCCGTCTGGATCTGGTTTTTGCCGATTCAGTTGTTTTGCTTGAAGGTTTTTTAAACACCGAGGACGGCCAGGATTATGAGTTTGTGGGCCCGGGGTACACAAATAAAGAGTGGTTTGGGGAAGGCATCGGCATAGCAGTACGCAAAAAGGACGACGAGCTGCGCAAGAAATTGAACAAGGCAATCCAGACCATTCGGGAAGACGGAACATACCAAAAAATTAATAAAAAATACTTTGATTTTGATGTGTACGGGGACGAGTAATCCTGCTCGATATATGCCGTGAAATACATCAAGCACCTGGTAACAACGCATGTTCTCAGCCCCGCAACCGCTGGGGCTGAGAATATTAAGCTCTATAGTCCGAGGAACCGGGAGAGGCATTTTTGTTAGAACTGCAAGGCTACGGATGGCTCTTGCTCAAAGGGGCCAAGCTGACCATCTATGTCGGGATATGTTCTCTGGCCATCGCCATCTGCCTTGGACTTGCCGGCGCCCTGTGCAAGCTCTCCCGCTCAGCCCTGGTCCGGTTTGCCGCTACCTGCTACACCACTGTTATTCGCGGCATCCCTGAACTGGTGCTTATTCTTCTCGTCTACTACGGCGCCCCCACCCTGATCCAGGATATCCTTTCCCTGGCCGGGTACGACATCTATATTTCCTTAAATCCATTTGTGGCCGGAACAGCCACCATAGGTTTCATCTACGGGGCCTTTGCCACAGAGGTCTTCCGCGGGGCCTATATGGCAGTGCCCAGAGGCCAGATTGAGGCCGCCCGGGCCTGCGGCATGCCTCCTGCCTTGACTTTTCGAAGGATAACCCTGCCCCAGATGATGCGCTTTGCCCTGCCGGGCCTTGGGAATGTGTGGATGGTCCTGATCAAGGCCACAGCCCTTATCTCGGTCATCCAACTCCCGGAACTCATGCGCAATGCCGATATTGCGGCCCGGGCCACTCATAAGCCCTTTACCTTTTTCTTTGCCGCCTCCCTTATCTATCTGCTCATCACCATTGGTTCAAATATCATCCAGCAATGGGCGGAGAACCGGGCCAACCGGGGAGTACGGAGGGCCTGAGATGACAGTGGATATCATTGTAGACAGCCTCCCCCGGCTGCTCAAGGGTTCCTTGATAACCCTGGAAATTACAGGCCTCAGCGTTGTCATCGGCTTCTGTCTGGCCATTCCCCTGGCTATCATGCGCGTGTCGTCCCTTCGCAGCCTGTGGATGCCGGTCTACGCCTTTATCTTTTACTTTCGCGGAACTCCCCTGCTGGTCCAGATCTTCCTCATCTATTACGGCAGTGGACAATTCCAGGATATCCTGTCCGATATAGGTCTGTGGAGTCTTTTTCAAAGTGCCTGGTTCTGCGCCGTCCTTTCCCTGACCTTGAATACAGCCGCTTATTCGGCTGAAATCTTCCGGGGAGGAATTCAGGGTGTGCCCTATGGTGAAATTGAGGCCGGCCGGGCCTGCGGCATGTCCGGCGCTCTGCTCTACCGCCGGATAATTCTGCCCAAGGCCTTACGCATCGCCTGGCCGGCATACACCAATGAGGTTATCTTCCTGCTCCAGGCTTCCTCTTTGGTATCCATTATCACAGTCATGGATATTACCGGGGTCGCCCGGGTCATCGCCGCCCGCAGCTTTGCCTTTTACGAGCTCTTTCTCACAGCCGCCGTTCTCTACCTCATCCTGGTCTACCTTGTCCTCTTCCTTTTCCAGCGAATAGAAAGACGTATCTCATCCTATCTCCGGACTTCCGCGTAGCCCATGGATGTCAAGCACTATATCCGGGGAGACGGCCTCCTGCTGTTAACCGCCATGATCTGGGGCTCAGCCTTTGTGGCCCAGAAAGCGGGCATGGAACATATCGGCCCCTTTGTTTTCAATGGGGTTCGCTTTGGGCTTGGGGCTCTGGTCCTCACCCCGCTGGCTCTACGAACCAGGGGACCGCAGAGGTTTCTGCCTAACAGACCACGCCCGCCTTCACTTATCTTGAGCAGCATTCTGGCCGGCATCCTGCTTTTTGCCGGCAGCAGCCTGCAGCAGGTGGGCATCATATTCACCACCGCCGGCAAAGCCGGGTTCATAACCGGCCTGTATGTGATCATTGTCCCCCTCTTGGGCCTTATCTGGGGGCAAAAGGCGGGGAAAGGGGCCTGGCTGGGAGCCTGCCTGGCAGTGATCGGCTTGTATCTTTTAACTGTCAAATCGGGATTCACGCTCAGCCTGGGTGATGGGCTGGTCTTTCTGTGTGCTGTAATGTTCGCCCTGCATGTGGTCACCATTGGCTGGCTGGCCCCAAAACTGGAAGTCATTAAACTGGCCGTGCTCCAGTTCTGGGTTTGTGCCCTGCTCAGCCTGGGCATTGGACTGGTGGTGGAACAGACCACCTGGCCTCAACTTATGGATGCTTCAGTCCCCATTTTGTACGGCGGCCTGCTCTCAGTAGGCGTCGCGTACACCTTGCAGGTCGTGGCCCAGCGTCAGGCACCGCCCACCCATGCAGCAATTATCTTGAGCATGGAAACGGTATTTGCGGTTATCAGCGGTTATCTTATCCTGGGAGAGACCTTGAGCCCCCGGGCCTGGGCTGGATGCGGCCTCATGCTCTGTGGCATGCTCATCGCCCAGCTCAAATCAGGTCCTGAACCTTGACCACGTCCACAGCAGTGCAGTACAAGGATGCAACGTCAAGCATACATTTGTGATTCTGCCTCGAAGACAAAACGCGGGAGACGAGCATGGAAAGACTTTGGGCCCCGTGGCGTATTGAATATATTCTGGGACCGAAACCCGATGAGTGCGTTTTTTGTCTGCCTGCTGACCCGTCTGAAGATGAAAGCCGGCTTGTTCTCTACCGGGGACAAACCGCTTATGTGATAATGAACAAATTTCCCTACAACAATGGACATCTCATGGTCACCCCCTTTCGGCATGTATCATGCCTGACAGAGCTGGAGGAAGATGAGAATCATGAACTCGCCGACCTGGTTCAGGCCTGCACCCGCATCCTGAAGCAGATCTTTACTCCGGACGGACTCAATGTCGGGCTCAATATCGGTGAGGCTGCCGGGGCTGGCATCGAGGAACACCTGCATTATCATCTTGTCCCCCGCTGGACCGGGGACCACTCTTTCATGGCTGTGATGTCTGAAACCATGATAATCCCGGAACATCTGCACTCCACCTACAATCGGCTCAGACCATATTTTGCCCAACTCGTCCAACCCGCCTAACGCTTTTCCAAGGAGTCGCTGTATGCGGTATGTAAAAGTTCTTGTGCTGGTATTATTCTTTTTTGTGGCCATGGTTTTCTTTGTTCAAAACACTGAAATCCTGACCAAGAGCATCAGTCTCAAGTTTTCGGTCTTTGCCCTGAAGTGGAGCTCTTCCCCTATTCCGATCTATCTCTACATCCTTATAGCTTTTGTCCTGGGTGTTGTCCTCAGCACCATCTATTTCGCCGTGGACAAACTGCGAAAGAGCAAAGAAATCAAGCGCAACCGGCAGCAAATAAAGTCCCTGCAGGAGGAAGTGAATTCTCTGCGTCCCAAGTCGTTGCACGGACAGACATCTGAATCTGAAGCCGGTCTGCATTCGCCCCCCCAGCCATTGGGCTAGATATTTCATCTGAGCTCCGGGCACAGCTGGAATATTTCAGGCACGATCAGAGCGTACGATGTGACATACACAAAAATGTTGAGGGCACTGTCCAATAAACTGGGCTCATTCTTGAGGCCCTTCTCTAAATCCGCCCCTCCCCGGACCTCATCCATGGAGGGACAAACCCTGCCCTGGCAGGACACATTGGCGGCTATTGCCGATCTCAAAGCAATGGCCGCTGAACATACCG
>Ga0182239_1000416_pt1 | contig 15441 bp, 13 predicted proteins | sample hydfrate6_PW_210_FD_132456 | JGI IMG/M metagenome (GOLD analysis project Ga0182239, IMG submission 132456) | Subsurface microbial communities from deep shales in Texas, USA - hydraulic fracturing test 6_PW_210 | ecosystem: Environmental > Aquatic > Deep subsurface > Shale gas/oil reservoir >... | reverse complement strand
TTTAGCATATGCTTTATATCCCAAAGTATATAAAGATTATTTAGAATACCTTGAAGAATACGGTGATCTTAGTCATATGGGAAGTGATGTTTACTTCCATGCACTGCGTGAAGGGGAAACCAGCGAAATTAAAGTTGAAGAAGGAAAAACCCTTGTGGTTAAACTGCTGGAAATTGGAAAAGTAGATGATCAGGGTTATCGCAGACTTGCTTTTGAGGTCAATGGTTTTAGAAGAGAGATTAAGATTTATGATGAAGCAAGTACAGCTGCAGCTGATTCAACGGCCAAACAGATGGCTGATCCTAAAAATGAAATGGAAATTGGTGCCAGTCTTCCGGGTAATATAGTTGAGATATTAGTTGAAGAAGGTGCAGAAGTAAAAGAAAATCAGAGCTTAGTAATTATGGAAGCTATGAAAATGGAAACCAATATTACTGCTCCAGCTGATGGGACTGTTGCTGCAATTCATGCTGCAGCCGGACAGCAGCTCGAATCCGGAGAGTTAATCTTAGAACTAGAATAAGTTTAAATTTAATAAATTGATAACCGTCTGGAGCTGGATTGCTCACAGGCGGTTTTTTCTTATCTTTTAAATTACTTTTTTAAATTGAAATTTTATGTTAAAATAAAGATACAAGAAATTATTTAATTTTCTGAAGAAAATATTATAGAAAAAGGGGGAAGGAGATGTTATCCACTGGATAACAATCTCAAAATTATGGATCATAAAAAAACTAGTCTTGGTTTAGATGAAAACGTTGAGGCTATTCTGGCTTATGCCGGTGTCTGGGTAACAGGGTTGATTTTTTTATTTATAGAAAAAAAGAATAACCATGTTCGTTTTCATGCAATGCAGTCTTTAATCACCTTTTTTTCTCTATTTATTGCTTCATCTTTGGTTCTGGTAATCCCAGTCCTGGGGGTTATAATTTCTTCTTTAATTACTTTTGTGGGAACAGTTCTCTGGTTTTTATTGATGTATAAAGCTTATAATGGAAAATTATTTAAACTTCCTTATGTCGGAAATCTTGCAGAAGAATTAACTTTTGGTGAGAGTTTTGAAGAAGAATAAATTCAAATATATATACTAAAGAAAAAGGAGATTATAATGAGAAAACCGTCTAAACGATTTGTTTACTTTACAATCCGTTTTATTCTAGTTCATGTTATTACTTATATTTTTATTGGTGTAGTTTTTATGAATCTCCAAAATTATGCCAGTGCTTTTATTACTATAGAGGGCTTCTCTGATTTTCGTTCTTTAGATTCTACAATTGTTAGACTGGCTCCTCTTTTTCAGATTTTCAGGGGAGCTTTTTTTGCTTTTATATTATACCCATTTTATAACAAGATTATTAAAAGTGATTATGCCTGGGTGAAATTATTTTTTTTAATCTGGGGTTTTTCACTTATTGGGTCAGTTGCTCCCATTCCAGGTTCAATTGAAGGAATTATTTACACAGAAATGTCTCTGGCTGAACATTTAATCGGAATCCCGGAGGTAACAGCACAGATTTTTGTTTTTAGCTGGTTTTTTGTTAAATGGGAAAATAGAACGGAAAGAGATTACAGTTAACACTGGAGGCAAAAATGGTGCAGTCAATTAAATTTATCCATACAGCAGATATACATTTGGCTAAAGAATTAAGCTCTAATAGTTTGTCCAATCACAAGTTAGAAAATATTTTTTCCAGGGCGGGAAAAAATGCATTTGAAAATTTAGTTAAACTGGCGGTATCAGAAGCGGTTGATTTTATCATAATTGCTGGTGATCTCTATGATCGAGAGGCAAGATCAATTAAGTCCAGTCGCTTTTTCTTAAAACAGGCTCAGCAACTTGAAAATCAGGGAATAGAGATTTTTGTGATCTCAGGCAATCATGATCCGGCAGGGGTGGAAAAAGAAGTTTTTGAGCTCCCGGCAAATGTTCACTATTTTTCCAGTCAGGAAGTGGAGATTTATGAGTATCATAAAGGCGGAAAACTGGCAGCACGGATACTGGGGCAATCTTACCGGCAGAAGTTTGAATCAAGAACAATGTATAATTTTTATACCGCTCCTGATCAGTCAGTTTTCAATATTGCCTTACTGCATACTGCTTTAAGTAAAGATAATAATCGCTATGTTCCTGTTAATAAAAATGAATTGTTATCTAAAACTGAAATCAATTATTGGGCTTTAGGTCACCTACATCAATATCAGCGGGTAAATGATAAACCTGCTGTTTATTTCCCCGGGACTCTGCAGGCTCACAATATTAGTGAGCAGGGACGTAAAGGAGCAATTTTAGTAGAGGTAGACAGCAATTTAAATACTAAGGAAAAATTTATGTCTCTGGCACCTGTTATTTTTAAAGAAATTAAGCTGGATTTAGAAGCAAAAAAATTAAATAATATTACAGAATTACAGCAGCTCATAGCCAAAAAAATTAATAATCTGGCAGAAAAGATTAGACTTCAAAACAGGAATCAAAAATATAAAATTGAAGCTGTAATTACACGCCTGGTTATTAAAGGACGGACTGAACTGCATTATTATATAGAGTCCGACAGAGAAGAACTGGAGGAAACTCTGTTGGAAGAATTTAGAGCCAGGCAGCTAAATGAAAGTCCTTTTATCTGGCTTCATTCTATTTTATTTAGAACGGCAAATTCTCTCTCAAATCTAGATGAATTGAAAGATAATAATCCTCTCTATCAAAATATACAGGATTTAATAGACGAAATTTTAACTGATGAGGAATTAAATCAAGAACTGTTGGCAGAGTGGGGACAGATCTGGCAGGGAGATCAAAATCCAGAAGATAGAGATAATCACAGGTTTTATGCTGATCAAAAGTTACAGCAAGAAATTTTAACTGATGCAGAAAAAATAATAATAACTGAGTTAATTGGGGATGAAGATTAAATGTATTATAAAAATTTGTATATCCGTGATTTTGGAATTTTTAACAACCAAAATCTAAATAATATTTCTAAAAACCTGGTGGTTATCGGCGGCAAAAATCGAGCCGGTAAAAGCAGTTTTTTAAAACTTCTGCGTTATTTGCCTTATGGATTACCGCAAAATGATTCCATACCTCCAGCCAGAAATCAGTATTACATAGAAGCAGAACTGGAAAAAGAAAATAAAAATTATAATTTAATTTTAAATGGTTATTCCAGTCCAGAAGTTTTAGATCAAAATCAGGAACAGCATACTGCAGCTCAGCTTTTTAATCATCTAGATCAGTTGAGTTATCAGCATCTTTTTAGCATTAGTTTGGATGAACTGCAGCATTTATCTAAAATTGCAAAGGGAAAAAAGAAAGAAAAAAGACTTTTTTCTATTCTTCTGGGAGCAGGTTTTTCAGAATTAGTAAAAGTACCAGAATTGGCAGATAAATATCATACTAATGCTAAAAAAATAGGTGGAATTCTTGGTGACCCAGCTGTAGCCTCTTTTAAACCATATTACAATGAAATCAAAACGGCTGAGGAAATGAGAGATCAGGCACTTTTAGAGATAAAAGAATTTAACCAGAAAAGAGAAGAACTGCAGCAGAGTCAGGAAAAATTGAAGCAGAAAAAGGATAAGATTGAAAATTTAAAACAAAGATATTTTCTGCTGGATCTTTTAAAAAATAATTATTTAGAGTTGGAAGAGATAGAAGAATTGAAAGCAGAACTGGAAAAAGAAGCTGCTGGACCTATAAATTTTGATTCTGATAAATCAAATCAAGAAAGTAATACTCAAAGAGGACTGGCTAATTTACTTTCTTTTTTTAAGTCTCAGAGTAAAAAAGTAAAAAAGCAGCAGCAAAATGAGGAAGTTTTAAAAGAAAAAATAAAAAACTATCAGCTTCAAAAAGTAAAAATAAATAATAACTTACAAGTTTTGATTTCCGAAGTGGAGAGCTTAAATTCAAGCTGGGAAAAACCACTGCAGGAGCTAGAAAAAATTGAAACTGATTTAATACAGGAACAGCGATTAAATAAAAAGTTAAGAGAATATAAACAGTTAACTGCTGAAATTGAAAAAATAGAATCAGATATAAATGACTTAGTGTTTGAAATTGAAGAAAAAAATTTACAACTGAAAGATATTAAATTTAAAATGCCGGAAACTATTTTAAAAAGAAGTTATATGATAATTGCTCTGGCTGTTATAACTTTAAGCACTTCTTTTTTTGTAGATTATAGTCAAATAACTTATTTGGCAATAATTTTTGCTCTGACTGCTTTTATCTACTATAGTTCTAATTATAAGAGTTCCAAATTGAATAAGGAAAGAACAGATAAAATAAAAAATGAAATTAAGTCAGAAAAGAAAAAAAGAAAGGTGTTAAAACAGCAGCTTAAGATTAAAATTGACCAGTTAACTGAAACTGAGGCTGATTTGGAAAATTATGCTCATATTTTAGGAATTACAGAAGCTGATTATTTAGAATTTATAGATTCATATTTTGGAGAGATTAAAGAAAAAAAAAGGAGATATCGGGAGCTCAAAGTAGAGGAACGGGATAACAAAGAAAAAAGAAAGGAATTAGAAGAAAACCTTAAACAGTTAAATGATTTAATATTTAATGCAGCTGTATACTGCAGTCATGACTTTAATACTACTGCAGAGATGAATTTGATAAATAAATCTCAGACCATATTTAAAGATTTCAATATATTAGTTGATATTTGGACCCTGTCCGAAGAATATCTATCTAAAAAGTCTCAGCTTGAATATATTTTAAAATCTTCTGACAAAATCAAAAATGCTCTAAATGAAAAAAACGGAGAAGAGGATTATTATCAGAGTTTTATTAGCTTATATGGAGAATTTTCTTCGATGACTGCTGTTGAAGAAAGAAAAAGAGAGTTATCTGAGCAGTTAAACTTTTTTAAAGAGGAGAAAAGTAGTTTAGAGGAAAAAATAACAACTTTAAAAAATAGAATTGATGATTTATCTTCTTCCAGCAAAATAGAAAAAGCTCAGCAAAAAATTGATCAGGCACAAAATAATTTAGAAAAAAAAGCCAGAAACTATGCTGTTAACAAAAGTGTAAATTTCATTTTAAAAAAATTGCGTTCCAGAATGATTGAGAAAGCAGAAAAGGAATTATTAGAACCTGCTTCAGAAATTCTGAGCAGGATTAGCAGTCAGTACTATACAGATCTTAAGACACCTGCTGACCTGGATCAGTCCGATTTTAAAGTCATTACAGAAAATGGGAAAGTATTTAATAGTGTTCAGCAGTTAAGTCGGGGCAGTTTAGAACAGTTATTTCTGGCTGTTAGAATCAGCAGAATTAGAGAAATCAAGCCGGCATTACCACTTGTTTTAGATGATTCTTTAGTTAATTTTGACCGCAGTCATCTTTATAACACAGCAGAAATTATCTCTAATTTAGCCAGCCAGCACCAAATATTTATTTTAAGCTGTCACCCACATTTAGTTTCATTTATCAGCAGAATAACTGATTCTGCTCAGTACTGGAAGCTGGAAGAGGGTAAATTTGAACTCAGTGATCAGGAAAAATTACTCGATCATCTCAGTTATTAATTAATCTTAAGCTAAAAAAGTGCGGAAAAATCCGCACTATAATTAGCTTTTTATTTAAATTTTACCTATTTCTATTTGCTTCTCTAATTTCTAAAAATAAATCTTTGGCTTTATTTCTCTGTCTGAGGCTAACGCGGTTGTCTCTGATCAGCTCATCCAGCAGTGGTAAAGCTTTATCTCTCTGATTGTGTTTGTGATATAAAACTGCCAGCAGTAGAGTTATATTATCACTTTCTTTTTTTGTACTTTTTGTATCTTCCTTAAAATAAAATTCTTCTAAATTTTTCAGAGCTTTTAAAGAAGCTTTTTCTGACAGTTCGTCTTCTTCGAGATCTTCGTAGATCCAGCTTAACTCACGCCAGAGAAAGGCTTTTTTATCGGCATGATAATCTGTAAAATCATAGAGCTTTAAAGCCAGGTAATGGGCATCTAAAACTTGATTGATTGTCCTCAGATCATTATATTCAATTTTAAAATCACTGCCCAGATCCTCGCTAATTATTTTTTTAAAGTTATTTTTTATTTTCTTTTTTCTACTTTTCGAAAAATCATAAAAATCATTTCTCCTGGCCGTAAAAAGACAGCTGGGACAGGAGAGAATACTGTAATTATAGAGATTAAAGTTTTTATAAAGCGGCCTTAAATCTGCTCTGATTTCTTCGATTCTTAATCTGGAGTTTCTAATTTTTTTAACTTCCATTTTATGTGAGCAGGCAGGACATTCTATTTCTTTATCATAAAGATAATATTGATCTTCTTTAGCGGTTTTTTGATCATAAACACTATAATCATTCAAATAAAAATCTGCTGGTTTTCTTATCTCAGCAGCTGCCTGGTCAATGAACTTTTCCTTTTTCTTTGCGGCAGCTTTTTCAGCAGCTAATGTTTTTTTGATTTCTTTTTCGGTTTCAATTTTTTTGTTGATTTCAGATATTGGAGCTAACTGCACTTTGTTTCTGTTTTCTAATTTTTCTATATATTGAGAAAGACTATTAATAATTTTACTGGCAAAGCTATTATTTTTTTGCATAATTTTTCTGAGATCTGATACTTTAAACTCCAGTACTTTTGTATCTAGATATACTGCTGCCCGGGAACTATAATTAAGAGCTGTAAAAGCAGTCACTCCAACAAAACTTCCGTTTTTTTGACGCTGAATTTCTAATTCTTGTTCATTATCTTTAATATAGATCCTAATTAGCCCACTTAAAATAAAATATATCTTATCAGCTTTTTCTTGATAACTATAAAGTTCTGAACCAGTTTTAAATTCTTTTAAATTACTATATTTTGCTAATAAATTTTTAAAATTATTTTTTTCTGACACAACAACCCAGCCCTTTCTTGATGAGTATAAATTTAATAGTTAAAGCACTTTATATTATAACACAAATTCCATAATTTTCACAATTAGCTTTTAAAATTTTGTTATAATTTTATAAATAATAACAGCAAAAAATATTTTTTGTTTTCAATTACTTTTATATGTCTACAATTGCTGTTATAATTAAATCTAGAGTCACTCTGGGCGGAGGTGATACTTTGTCAAATCTTTTTTATTATTTACTACTGGGGCTAATAATAGGTTTTGTTGTCAATTATTTTGATTTATCAGCTAAAAAAGGTATTATTATAGCAATTGTGATTGGGGGCTTGGCTGGAATATTAAGTACATACATTTTTTGAAATTACTTTTTGATAGAGGTGATTTAAGAGTGGAAAAAATAGATAATATTAAAAATGAAATTAATTATTATTTGAATAAGGAAGAAAATGTAAAAGAAGAATGGATAGAAGAGAATCATCCTATAGATATTGCAGAAGCGCTTTCTGAATTGGATGCTTCAGAAATAAATGATTTTACAAAGTTGTTGGAGACAGAAGATCTGGCAGATATCTTTGAGGAATCAGAAAAAGATCTACAGATTGATATTCTGAAATGTAAAAGTTCAGAAGAGATAATTGAAATTTTTTCTCATATGGCTGCTGATGATATAACTGATATTTTAGGTCTGTTACCGATCCAAAAAAGAAAAGAATTACTGAGGCACATGAAACAGGATGATGCACTTGTAGTTAAAAATCTTCTGGGATATGATAGAGAATCCGCTGGTGGGATAATGACCACTGAGTATTTACTTTTAAGTAAAAATTTAACAACAACTGAAGCTTTAAATAAAATAAAAAAAATTGCTCCCGATACAGAAATAATTGACACTATTTTTGTGGCAGATAGTAATAAAAAATTGGTAGGGAGTGTTGACTTAAGAGATATTTTGAGTTCAGATGATGAGAAAAAACTGGAAGAATTAATGGACGATAATATTATTAAAGTATCTGCAGATGTGGATCAGGAAATTGTTGCTCAACAGGTTGCTAAATATGACCTGACAGTAATTCCCGTAATTAATAAGAGTGGAATTTTAATCGGAATTATTACAGTTGATGATATAATTGATGTTATTGAGGCAGAAAACACCGAGGATTTATATAAAATGCACGGGGTAGATGAAGAAGAAAGTTCGGATACAACTTTACTACAGTCGATTAAAAGCAGAATGCCCTGGATGTTTATTAATCTGGCGACAGCTTTTCTGGCTACTTTTACTGTGGCTATGTTTGAGGATGTTATTGCTCAGGTTGCTGCTCTAGCTGCTGCAATGCCTATAGTAGCTGGAATGGGAGGAAATGCCGGGACTCAGACTCTTTCTATAGTTATTAGAGGGATTGCCCTGGGAGAGATCGATTTTAAAGACAACTGGACTCTTTTATTTAAAGAAGCAATGGTTGGGGTGATTAATGGTGCAGCAACAGGCTTAGTAACAGGTCTAATTTTATATCTGATGTATGGGAATTATTATCTGGGATTAATTATCTTTTTAGCAATGATCTTAAATTTATTGGTCGCCGGAATGTTTGGCTTCTTAATTCCATTATTCCTGCAGTCACTTGGCATAGATCCGGCCCTGGCTTCAGCAATATTTTTAACAACTGTAACAGATGTATTTGGATTTTTTGTGTTTTTAGGTTTAGCCAGAGGATTTATAGTCTATTTAATATAAGTTAAAACTTTATTAAATTGGAATAATATATCAATGTGTGAATATAATTAATATATAAACTTTCATTAATTAAAGGGTAGAAAGAGGATATTTAAATTAAATCTTGAAATATTATTATGGACAAGAAAATAATATATAAATGAGGTGCTAAAACAAACGTGGAAGATCAAAAAATAACAAAGATACCATTTGGTCAGTTGGGAATTATTGTCCATGAGAGCTGTAAGGAATTAGGTAAAAAGATAGATGATTATATTGTTAGGCGCAGGAGAGAAGAATTTGCCAGCAGCTGCAGCGAATATCATGTAGAGGAAATTAAGGATTCCTACATTATTGATAATGATATAATTCGTTTTGCTAATGGAGAAGCCAAAGGGCATCTTAAAGAATCAATTCGGGGTAAGGATATCTATATTTTAGCTGATATTGGTAATTATAATGTTACTTATAACATGTTTGGTGTTGAAAACAGAATGAGTCCTGACGATCATTTTCAGGATATAAAACGCCTGATTTCTGCTATTGCGGGTAAGGCCAGACGAATCCATGTTATTATGCCTCTCTTATACGAAAGTCGACAGGATAAAAGAAACAGCAGAGAATCTTTAGATTGTGCTATGGCATTACAGGAATTAGAGAATTTGGGGGTAGAAAATATTTTTACCTTTGATGCTCATGAAACAAGGGTTCAGAATGCTATTCCACAGACCGGATTTGAAAGCTTACATTCCACATATCAGATTATTAAAGCAATGAATAGAGTTGATGATCAAATCTGCTTTGATAAGGATGAGATGATGGTTATTTCTCCTGATACAGGAGCTATGGATAGAGCAATTTATTATGCCAGTGTTTTAGGCCTGGATGTAGGTTTATTTTATAAACGTAGAGACTATAAAAAAATAATAGATGGTAGAAATCCAATTATCCAGCACGAGTATATGGGAGCAGAAGTAGAGGGCAAAGATATTTTAATTGTTGATGACATGATAGCCTCTGGAGGGTCAGTTTTTGATATTGCTAGAGAATTGAAAAAGAAAAAAGCACGAAATGTATATGTAGCGGTTTCTTTTACGTTTTTTACAAATGGTATAGAAAAAATGAATGAGTACTATGAAAAAGGTTATATCTCCAAATTATTCTCAACTAATATGACCTATATTCCACAGAAATTTAAAGATGCAGAATGGTTTGAGGAAGTTGATATGTCTAAAATGATTTCCCTGCTGATTGATACTGTGAATTATGATGACTCTGTCAGTCCACTTTTAGATGCAACCAATAAAATTAAAAAGATTGTAGGAAAATAAATTTGTAAAGAGAATAATCAGCTGATTATTCTCTTTTTTTAAGGTTCTAAATTTTATCTTAACTTATATTAGGAATAAAGTAGGTGTTAATTATGAAATCAACTCCATCTGATAATCAAAAGTTAATGCAGAAGATTGAAAAAGAAATTAAAAATAAAGTGTTTGGAGCATTTTTGGGTTTAATTGTAGGTGATGCTCTTGGAGCAGTAGTTGAGTCCAGAGAACGAGGTAGTTTTAAAGAAATTAAGGATATGAGAGCCGGTGGACCGTATAATCTAAAGGCTGGTTACTGGACTGATGATAGTTCTATGGCACTCTGTCTGGCAGAAAGTTTAACCGAAAATGGCTATAATCCACATCACCAGATGCAGAAATATTTAAAGTGGTATAAAGAAGGTTATTTAAGTTCTACCGGTGAGTGTTTTGGCATTGGTTCTAATACAGCCAGATCACTCAAATATTATGATAAAAATAATAAATTTCCACCAGCAAGCGAAAGAGCAGCAGGTAACGGTTCTTTAATGCGTCTAGCTCCTGCGGCAATTTATTATCGCGATGATTTTAAAAAAGCTGTTAAATATTCAGGAGGGAGTTCTCTTACAACACATAATAATCAGTTAGCAGTCGACAGCTGTCGCTATTTTGGAGGATTACTGCAGCAGTTTCTTAATTCCCGAATTGAAATGAATGCTTTTAAAATTAAAGTGATTAAGGATACAGCTGCAGATTTAGAACTGAATCAAAAAATTATTAAAGCTGTTAATGGAGCCTTTAACAAAAAAAGAGATGAGATAAAATCTGATGCATTTGTAATTAATACTCTGGAGGCCAGCCTCTGGTCTTTTATAAACAGTGATTCTTTTGCTGAGGCAGTATTGCTAGCTGTTAATCTGGGTGAAGATACAGATACTACAGCTGCAGTAACCGGTCAGCTGGCAGGAGCCTATTATGGTTATGATGCTATTCCTGAAAAATGGAAAACAAAACTTGCTAAATATGAAATAATAGAAAATATTACAATTAAATTATATAATAATACTAAATAAAGAAGGCAATAGTTAATTTTTCTAGAATATAATATATATATAGAATTAATTTCAATAATACTATTTTTCTGGGGTGGTAGTCTTGACTTTCGATACTCATCTGGAAACAGGTTTTACATATATATACTTAGCCGGGCTTATAATGTTCTGGCTGGGTATTACATTTTTATATAACAAAGAAAAGAAAGAATATTTACTCTATTTCTCCTATTTCTGGATTTTTGCTATTGCTGCCACTACTGCAGAAATCTTATATTTTCATTTTCAAAATAATTTCTTTGTTTTACTGAACTCTATAATGCATCTTTTAGAAGCTGTTTTTTTAGTAGAGGCTGTGCACAAGTATTTTAATCAAAAAATAGCTGATATCTGGTACAGTTTTTTAAAAGCCCTGGTTTTATTGTCTGTACTGGGCTTCCTTTTTAGAAGCCAGCTATTTATACTGGCTCCTACCTTAGTATATCTCAGTTTTGCTTTTATTAAGTCCGGTACATTATTTTTTAAATTATCATTTAACGAAGTTTCAACATTTACAGCAGTTGTAAGCTCATTATTCGGGTTAAATCTTTTAGCAGCTCCTTATTTAATGAGATTAAACTGGTTTAATCACTATGGTATTTTTTTAAAAGGGCTGCTGGGATTGCTGTTTGGAATCAGTTTGTTCGCAGTTTATTACGAAGACCTGCAGTATAAATTAAAAATAAGAGAAGAACAATACCAAAAGTTATTTGACCAGTCTCCTGCGGGTATGCTTCTGCTTGACAAAAAAGGTAAGATAATCCAGGTTAATAATTCTATCTGTGATTACACAGGTTACAGTAAAGATGAACTTGAGGGTCACAGTATGTTCGAAAATTTGGTACCAGCTAAATTTAAGATAAGAGCCAGACAAAAAATTAATGATATTTTGGCAGATCAGGATCAAGAATATATTATGGAAACTTATGATAAATTTAATAACAAAAAATGTCTAAAAGCAGAGAAGCTAAGAAAAAACTGGTGCAAAATATATTAATTAATCTGGAAAATAAAAGTGGTGAAAACAGGGAACACCTGCAGAGGATGAAAAGAACAGCAGCTGAATTTGGTGATTATATTGATCTAAAAATTGATGCTTATGATGTGATGAGAAATAAAAATATTTACAAAAATAAGATGACAAAAAAAGCAGCCATCAGAGAACTGAAAAGCTGTAGTGGAACTCAATTTGATCCAGAATTAACAGATAAATTTATCGACTTTATCTTTTAAACTAAATATTATAATCAATTTTTTCTGCGTATATCTTACCAAGATAGGGTAATAGAATTATTTGAGCTCCGATTAAACCAGTACCCTTTTGATGCTGATCCATAGCCAGCAAAAGCAAAAAATGCTCTATAAATCCATAACCAACAAGACCAACGAAGACCCCTGCTAAATAAACAAAAATATTTAAAAAATACCAGAGATATTCAGGCATTCGATAACGATATTTATTAAACCACATTTTTAAATTGTGTATTCCCCAGAAAGAAGAAGTAAAAAAGAAAGAAAAAATAACTGCAGTAATAATAATAGCAATTTTAGAAAAAGAAAGTAAAAACGCAGCAATAATACCAAGAATAAATCCTATAATACCATAAATTGTTGCTTTCCTGCCTAATTTGATAATAAACTGATCCTGATTATACATCATCCTGCTTTTACACCTCAATTACAAGTATTATAATCTATCTTTTAATTTTAATTGTAAATTAAACGAACATAGATACTCTGATTATAATTACCAAAATTGTCACCAAAAATTGTTAATCCACCTTTATTTTCAGCTTTTTCGGGTACAGCCATTCTAAATTTATAATTACTTTTATGATCAAGTTCTAGCTGATCAATTGTTATTTCCGAAATCTTTGATCCATCAATAAAAGTACCATATTTGCTAACTGAGAGTAATTTTAAAAGCCCATATTGATTCCAGTTAGGATACCACCAGGAAGGTGTGAAAAGACCTTTTGTTTCTCCAAAATCTCCTGGGCTTGTCCAACTCCCCAGTTCCACATCATTAAGATAAAAGAAAATATCAGAAGGCCAGTCATTACAGACACCAGGAGCTTCCGAACTTATTTCCATAGAAATTTGAATCTCACTTAATTCCTGTCCCGGTTTTAGATAATTGGGCAGCCTATATTCTATAAATCCTTTAGTAAACCATAAGATTTGACTGTTTATTCTTTCTGGATCTGCAAAAAAACTGGGATCATCTACTTCTCCTATAATATGATCTTTATTTGCCAACCCACAGGTAGGATAGACCTCATAATCAGAAAAATGTCCAACTGCTATCTCTGATTCATAAAATTTTTCTTCAGTTTGTTTTTTTAAGTCAAAAATTAGTTTATCTTCATGTAAATAACATAATTTCTGATTACCTCTGGCCGCTGACTCAGTTGATACTTTAATCAAACCACATTCTTCTAATTTTTTAACATGGGAAGTAATAGCACCATTTGTTAAGCCAAGCTTTTCAGCCAGTTCATTCATATTAAGCTGATTATATTCTGATAAAAGTTCCAGAATTTTAATTCTAGATTCTGAACTTAAGGCTTTAAAAGTTTTTAATCCATCTCTTAAATTATCAATTAAAATCAAACTTCTCCCCCCAAACTTTATTTATTTTAGTCAATTATAAAACAAAAACCTAAAAAAATCAAATTTAAAGCTGCTTTAAAGACAATTATTTAATTTAAACTTAATTAATGTAATATATTAATAAACTATATATTTAAAAATTAATAGAATAATGCTCTCTATTCCAGGCTCAACCCTGAATTATTAAAATCATTAGATAATTCAAGTCAATTTATTTGACATTAATCTAAAATTTATGCTATACTTTTAGTGAAAATTAAAGAACTAAACTTTTCAATCAACTATTAAAATTTATAATATAGACTTTTAAATGCTTTTTATAATATTTTGAGTACAAAACATATATGAATTTTTTTGTTTTTGAATTAATATTAAAATAACTTATTATACAATACTATTTATAATTTTAGTAAAAACTAAATTTGGAATTATATTGTACAATAATTAATAGAAATAATTGAACTAGAAACTGATTCTTTTTTTATCTAATTTGTGTAATTTAGTTACTGAGACACTATTTAAAAGAAATAAATAATATTTAAGAGAGGAAGATTAAAAATGACTAAAAAAAATGCAAAAGTATATCTAGATCGTAATTTTACAGTAAGTAAGGTAGACGAAAGAATATTTGGCTCATTTATAGAACATCTGGGTAGAGCTGTTTATACAGGAATTTATCAGCCTGAACACCCAACAGCTGATGAAAATGGGTTTCGAGAAGATGTTTTAGAATTAATTAAAGAAATAGACCCACCAATAATTCGTTATCCAGGTGGAAACTTTGTTTCTGGCTATAACTGGGAGGATGGTGTTGGACCTGTTGATGATAGACCAAATCGTCTGGAGTTAGCCTGGAGAACTGTTGAGACGAATGAAGTTGGAACAAATGAATTTATGCAGTGGGCAGAAAAAGCAGGGACAGATGTAATGATGGCAGTCAACCTGGGTACACGAGGTATTGATGCTGCTCGTAATTATTTAGAATACTGCAATCATCCCGGTGGCAGCTACTACAGTGATTTACGCAAAGAACACGGCAGAGAAGAACCATATAATATAAAAACCTGGTGTCTGGGAAATGAAATGGATGGTCCCTGGCAGATTGGACACAAAACAGCAGATGAATACGGCCGTTTAGCATTAGAAACTGCCAAGGTTATGAAGGGACTTGATCCGGAAATTGAACTGGTTGTTTCTGGAAGTTCTAATAGACAGATGCCTACTTTTGGTGAGTGGGAAGCAACTGTCCTGGAACATACTTATGAACATATTGATTATATATCTCTACATCAGTACTTCCGAAATGATGAAGATGATATTAAAAACTTTCTGGCTCAAACCGAAAGCCTTGATGATTTTATTCATTCTGTTGTAGCAATTTGTGATTATGTTAAGGCTAAGAAAAACAGCGATAAAAAAATTAATTTGTCATTTGATGAGTGGAATGTCTGGTATCATTCTGATGAGGCAGATAAAAAAAGAGAGCCCTGGCAGTCTGCACCTCCTCAGCTGGAAGATATTTATAACTTTGAGGACGCTCTAGTTGTTGGATTGACTTTAATAACTTTACTTAAACATGCTGATCGAGTTAAGATTGCCAATCAAGCTCAACTGGTTAATGTAATTGCTCCAATAATGACCAGTGAAGATGGTGGTACCTGGAGACAGACAATTTTCTATCCCTATTATCATGCATCTAAATTTGGTAGAGGTACTGTTTTAGACAGCAAAGTAACTTCTCCAACTTATAACAGCAGGGATTTTAAGGATGTGAATCTCTTAGAACAGGTATCAGTATTTAATGAAGATAAATCAGAATTAACAATATTTGCAGTTAATAGAGATACCGAATCAGCACTG
>Ga0182239_1000412_pt1 | contig 15583 bp, 19 predicted proteins | sample hydfrate6_PW_210_FD_132456 | JGI IMG/M metagenome (GOLD analysis project Ga0182239, IMG submission 132456) | Subsurface microbial communities from deep shales in Texas, USA - hydraulic fracturing test 6_PW_210 | ecosystem: Environmental > Aquatic > Deep subsurface > Shale gas/oil reservoir >... | reverse complement strand
GCTTGAGGCCGTGAAGGCAAGTGTGCCCGAGAAGGCGGTGGAGGCCAACGTGAAGGCCTTTGAGCTTGGCTACGAGGCGATGAAGAAGCTTCTCTGATTTTTTCTTTTCCCTTTTAATTCTCCAATGTTCTTTTAAACCCTGCTGGAGGAATATGAAAGGTGGTTTTTGTGAAGGTAGCAGTTGTTACAGGTGCGTCGAGGGGAATAGGCAGGGCGATAGCGGAGATGCTTGCTGAGGAAGGCTACTCGCTTGCCCTGGGTGCTAGGAATGTTGAGGAGCTGGAGAAGCTCGCTGAGAGCCTGGAAACAGAAGTATTCTACTATTACCTCGACGTCTCAAGGCCGGAGAGTGTTGATGATTTTGCCAGCAGGGTTCTTCAACGCTTTGGAGGAGTTGACCTGGTCGTTGCGAACGCAGGAATTGGCTACTTTGGCAGGCTTGATGAGATAAGGGACGAGAACTTTGAGAGAATGCTCCAAGTGAACACTCTCGGGCTCTGGAGGACGATTAGGGCGTTCCTTCCGAGCCTAAGAGAGAGGAAGGGTACTGTTGTGGCGGTAACTTCGGACGTTTCGGCAAGGGTCTTCCCGGGCGGAGGGCCCTATGTAGCCACAAAGTGGGCAGCGAGAGCTTTAGTCCGGACTTTTCAGATGGAGAACCCCGAGGTTCGCTTCCTTGAGCTGAGGCCGGGAGCGGTGGATACTCACTTCGCTGGAAGCAAACCCGGAAAGCCAAAGGAACATGGCTTTCTCAAGCCGGAAGAGGTTGCCGAGGCCCTACGCTGTGTGTTGAAGCTCCCACCGGATGTTAGAGTTGAGGAACTCATGCTCCGTTCCATCTATCAGAGACCGGAATTTTAAGCAAAAGGGCTGAAATTTTTAAACTTTCCTCTTTTGTTATTCTGCTTTCATTACTCACTTTTGTGTAGAAAACTTTTAAAAGCATTTTCTCTTACACAAAAATGTACCGATAATGGACGGTGATGGTCATGTTGAAAGTGGATAACCTGAGAGTTAAAGTGGAAGATAAGGAGATTTTAAAGGGTATTTCCCTCACCGTTGATGATGGAGAACTCCATGTTGTAATGGGGCCTAATGGAAGTGGGAAATCCACCCTCGCTTTGACCATAGCAGGTCATCCAAAATACCAAGTAGTAGATGGTAGAATACTCTTTGAAGGAGAAGACATAACCAATATGCCTCCCGAGGAAAGGGTCAAAAAGGGGATTTTTCTAAGCTTTCAACATCCAGTGGAAGTTGAAGGTGTCAAGGTTATCCAGTTTTTGCAGAGAGTTTTGAAGAACCTCAAGGGGTTTGATGAGATACAGGCTTATGAGCTCATATTTAATGCTGTTCAAGAGCTCGGGTTAGATGAGTCAATACTTGCAAGGTTCTTGAACGTCGGATTTTCTGGAGGCGAGAGAAAAAAACTTGAAATGCTCCAAGCATACCTTGTGAAGCCAAAGCTTCTTATCTTGGACGAGCCCGACAGCGGGGTTGATGTGGATTCTCTAAAAATGATAGCCAATGTTATAAACAAACTTCACGAAGAAGGCACGTCGATTCTTTTGATAACCCACTACGGTAGAATCCTCGAGCACCTTAAGCCCAGCAGGGTTCACGTTATTAAGGAAGGAAAAATAGTTGCATCTGGGGGAGTTGAGCTGGTAAAGATGATAGAGGAGAAGGGTTTTGCGGCGGTGGAGGCGTTATGAGCGAATATTCCAAGCTTGAAGAAATTTTAAAGGCTGGCTCCCTTGAGGAAATACTCGGTACCGCTGTCCCCTATCCTAAGGAAATAGAACTGAAGGGAAAGATAAGCCGAGACACCGTTGAGGAACTTTCAAGAATAAAGAAAGAACCAGAATGGATGCTTAGGCATAGGTTGAGGGCTTTAGAACTTTTTGAAAGACTCCCAATGCCCAAATGGGTTGTTGGTATTGAGGAACTCGATCTGGACAACCTTATTCTTTACACCAAACCGGAGCTACAGAAGGAGGTAAGGGACTGGGATGATTTGCCAGAGAACATTAGAAAAACTTTTGAGAGACTTAACATTCCGGAAATAGAAAAGAAGTTTCTTTCTGGCTTAACAGCCGTCTTTGATAGCGAGAGCGTTTATTCTCAGCTCAAAGATGAGTTTGAGAAGAAGGGCATAATAATGGTTCCAATGGAGGAGGCCGTGAAAAAATACCCCGATTTGGTCAAGAAGTATTTCGGAAGGGTCTTTCCACCGGGTGAGCACAAGTTCTCGGCCCTTCATCATGCGCTCTGGAGTGGAGGTGCCTTCGTCTACATCCCCAAGGGGGTCAGAGTGCCTTTCCCGATAGAGGCCTTCTTCGTCATAGGCTCGGCCTTAGAGGGGCAGTTCGAGCACACTCTCCTCATAGCGGATGAGGGGAGCTACGTCCACTTCATAGAGGGCTGTTCAGCACCGATGTACAAGGGCTTCTCCTTCCACGACGGTATGGTGGAGATTTACGCCCACAAGAACGCCACCGTCAAGTTCACAACCATACAGAACTGGAGCAGGAACGTCATCAACTTCAACAACAAAAGGGCGATAATCGAGGAAAACGCCTACGTCGAGTGGATTGAGGGAAGCATAGGGAGCAGAATAACCTACACATATCCGTCAAGTGTTCTAAAAGGGGACAACGCCAGGACTGCTCAATACGTAGTCTCACTCAGCAACGGACCTTTCCTAAAGGATACTGGGGCTAAGAGCTTTCACGTGGGCAAAAATACAAGTTCAAAGATAATTTCCAAGAGCATAAGTGCCAACGGGGGAATAAACATTTATCGTGGTCTCGTTAGGATAGCCAAGGGAGCAAAGAACTCAACTGCTACAGTTTCATGTGATTCTCTCATTCTTGATGAAGAAAGCAGGGCCTACACTTATCCACACAACCAGAACGATGAGCCTTCGGCAAGCATAATTCATGAGGCAACGACTGGAAAGCTCAGTGAAGATAAGCTCTTCTACCTCAACGCGAGGGGCATAAAGGAAGAAGAAGCTAAAAGCCTCATAGTGCTTGGTTTTATAAGCGAAATTCTTGAGGGACTTCCCTTTGAATACGTTGAAGTTCTCAAGAAGGTTATAGAGCTTGAGTTCAGCGAAGTGGGAGGTGTTGGATGATGTCACTTACAATAACTGCAGAAGCGCTTGAAAAGCTCACCTATCAGAAGTACGGAGATAGCCCTACGATAAGGAGTTACACCAAATGGAAGCTGTTCGAGGAAAACTCTCCGCTAAAGCTCCCTACGGAAGCAAAAGCCGGCGAAGTGCCGGTTAGCGGACACGTTGTGTTTTCTGGAAGCGAGACAAGCTCTGATCTTCCCCCAGGAGTTGAGCTTGAGGAGGGAACCCTAGGTCTTTCTCAGCCAGAAGAGTCGAGAATTCTGGGCTTCCATTTTTATGCCCTTAAGAAAGCTTACCGGCTTAAGATAACCAAAAACTTGCTTGAACCGCTTGTAATAGTTTCCCACCTCTCTGAAAATGCTTTCATAAGCCATCACCTCAGTATTGAAGTAGAAAACACCAATGTGCCGATAATAATCTACGACCTCTCTGAAAAAGGAACAAAATCCTTTGTGGTTGAACTTAGGCTTAAAAATGCTGAAGCTGAGATCTTGACCGTTGGGAATCACAAAGCTTTGTCCCACTACCTTCTCAGAGCTACGCTTGGCGAGGGATCAAAGGTTAGAGCGTTCACTATAGTCAAGGGAGGAAAGATGAGCCACCACAGAGAAGATTACTCCCTTGAAGGAGTTGGAAGCGAACTCATCTTAAGGGGAATTCCCATAGGGATAGGCTCAGCCGTTGATTACCTAACTAATGTTCTTCAATATGGAGAGAAAAGTAAAAGTGAAACACGGGTAAACGGTTATTCCTACAAGAATGGATGGGTAGTGCACAGAGGTGTAGCAAAAGTTTTTGAAAAGGCTAAGAACTCTTCGAGTGAAGTCAGCTCCCACGTGGTCATCATGGATGAGGGATCATTAGGCGTTAGCGTGCCGATGCTTGAGGTGGACACTGGAGAGATAGAGACGGCGTCGCATTCGTCGAGCGTTGCCCAGTTTGATGAAGATGCCCTATTTTACCTACGCTCCCGTGGATTGAGCAGGGAAGAAGCCTTGAGCCTTTTTGTGCACGGCATTGGGGAGGCTTTAAGTGATCACCTAGAGAGGTTAAAGGCAAAGGCCAGAAGCAACATAATGACCCTCATTGAAGAGCTTTTGTGAGTACAATTTTGTTTACTTTTTTCTTCCTTGTAAAGCACAACTGTTATATACCCTTACAAGTAACTCTTATTATAAGTCACTAGACAGAATTTGCTTCTTTTGATTTTTGCCTTTTCGTGACTGAAAGAAGGTTTTAAAAATGAAAACGAAAAAATTTGCAGGCTTTGCCCTGCTTTTGAGTGTAGTGTTGCTTGGAGCTTTCATCTCTGGATGCATAAACCAAAGTGTTAGTACGGAAACTGTCAGCAGACCTGAGGAGACGGTAACAAAAACCGAAACCGAGACAAAAACTCAAACGGAAACAACTAACCCTACTACTACAACTCCAAAAGAGACCACAACTAGTGCTCCAGCAGAAACTATCCCCCAGCCCAGCTGGGAGGCCGATGAGGAGAAGCTTGATGGGTTAATCGAGCTCTACGACAAAGAGATAGCCAATACAAAGGAAAAGCTTGAAAAGCTCGGCCTTGAGCTTGAAAGCCCCGAAATCCAGAACTGGGAGAAATCAGCGAAGGTTCTCGCGGAGATGGCCGCCAACGAGAGCGACGTTGAGAAGAGGGTTTACATCCTCCAGAACTTGGCGGAGTTAAAGTACTACGAGGCTCTAAATATGAGGTCGCTCGTGGGAGTGGGTGCAGTTGAGACTTCCTACTGGGAGAACGCCAGCAACGGAGAGCCGATAACGGACTTCTACAACATGCGTGGCGAGTTTTTCTACATCTCGAACGGTGAGATATCAAAGCTGGGCCGCGAGGCTATGGTAGAGAAGATGATGGCGGTTAAAGGCTACCCGATGGAGGGCCTTGAGATATACCACGTCGGCACTGGAAGCGCTTTAGTGGCTATCCGCGAGGGTGGAAGAACCGTTGGGGCAGGACAGGTCTATCTTTCAATAAAGCTCTACGCCAAGAGCGGTATGAAGATAAAGGCCCCAACTGGGGGCTTTGGAGTTTTAAAGATGGTGAACCCTAACACAGGAGAGACAGTTATGCAGATAGCTCCAGATGAAAGCGGAGTTTACACGGTTCCGCCGATTAACACTACGCTTCTGGGAATAGCCGACGATGGCTTTTGTTACAGACTCTTACCCCCAGACAACCACTACCTTGAGCTCCTGGATGTCCAGGACGAACCCCTTGACCTGGACCAGGCGATATGCAATTTGAACGCCCAGATAGCACCCTTCGTCTTTGAGCCGACCGATAGCGATACCGGGCCCTACGACCCCACCCCACTGGAAGACCTCTACCTCATGCCCGGCCAGTACACCATAACGGCAATCTCGATGAAGGCCGACCTCAAACAGCTGGCTGAACAGCTGGTCAACCTTAACATGAGACTTGGCATAGAGAAGACAGACATCAGGAGGGGAATGACTGCCATAGCGGACATCCAGCCCAACTGGGGTGAAGGCGGGGAAGCCTCGATGCAGACCCCAAGTGAGCTGTGCTCGTGCACCATAAGCCCTCTCCTCGACGAAATATTCATGGATAAGTTCGGCGAGAAGCCCTTCGGTGAGATTCCAAACGCAAGGGTTGTCAACGTAACCTTTGGGAACGGACCCTTCATCCCCCTCCAGTTGGAGAAGGCCAAAAACGTTAGCCCCGAGGTCATGGTTTACGCCATAACCGATGCAAAGGGCAGGACTACAGTAATAATCGGCGATCCGGGAGCTAAAGCCAATGACGCTGAGCTCGGAGAGGTGGAACCGAGGTTTGCATCCATAGCCCCAAGCACTACAAGACTGGCACCGGACTACCTCGACAGGGTATTCCTCGAAGTCTACACAGGCAGGAACCCCCAGACTGGCAAAGAAATCAAGGTAATCGCCTTCAAGGTTCTGAACACCGACGGGACGGTAGGAATTAGGACGACAGCGTTCATCGAAGACGGCCAGGTTGGTGTCGTCTCACTTCCCCTAAGCGGAACCCAAGAAGGGAAGCTCTCAAACTCAGAACAGGCAAGCGAACGCTGAAAAAGTAAAGGGGATTAATCGTCCTCTCTTTCTTCCTTTTCTCTGTCTCCTTTAGCTCCTGTCTCAAACGAACCCCGCGATGAGTTTCCAATGCTTCCAATGTAGTACCTCTGCAGAATTTCGTAGGCGCCCTGACCGTGCTTGGAGAAGAAAACTTCGGTGGCATTGGTCCTGCAATAGGCTATTATCGCCTCCCTGCCGCCGCCGTGGGTGTCTATGAGCGGGGTAACGTTGTAGACGTCGTTTCCTATAACGACCCAGTAGTCGTTCTCCGTGCTGTGCTTCGCAACTTCCTCGAGGGTTAGCCCCACGGAGGTGCTGTTGGATGCTGAAACTGAGCCTGGAAGGGGCGAAGAGTCCCCCGGAACGAGCGCGAGGAGGAGTAACACTGCAACGAGGACCGTCCACACCCCGAGGACTGCCCTTTGGGCCCTCTCGCTCTTCAATGCCCTGACCCTTTTGAGTGCAATAGTTAACCCGGCCGTTGCGTGGACGTAGAGGAGGGGTATGAAGAGGAAAGCTGCCAGTGTATGTATCCCCCTTGCCGTGGAGTAGTCCAAAAAGCTTCCCAGGCTAGACGATGGGCTGTTCATTGCTAACCCAGTCGCCATCATGACGAGGCTGACTATTACCAGCAGCTCCCCCGAGATTACAAGCGCCTTGAAAGTTCCCTTCACCATCTCACCTCAGCACTCCTTGCACGTGTTTATTCCGAGGAGCTTGTAGATGGTGCAGAATCCTGTGAGGCCCGTTATGAGTGCTATCAGGCCGATAAGGAGCACGACGAGCTCATAACTGAAGTCCCTCAGGGCCCAGAGCGCTATCAGGACTATTCCGAGCACTATCCTCAAAAGCCTGTCCATCTTACCCTCGTTCCTCTCCATGGACATCACCTCAATTTTTTCATGAATTCAAAAGACTTATATTCATTTCCCAAGAAATTTTAGGATAGAACCTTCAAAATGAAGGTGATCCCATGGACGAGCGCGACCTAAAGATATACCGTATCCTCAGGGAGGACGGCAGGACGAAGGTCTCCGCTATAGCGAGGGAGCTCGGGATAAGCCACCCCTCCGCCAGGGAGAGGCTTGAGCGGCTCGAGAGAAAGGGGGAGATAAAGGTTCAGGCCCTCCTCAACATAAGGAAGAGGGGCTTCGTCTCCGCTGTGGTGAACCTCCGCGTGAGGAGCATGGACGAGGCGGAGAAGCTCGCCGATGTCTTCGCGAGGTGCCCCAGAACGGCCTTTGTGGCGACGACGACCGGAAAGTACAACCTCAACCTGGCCCTTGTTGCCGAGAACTATTCCGCCCTCGAGGCCACCATAGAGAACACAATACGCCCTCTGGAAGAAGTGAGAGAGATGGACGTTTCCCTCGGCTCCTCTCCAGCCTATCCTGAGTTCGTGGACTTCAAGCTCGACCCCGTTAGGGAAGTGGCCCCATGCGGAAAGGTCTGTAAGGACTGCTACCTCTACGGCAAGAAGTGCCACGGCTGCCCCGCGACGGTCTACTTCAAGGGCTTTGGGGGTGAGTGAATGCACTACCTCCACGACGAGTTCAGGAGAAAAACACAGCCGGTTGAACCTCTGATTGAGCTTATAAGGGAGAGGATTCCCAAAAAGGGCATTCTCGTAGATTTTGGAGCCGGGACGGGGTACTTTACGCTTTCGCTGGCGAAGCTTTTTAGGGAGGTCTATGCTGTCGATATAAACGCGGAGAGGCTGGAGTACCTTAGGGAGAGACTTGAGGAAGAGGGAATAACGAACGTAAAGCTAGTCCTTGGAGATAGACTTCCCGAAGTCCGCGCTGACCTGATACTCCTATCCAACGTCCTCCACGAGCTCCCAGAGCCGGAGAAATTCCTCAGAGAGGCGGCTAAGGGGACGGAGTACCTTTTGGTGCTCGACTGGAAGAAAGCCCCCACTCCCCGAGGACCACCTTTGTATGAGAGAATAAGCAAGGAAGAGACAATAAGGATGATGGAAAAACACTTCAGCGTGGAGGCCTTTAGCCTCTACCCCTACCACTACTGCCTGCTTGGAATTAGTCAGAGGTGAGTTTCATCCCTTGTCAGCTTCTTTCTAACTTCCTTTCTTATTGGTCCTAGAACCTTCGCGTACTTCTCAAGCGTCTTGAGGAGTCTTTCAACCCTCTCTTTGTATTTCTCGTCTTTAAGCTCTTCACTCTCAAAGAGATCATCGACATTGTAAAACAGAACTTGCCCGATGGGAAGCATTTTGTAATTTACTGCCGCTAATCTAAGCTCTTGGAGAAGTCTTACTCCACCTGTAACTGACGATACGGTGACTATTCCAACAGGTAAGCTCTCGTACTCGTCAAATATTGTGTCGAGGAGTATCTTAAGCTCTCCTGGGTAGCTCCCGTTGTATTCGGGAGCAACTATCACGAGGGCATCAGCTTCAAGGATTTTTGCCCTATAGCGTTCCATTTCCGGTGTTACATTCCAGCGGTGGGTATAACAGAGTAAATAGTCCTTCACGTCTATAAGCTCGGCGTCCCAGCCGAGTTCTTTGGCTCTTCCTATCAAATATCGGGCAACTTTCTCACTTCGCCTTCCTTTCCTTGCCGTTCCGAGAATAACTTTGAGCTTCATGCTACCACCGTGTGGAATTTCTGTTTTGGGGCTTTAAGTTTATCCTTTCGAAGTGAAAAGCTTCGAAGTTCAAAACTTCACACTTTGTTAGGACAACCTTTTTAAATTAGGGTTGCCTAATTAATCGTGAGGTGAACCAAATGGTGAGGGTTGGAGAAGTGGTTCCCGATTTTGAGGCCGATGCCTACTTCCCGGAGAAAGACGAAATAGGAAAGCTCAAGATTTCGGACTACAGAGGCAAATGGGTTGTTCTAGCCTTTTATCCAGCGGACTTTACATTTGTTTGCCCAACGGAGCTTGAAGAACTCGCTGAGTATTACGAGGAGTTCAAGAAGGAAGGTGCTGAAATAATTAGCGTATCTACTGATACAGCTTACGTTCACAAAGCTTGGCACGATCATTCCCCTGCAATCAAAAAGGTGCGCTATCCAATGCTAGCTGATCCTGCGGGGAAGATATGCAGGCTTTTTGGGACTTACATAGAGGATGAGGGGGTCTCATGGAGGGCCACTTTCATAATAGATCCGGATGGAAAAGTTGTCAGCATGGACATTCACGACAACAGCATAGGGAGAAGTGCCAAGGAGATACTTAGAAGGCTCAAAGCTTCCAAATATGTAAGAGAACACCCAGGAGAAGTTTGTCCGGCGAGCTGGGAACCAGGCAAGGAAACTTTAAAAGTTAGCCTTGAGCTAGTTGGAAAGATCTAAACCCTTATTCTATTATTTTTTGTTAAATATTATTCTGGAAATTTTTCACATTGCTAAGCCCATTAAGCCATGCTTCTCAAAGTTGTTGAATTATGTCGAATGTCATAAAATCACAGTTCGATATTAGAAGTAAACTGGTTTATAAAAATGGTAATTTTCCTGTGGATGGGTGCATTTAACTTTTGCTATTTCGAAATTTCAATTCTGAAAGGGTAAAAATAATAAGCCAACAAAATTATTTTAGGTTGGTCTAAAATTGGGGGTGAAAAAATGATAGGGCAGTTCCTAATCACATTTAGGGAGATATTGGAAGCTGCGATAATCGTTGCTATTATAATTGCCTACCTTAAACGTACCGGTAGGGAAAGGCAGATCAAAGACGTATGGACTGGAGTTGGATTATCGGCACTTGCCAGCGTAGTTTTAGGGGCTGCAATCCTTGCACTCTATGGAGGCCTTGAGGAGAAGGAGCTCTTTGAAGGAGTTGCCTCTTACTTGGCTGTTATAGTGCTAACGAGCATGATCTACTGGATGGCCACCAAAGGAAGGAATATTAAAGCCGAAATAGAAAGCAAGGTAAGCAAGGCCATAAACCCCTTCGCTTTAATAGGATTCACCTTCATAGTAGTTTTCAGGGAGGGTCTTGAGACGGTGCTATTCCTTACGCCTTTCGCCACCCAGGACTTGGGAGGAACTTTAGCGGGGCTTATAGGTGGTGTCATCAGCGCTTTGGTTTTAGCATACCTAATCTATGGGGTAGGAATGAGAATAAACCTGAGGACGTTCTTCTACTACAGTTCTATACTGCTCGTGTTTGTTGCCGCTGGATTAGCCGGCTACGGAACCCACGAGCTCATAGAGTGGGCTGAGGAAGAGGGAATGCACCTAGGCTTTATTGAAGAACCTGCCTATGACCTCGGCATTCCCAAGGAGAGCGTGTTCCACCACAAGGGAGCTATTGGTTCAATCTTCGCGGTGCTCTTCGGCTACTCAGTGAAGATGGAGTGGGGAAGGGTGATAGTTCAGTTCGGCTACCTTATAGTGGCTCTCTATCTTGTCTTAAGGGCATATGGCAAAGAACCTTCCTTAGCTCCAAGGAATTCCAGATTAAAAAGCACTGGATGATCCTCTTTTATCCATTTTTGTCCAAAAACGTATAAAAAGGGTGAACCGTAATTCAAGCTTGGTGAGGAAAATGAATGTGAAAGAATTCAAGAGGATAGCTCTCGTTGGAGCAAGCAAAAACCCTGCTAAGTATGGGAATATAATATTGAAGGATCTCCTCAGCAAAGGCTTTGAAGTCCTTCCAGTGAATCCGAATTACGATGAGATTGAAGGCGTGAAGTGCTACAAAAGCATCAAAGAGCTCCCAAGGGATGTAGATGTCATAGTCTTTGTAGTTCCACCTAAAGTAGGTTTGCAGGTGGCGAAGGAGGCTGTTGAAGTAGGCTTCAAAAAGCTATGGTTCCAACCAGGAGCGGAAAGCGAGGAGATAAGAGAATTTTTAGAGAGATTAGGAGCAGAATACAGTTTTGAAAAGTGCATAATGGTCGAGACAAGTGATAAAAAGATGTTCCTGGAGGTGTGAATGTGTTCTATTATGTGAGAAAGTTTGAGGAAGATCTGGACTTCCTATGGGAGCGCTTCAAGAAGAGGCTTGAGGAGGAGGGCTTCCTCCTGATAGGCGAGCGCATACCTGTGGCAATAGTGGAGAGAGAAGATGGGATTGTGGCAGACTATCACCTCCTTTTCATATGTGATAAAGAGTTAGTGGCAGAACTTGTGAAGATAGACCCAAACATAGGAGCCCTTTTGCCATGCACGGGTTTTGGATACCGTAGGGAGGACGGAAACTACCTCGGCGTTACTTTGCCCAGTGTGGCATGGAAGATAGCAGGGGAAGAAGTAGTTAAGCTCATGAAGCCCATGGAGGAAAGGGTTATCAAAATTATCGAGTCCCTATAATTTCAATTTTTAAAACTTTTTTGATTACTTTTTCCCACTTTGAAAAAGATAAGGGCAATAAATGTTCTATTCTAAGGTAATTCTGGTGATGGCAAAATGATGAAAGCTATATTGAAAATACCTAATATGAGCTGCCAGCACTGCGTTATGAGGATAAGCAAGGCAATTGAGAGTGTTGGAGCTAAGGGAGAGGTCAGCCTTGAGAAGAAGACTGCCGTTGTTGAGTTCGATCCTGAAAAGACAAGGCTTGAAGACATTGTAAGGGCAATAGAGCGATACGGCTACGAAGTTGAGGTGGAGTAAATGCCCATTGATCCGGTATGTAGAATGGAAGTTAGTGAAGGAACTGAACTTAAAGCAGTATATAATGGCAAAGTTTACTACTTCTGCTCCCCTGAATGCAAGGCTGAATTTGAAGCTAACCCGGAAGAATACATTAAAGGGGAAGAGATGGAACACGAACATGGAAAGCATTCCCACGAACATGGCCACGGAAGACATGGATGCTGCCACTGATCTTTTTCTCCCTTAGTCTTTTGGTGCACTAGAATCAGATTTTTTGTTAGTGGAGGTACAACATGATGAACGAATACGATTTTGTTATTATTGGAGGCGGAGCGGCGGGCTTTGCTGCGGCTTTAAAAGCGGATGAGCTTGATGTAAAGACTCTCATGGTCAACCGAGGCCCGATTGGAGGGACGTGTGTAAACGTTGGCTGTGTTCCTACTAAGTATCTCCTAACCTCCCTGGAGCTTAAGAAAAGGGCGTTAGTGAATCATTACTCCGGCTTAGGCTTCACCCTTAAGGAGTTTGACTTTAGAAAACTGCTGGACGGAAAGGATGAACTCGTAAAAAAGCTAAGGAGAGAGAAGTATGAGAAAGTTCTGGAGAGTCTAGAGCACGTTGACTATATCAACGGTTCAGGAAGGTTTAAGTCGAATCATAGAATTGTAGTAGATGGTAGGGAGATTAAATTTAAGAAAGCTCTCATAGCAACGGGTGCAAAGCCAAGAATTTTAACTATAGACGGTGTTGAAGACGTTAAGGACAGAATTCTGACCCATATTGAGGCACTTGAAATTGAAAAGGCTCCTGACTCAGTTGTAATCATCGGTGGGAGAGCCCAAGCCTTAGAATTCGCCCAGATCTTTGCGAGGGCCGGGAGCGAGGTAACTCTTCTGCAGAGAAGCATAAGGATAATGCCCACAGCTGAGCCTGAACTGGCAATAGAGCTTGAGGACATTCTAGGGGAGGAGGACATTGATGTAAACACCTCCGTGAGGATAAAACGCTTTGAGAGGACGGAAAATGGTGTCAGGGTTCATGCGGAAGTTATGGAAAAGGAAAAGACGTTTGAAGGGGAGTACGTTTTCTTTGCAACTGGAAGGGAGCCTAACACTGTAGGTCTTGGTCTTGAAAACACGGACGTTAAAACCGACGGAAAGGGCTTTGTGATCGTGGATAAAACCCTAAAGGCCGGTGAAAACATCTACGCCGCCGGAGACGTGATAGGTGAACCAATGCTGGAAACTGTCGCCGCCAAGGAGGGCTTTACCGCTGCAACAAACGCCCTGGAAGAAAACAAAAGTGTTGAGATGAATTACAGAGTAGTGCCGAGGGTTGTTTTCACGGATCCACAGCTTGCCAGCGTTGGTCTGACTGATGGAGAAGCTCAAAGGATTACAAGATGCTCATGCAGAACGGTAGAGATCTCGAACGTCCCAAAGGCATTGATCCTGGGTGAAGAAAAGGGCCTGATAAAAATGGTCGTTGATGCAAAAACGAAGGAGATCCTTGGAGTTCACATCTTAGCTTACAACGCTGCTGAGATGATCCACGAGGCGGCTATGGTAATTAGAAACAGAATGACCGTGGATAAGGTTATAGACACGCTTCACGTCTTCCCAACGATGAGCGAGGCGATAAAGCTGGCGGCGCTCTCCTTCAAAGGGGACATCTCAAAAATGCCGTGCTGTGCCCTCTAGTGTTCACTCTTCTTTGAAAATCCCATCCCTAAAGGCCAAAACTCCGAAAAGCAAAGTCCACAGTGTTAAGCTCGTTAAAGCGATTTTCCACTCACTTAATGGCTCATAAAGTGAGCGAATTAGGTATGCACAGCTTGTCGTCGGTAAAAAGAGAATAATTTTGTGGGCAAAGTTTGGAAGAACTTCAATGGGATAGTAAACTGGGGCGAAGACCGTTAAAGCTGTTAGAGTGATGTTCGAAACTCTCATTATAACTATCGGCTCCTTGAGCTTCACACTTATGTAGAGTCCAACGAAAACACTCCAAAGCCATAAAAACGCTAAGAGAAGAATTATTTGGGCTATTCTCAGGAGAGAAAGTCCCCTCACGTAGGTTAAAGTAACGATGAGAATGACCAAGTAAGGCAACGCGGGAATGCTCATCCCTACTGAAATTCCAAGGCCGAGCTTCAGCGGATGCACCGGAAGGGTTGAGAGTATATCATAAAACTTTGAGCGCGTTTTCATTCCCGCTATCTCTATGGCTAGGTCGGCTATCCCGACGCCGGCAACAAAGCTGATCATTCCACCAATGAGTGCCGTCGGGAAAAGCTTTCCACCGCTCACGACGGTCAGGAGGAATATGAAGGAGAGCGGTCTAACGGCGAAGCTTATAAGGGAAGCCCTGCTCTTCGTGAGGGCCTTGGCGTAGTACTCGATTACGCTAATCATCAGACCACCCCAGCAGGAACAGGTCTTCAATTGTAAGTTCTTCAATTTTGAAGGGCACTCCTCTGGAGATGAGCGATTCTGTGAGTTCTTCAAGCTCGCTTTCGCTTTCCGGATAAACAAAAGTGTATTTCCCTGCTTTTTTGACAGCATATTCTCCTACGTCCGCGTACTCAAACAGCACAACTTTCTTCCTAAAGCGCGGCAAGTAGTGCTTTACGATATCCTCGGGCTCCCCCCGGAGCAGTATCCGCTTGTCAAGCAGAATTACCTCGTCGCAGACCTTTGAGACCTCATCTATATAATGACTGGTCAGAAAAATCGTTGAACTTTTGGTTTTCTCTCTTAAAATCTGCCAGAGTTCGAACCTCGCCGAGGGGTCTAAGCTGACTGTAGGCTCGTCCAAGAAGTACAGCTCAGCGTCGAAGGAAAGGACCATAGCAACCAGCGCTTTTCTAACCATCCCGCCCGAGAGCTCTACCATTGGCTTGTCGGCATAGCTTATGTTGAATTCTCTTATAGCTTCACGGGCTTTTTCTTTTGCCTCTTGCCTCTTCAGCCCGCGCATTCTAAGGTAGTGGTAGATATACTCAAAAGGCGTGAGGGTGTAGAAGTGGGCTTTGACCTCCTGAGGTAGAAGGGAAATTCTCTTCCTTATTTCAGTGCTCCCCTTTCCCACTTCATGGCCCAGAACGTAGGCTTTCCCTGATGTAGTCGTCTTCTGGGGGTTTAAGAAAGAGTTTAACTCTTACTACTCAGCCTTAATTTCAACCATCTTAACATTAATCCTCCCGGGGTTAATTTTTAATGTGATTGACAGGTTATTCTTCCTTAATAACGTAGTCAGGTTGGGAGTGTTGGTTTCTTTAGTAAGCATTGGCGCTTACACATCCATCCTCCTATTCTCCACCAAACGACATATTACGTAGGTTGCGAAATACCTAAACTCAATTAACTTTCAACACGTATCCTAATAATTGCTTTGCACTGCTGTTCAGCCCAATATTGCTGTTTATCCCCTTCAATTTGATATCTAGCTTGATAAGTGTGAATTATTCTATCTTCTTAATATTAGCGTGGTGATTGAATGATGAAAGTCCGCTCTTTACCTCTTAGAACAGAGTATGGGCACAGCTGTTCGAACAATGCTATTCCGTGCTATCTCTTTTCGTTTTGTGTGAAATACGTTTATAACCTCCCCTTTTGTATTTGTCATCATGACGCATCACTATGGCTATGTGAGTGCAGTTTTAGCTGCTCTGCTCTTTGGAATAAGTTCAACGCTGAATAAAATCGCCCTTAGAAATGTTCATCCAATGATAATAGCGGGAAGTATCTATCTAACGGCGGGGATAGTTTTAATGCTCCTTCGCTTTACGCCG
>Ga0182239_1000410_pt1 | contig 15609 bp, 10 predicted proteins | sample hydfrate6_PW_210_FD_132456 | JGI IMG/M metagenome (GOLD analysis project Ga0182239, IMG submission 132456) | Subsurface microbial communities from deep shales in Texas, USA - hydraulic fracturing test 6_PW_210 | ecosystem: Environmental > Aquatic > Deep subsurface > Shale gas/oil reservoir >... | reverse complement strand
TGCAGAGCACGGCTTAAGCGTCGGGTCAATGTCTTATTGACAAATTTATCCGCACTCTGCTGCGGCATATTGTATTTGTACAACTCCGGTTCGCGCTCATCCGGCCATACCAGGATGTTGTCACCTTCAATCATGGCGACACTCTGGTCACTGCCGGAAGGTTTGATAACCGCAAATCCCTGATCGTCCACAGGCAGGGCAAGGAGGTCGCGTCCCCAGGATTGATGCTGCATCTGATTGCCGAGACGTCCCATGATGGTGGGGACCACATCCACCTGAGAGCCTACACGTGCGCAGGTGGTACCAAAGGTTTCCTGTACCCCGGGGGCGAGGATAAGGAGCGGAACATGAAAACGATTGAGATCCATTTCAGTGATACGCTTATTATCAGCAAAGCCGTGATCTCCCACAATCACAAACATGGTTTCAGAGTAAAACGGCATCTTGCGCACAGATTTAAAAAACTGTCCCAGAGCCCAATCGGAGTAGCGCATAGCAGTCAGGTGTTTGTCGGTGGATCCGCCCCCTTCAACCTCTGTAGTGGGGAGATGATCGGGCAGGGCATACGGTGTGTGGTTGGATAAGGTCTGCAGCAGGGCGAAAAACGGTTTGTCACCCTGCATCTGCTCCAGCTCCTTAGCGGCACGCGCAAACATATCCTGATCCGAAACCCCCCAGGTAGGATCCTCGACCACCGGATTTACAAAGTCTGAACGTCCGACAAAATGGTCAATCCCCTGGTTGGAAAAGAAACCGAACTGGTTGTCCCAGGCAAAATCTCCATTGTAGGCATACAGATTGTTAAATTCCCTTTTAGTCAGCAAGTTTGCAAGGCCGGAAAAATTATGCGTCCCTTCAGGGAGTTGCATCAGATATTCATACCCGGGCAGGTTGGGGAATGAAGTCATGGTGGCAAACAGGCCCTGGTGGGTGTGGGTACCGTTGGCGAAAAAGCGCGTGAATAACAGACCTTCAGTGGCCAGTTGGTCGAAATGGGGGGTGATATTATGCGTATCGCCCATGGCACCGACAAAGTTGGCGGAAAAACTCTCCATTAGAATTACTACCACATTTTTTACCGGGAGTGCGGTTTCAGGTGGAGGGGTATATATCCGGCGTACAGCGGCAGTGTTTTTGTCTATCAGGATTTCATGCTTGGTTACTAATAGCTTGCGCACCCTATCCAGCGCCTGCTCAGTGGGCATAGGATCATCCCAGAGTTCGCCGCTTGAGCGGGTGAAATGTTTCTCTGCTGCTTTAAACAAGGATCTGGTGCCGTTGAGACCGAGTTGGTTAGTAAATGCGGCATTGGTTGTAAAGGCGTCCCCCCACCGCAGAGGTGCGCCCTGGCGTAAGGTGCTGCGTGCCGAGAGAAATATCACTGCGGCACACAGCAAAAATACTCCAACCCTCTTGCCCCATGCATATCCATGATGCTGGATGTCACCGCTTTGGGTACGTCTGTGAAGATAAGCATAACCCTTAGCGGCCATATAGCTTAGTACTCCCCAGATACACAGAAACGTGAGAACCGGAAAGCCATACCACAGCATACTTAGCACCGTTTTAGGGTCCTGCTCCATGTACTGGAATACCAGGCTGTTTATCCGTTGATGAAATTCGCGGTAAAATACCAACTCCACCAGGCCAATCAGAATGGTAGTGGAGGTTATAAAGTATAGCCACATACGCTGCAATAGGCGTTGCCGCGTAGGATTGGGTATAAACAGGGTAAAAACCAGCGGGCTGAAAATGTACGCGGTTAACTGCAGATCGAAGCGCAATCCATTCCTGAACGCCTCGAGAATATCTGCAACGTGCACTCCGTCCACCTGCTCAAAGTTGTACAGCAGAAGTGCTACACGCAACAGAGTCAGGATCAGGAGCAGGAGAGCTGCACTAAAAGCGAGAAAAAGACTCTGTTTCAGTAAGGCAGATGATTTATATGTTGGGGATTGCATATGCTTTTTGGCCTCAGGTGGCATGGGGTTATTCTTGAGAATGCGGGAGTTCCCAGCGTTATAGCGTGGTTAAATCGCGTAATCGGGGTATAATTTTGAATAAAAAAGTGGGGAATATACGAAAACATCGATAAACTGTGTTCTTAAAGCAAGTAACGAACCATAGTAAAATATGGCTCGTCAGTAGAATCTGTGGTGAGGATTCTTCCAGTCTTAAAATAATTATCCACAATCGAAGCTGTTCACTGCAAAAGAACCCCTCAAAACAGATTCCTATACGATATCCACCAAAAAAAATGTGCATCCTGCGCCAGAGCCGCAATCTTTTGCGAGAGCATTTGATTCAAGTCTGTTTCCTGGGGAGTTTTATGGTAAAGACGCTTCCTTGACCGACTTCGCTTTCAACCCAAACCATTCCGCCATGCGCCTTGACCACCGCCTGAATCAAGCTGAGCCCTAGACCGCATCCAGGGGTGGAGCGGCTCTGGTCCAGACGGTAGAACCGATTAAAAATGGTTCTGTGTTCCTCGGGAGGAATACCTATGCCGGTATCGGCGATGGTAATCAGGATATATTCCGTTTCGGCCCCGGCATGAATAGCCACCTTTCCTCCTTCCGGGGTGTATTTAATTGCGTTGTCAAGCAAATTGGCGACGACCCTTTGTAACCGGGAGCGATCTCCCTGAACCAGTAAAGGCGCAGAAGTGATCGTAACTTGGAGGTCTACTCCCTTATCCTCGGCCACAGTAGAGAACAGACCCCCGACGTCATCCACAATATTCGCCAAATCTACTGCCATTTTGGGTGCCTCGCGGAGCCCGGCATCAGTCTCGGCAATTTCAAGCATAGCATTGATCATTCCGACCAGACTGTCACATTCTTCAACAACGGCTCCCGCAAGTTCGCGATAATCTTCGAGTGCCTGTTCTCCGGTAAGGCTTGTTTCAGCCAATCCGCGCATCCTTGTGATAGGACTGCGCAGGTCATGCGCAATATTGTTGGTCACATTCTGGAGCTCTTGAATCAACGATTTGATTTTTTGCTGCATATGGTTGACTGAGTGGATCAAGCTGTTGATCTCATCCGCCCGATCCTGAAAGGTGACTTCCCCAGTCATATCCCCGCAGCTGATCCGATCAGCAGCCTCTCGCACTTTTTGCACTCCGGCCAACGCGCCGCGCGCAACATAAAAACCTATGGTCACGCCCAGCAGGAGCACGGCAATAAAGGTTACAGCGAAAACCCTGCGAAAGTAAGCCATCAGCATTTCTTTTTCTGCCATAAGCTTGCCCATCTGGAACGCATAATCGTTGCCTAATGGTTGCGTATAGATTCTAACTGCGTTTGGATAGACTGGAGCCGACAGAGTCTCAAACCAACCGTCGCTGACCTGATCTGCAGGTTCCCGCCCCACAGGTAAAACCGGCCAGGCTTGCAGATTCGTTGAAGCAATGTTCTTTTGTTCGGCATCGAAAATGCGAATGAAAATTTCTTCAACATCCTCACTTTCGCTTTCCAACCGGACCTGTTCCTGCAATACAGACAGCCCGCCAACGTTGAGTACGCTTGCAAACTCTTCCGCTTCCTCCCGAAGTTCCAGGTCAACCATGCTTAGCAGACGAACTTCAAGGCTCTTGCTGACAACAGTAAAAACAATCAACGCCAACAGGCAAAAGAGCAGGGCGTAAAGCAAGGTGAGACGGGCAGCCAGAGTCTGAAACATGCGTTATCTCTTCTCCAGCACGTAGCCGACCCCGCGCACGGTATGGATCAATTTGCTCGCCTGCGGCAGATAAATCTTCTCACGCAAGCGGCAGATGCGTGATTCAACCACGTTGCTTTCCGGGTCGAAATTGTAATCCCAGACATGCTCCATGATCATGGTTTTAGAGACAACCCTGCCCTGATTGCGCATCAGATATTCCAGCAGAGAAAATTCTCGTTGCTGCAGGTTTATTTCTTTTCCAGCTCGAACAACCTTGCGTCTGCCAAAATCCATCGACAGGTCATCAACCTGGAGAGTCATAGGTTCGGCGATCTGGTTGACCCGACGCAGTAAAGCCTGGGTGCGGGCCAGCAACTCAGAGAAGGCAAACGGTTTGACAATATAATCGTCGCTGCCGGAATGAAGGCCAAGGATCCTGTCATCAATGGACTTTTTGGCGCTCACAATTATAATAGGAAGACTGAGATTTTGTTCACGAAGTTTTTCAATAACCGCCAAACCGTCCAGCCTGGGCAGCATAATATCGATAACCGCGATGTCATAACGGGTGTGGGTAGCCATAAATAATCCATCTACGCCGTTGGCGGCGCGATCCACCGCATACCCGGCTTGATTATATCCCTTGGTAACAAAACCTGCAGTTCTATCATCATCCTCAATGAGCAGAACTCTCATATTCCCTCTCAATTATTCTAAATCCCATCTTCCGAGAAAGGCCTTATGCCCCCAAGTGTATTCACCGGTGAGTATCTATTTAATCATAGCGGGGTTTTTCCCGCAAAAGATAGTATCCGCTGTACTCTCCCAATTTTGCCACACGCTGGAGAACGCTTTCTGGTAGTCGTTTAAAGTAGCTTTCTTTGACAGCGAAGTAATCCTTGGTGATATTTTGAAAGTATATGTCTATATCTTCTGCTTGATCCACCAAAAGCGCCTGCTCTTTCGAATAAAATTCTGCTGAGTGAGGTCGCTTGAAAAGATAGATCAGTTGCCCCTCCGACTCGCCCCTGATATCTTGGAAAGCGGTGATCAATCCCTTTTGACATTTCCGAGGAGGAACAATTTGACCTGCAATCAAAACCCACGCGGTTACAAGCAGGATTGTGGTCGTAGCTGCTGTCCATATAATTTTGCCTACCCCTGATTCAGGTGAAATTACTGACTGCGAAGTCTCCGCCTGGCTCGACAACATCAGTTCGGTCATGAGGAGAGCAAAGGCGGGGAGTCCCGGGAGTACGTAGGTCCATAGAATATTGCCTGCAAAGGTGAAAAAAACCATGGGGGCAACTGACCACAGCGCCAGATAAACACACCAACCATTGCCGCATTTTAACATGGGGCCGAGCTGTTGCCGGAACCTTTTTCTGAACAGAGACGCGAGTAAAACCATGGACCACGGTAGAGCTGTCGCCAGCCAGTAAAGCCAGATGGTTCCCAACGGGCGGGAATGCGCATTGCCGTAAAGATCGCCTTCCCATCCTGAAACAAGAAAACGCTTCCAATGTTCACCAATAAAAAAATAATCTAGGAATCCCGGGGTCTTTAATTCTGCCAGATAATACCACGGCGCACTCAGGACAAGACACAGCGCCAGACCCGAAAACCACGGGATACGGCTCCAGACATTACCCCACTGCCTTTGCCATATAATCCAACTTCCGAGCGGTAGACCGGTAAGTACCAAAGCCACCGGACCTTTCGCAAGAAGACCGATTGCCAGCCCGATAAAGAAGAGATACCCCCAGACTGCGGCCTCGCGTTCTTTTTGCATCATGGCACGCCAGAAGGCGATCATTGAAAGCGATGTGCCTAAAAGTAGGGCCGGATCGGTCATTACCGCACCACTGCTGACAAAGAAAAGAACAGAGAGGGTAAGGACAGCTGTTGCCACCAGGGCAAAATCCCGTCCACGTTGCTTTGCCGCGAAAAAATAAACCATGATGAGAACAAGCAGTGACAGGAGCAGGGATGGCAATCGAATGGCGAATTCATTCACACCCAGTACGCGGATGGAAACAGCTGAAAGCCACGTGGACAATGGGGGCTTGCCCCAGAAGGGAACACTATGATGAATCTGTGGCGTGATCCAGTCGCCTGTTGCTGCCATGAGCCTGGCTATTTCGCCATAACGCGCCTCGGTGGTATCGGCCAGCGGATAGGTTCCCAGTGACAACAGGCGAACCGTGAGCGCAACAGCGAGCAAAACCCCAAAAGCCTTACGTTGAACAGATGTTAATTGGAATTTCATGATAGCGCTTCATTTTTTTTGGGAGTTAAATCGAAAGACTTGTGGATAATCCGCGCAACGGATGATCGGTGGTGAAAATTCACCAGGTAAATAGGTCTCTGCTTGGTTTCGATAAACATTCGTCCCATATACTCACCAACAACGCCGATAGCCAGAAGCTGAAGCCCGCCAAGAAATAAAATGACTACCATCATGCTTGGATAACCTGCAACCGGATTGCCAAAGAACAGCGCCTTGCCCAGAACAACCAGACCGTAAAGAAGTGCCACCGCAGAGGTGAAGAAGCCGATGTAACTGGCTATTTTCAATGGGGCAATCGTAAAGGAGGTAATCCCCTCAATGGCGAAATTCCATAGGCCCCAGTAGTTCCACTTGGTGACACCTGCATAGCGGGGATCACGGTGATAAGGAAGTTCCTTCGCCGGGAAACCGATCCAGGAGAAAAGTCCCTTCATAAAGCGAGTTCGTTCGGGTAGCTGTTTCAAAGCATCGACTGCACGTCGGCTCAAAAGTCGAAAATCGCCGACATTTTCTGGCACCTCGACGCGTCCTATGCGCGCCATAAGCGTGTAAAAAGCGCGGGCAGTAGCCTTCTTCAGCCATGTTTCCCCTTCCCGGCTAAGGCGTCGCATGTAGACCACGTCGTAACCCAGGCGCCATTCCGAGACCATGTCAGGGATTAACTCTGGTGGATCCTGCAGATCGGCATCGATCACTACCACCGCATCGCCACATGCGCGATCCAAACCAGCCGTCATCGCGGCCTCCTTGCCAAAATTGCGGCTCAGATCAAGAATCTCTACGCGCTGATCTTTCTCCATTAGATCCAACAGGAGGGTCAGGGTATTGTCGAGACTCCCGTCATTGACATAGATGATTTCCGCGCGGTCTATGTCTGCCACTTCAAGTGCGGCACAAAGCCTGCGGTTAAATTCAAGGATAACTTCCTGTTCGTTGTAGGCTGGCACCACAACCGTAAGCAGAACTTCCTTCTGAACAGGCTTAACTGGTTTTTTAAAAGAATATTTGCGCATATTGTTGCTCCATTAGAACGTCCAAGCTCGGTTTATGCTGAAGCTGAGCCCGAAAACCGCGCTTGTCGCCACGCACTGCGCGATAAGATAGTGTACGCCCAAATAGTCAAGGACAGCTGTTAAGACTAGCCCGTTCATTGCCAGTCCCAAGGCGGCGACAATGAAAAACTTGGACACTGATTCCATATGTCTTTTACGACTGCGAAAGGTGCAAAAATAATTAAGAAGATAAATGATCATGGCACCTGTTATCGCACCAAAGGTGGAAGCCGATAACACACTTACCTGAAATTGTCGGATCAGGGTTATCATGAGACCATAATGAACCAACGTGCCTGAAATGCTGGCGAGCAGGTATTTCATCAGATCCGGCATCAGCTTTTCCACACATTGTGCAGACTTTATTCCGCTAAATAAAAGCTTCACGAAATGGCCTAAATGCTCCTTTCCGGAACATGCCGCTTACTTATCATGCTCCTCGACGTTTCATTATCTTCAGGCCTGATGAATATAGAACAAATTAGTTGCCGAAACATGACCGTAAGATTACCTTTTGGCAATCTTTCCAATAATTCACATTCTTCCCCTTAGCCTGCAGAACCGGTCAGTCATTAAAATTGGGAATCAAGAGGCATCCACTGGTGTTTTAGAGCTTTTGGAGATAGCTATCCTAAGATGGGTATATTTTTGCCTCTTCCGCAGAATATATGGGTAGGGAGCAATAAAAATATCAACCACCCCTAGCTGCGTTGACTGTTCTTTACGGTTAGAACTTTCCCCTATACATAACTCGCAAGGTCAGATATCATTATCAGTTACAAAATTAAGGATTGAAACCCTGTCCCTGTGTGGAGGCCGTGTGGACAAACCATTTCTGATAACCATGGGAGATCCCGCAGGGATCGGGCCGGAGATCATTGCAAAGGCGCTGTTTTCCGGCACACTGGATAGATATGCCGCTCGGCTTGTTGTGGGTGGAGATGTTGGGATATTGCAACGAGCAGCACGTATAGCAGGGTATGTCACCGAAACGGCCCCCGCTTCCGCTGACGAGGTGGCCCTCACCTGTAATGGAAGAACCCTGCGCGTCCAGCCTTTATCCCATCTGGATCTCGAGGCGACACCGTTCGGGTGCATCAGCGCAGCCAACGGACGCGCGATGCTCGATTACATTGAATGGGCCTGTACCCGCTGCCAGGCGGGGGATGCGGCGGGGATGATAACCGCCCCGATCCAGAAGGAGGCGATTCACGCCGCCGGCTGTGAATTTCCCGGCCACACCGAACTTTTGGCGCAACGCTGCGGGGTGGATAAAGTGGTGATGATGCTCGCGGGCCCGAAGCTGAAGGTGTGCTTGGTAACTACCCATGTGGCGCTGAAGGAAGTCCCCGCCGTCCTAACTCAGGCGGAGGTGGAAGCCACCCTGCGCGTTACCCACGCGACACTGCAACAATATTTCTGTCCTGCTGCTCCCCCACGCATCGCGGTGTTGGCGCTCAATCCCCACGCCGGTGAGGGGGGGATGTTCGGCGATGAGGAGGAGCGCATCATCGCTCCGGCGATTAAGAATGCACAACAGGAAGGGATTGAGGCCAGCGGTCCCCACAGTGCGGATACCCTGTTTCACTTTGCGGTGCAGGGTGCATATGACGCGGTGGTGTGCATGTACCATGATCAGGGCTTGATCCCGCTGAAACTGCTCCATTTCGATGACGGCGTCAACGTCACCCTCGGGCTCCCCATCATTCGCACGTCAGTGGATCACGGCACCGCCTATGATCTCGCCGGGAGCGGCAAGGCCAATCCATGCAGTTTGATTGCCGCAGTTGAAACGGCGTTCCAGATGGACGTCAGGAAGGTTCATGCATGATAGATAAAATAATTGTAAAGGGTGCGCGCGAGCATAACCTGCAGAATATAGATGTGGAGATTCCCCGCGATAAATTTGTGGTTATCACCGGGGTCTCGGGTTCGGGAAAGTCCACCCTCGCGTTCGATACTATCTATGCCGAAGGGCAGCGGCGCTATGTGGAAAGCCTCTCCGCATACGCACGCCAGTTTCTTGAGCAGATGGAAAAACCCGATGTGGACAGCATCGACGGGCTCTCGCCCGCGATCTCCATCGAGCAGAAAACCACCTCCAAGAATCCACGCTCCACGGTGGGTACCGTGACCGAGATCTACGACTATCTGCGCCTGCTCTTTGCGCGTGTGGGCAAGATCTTCTGCCATCGCTGCGGACGCGAGATTGAGCCCCAGAGTGTACAGCAGATTGTGGATCAGGTGATGCAGCTGGCGGAGCGCACCAAACTCCTGGTCCTCGCACCACTGGTGCGCGCGCGCAAGGGGGAATACAAGCGCGAGTTGAAACAGCTCCAGGCCGAGGGCTATGTGCGCGCGCGTATTGACGGCGAGATCTATGAACTCGCAGATGCGCCGGAGCTGAATAAAAAGAAAAAGCACACCATCGAGGTGGTGGTGGATCGCCTGATCATGAAAGAGGGGCTCGAAGGGCGCCTCGCCGATTCGGTAGAAACCGCACTGCGCCTCGGCGAAGGACTGGTGGAGATTCAGGTAGTGGATGGAGAGAGCCTGCGCTTTTCGGAAAAGCATGCGTGCATCGAATGCGGCCTCTCCTATATGGAGATCGAGCCGCGCCTGTTTTCCTTCAACAATCCGCAGGGTGCATGCCCGGATTGTTCCGGCCTGGGGACGCGCAATTACTTCGACCCCGAACAGATCGTGCCCCAACCCGATATGACGCTGCGCGAAGGAGCGATTGAACCCTGGGTGACGCGGCGCGCATATTACTACCAACAGCTCCTGGATGCGTTGGCGCAACACTATGGCTTCTCGGTGGAGACCCCGTATGCCGATTTGCCGGAGGAGGTCAGAAACGTACTCATGTACGGTTCCGGTAAAGAGCAGATCCGCTTTTACTATGATCAGGGGGAACGGCGCCACTACTACGAAAAGCCCTTTGAGGGGGTTATCCCCAGCCTGGAGCGGCGTTACCGCGAGAGTGACAGCGACAATCTGCGCGAAAAGCTCGAACGCTACATGGATATCATGCCCTGCCCCACATGTAACGGGGCGCGTCTGCGGCCCGAGGTGCTGCATGTGCGCGTCGCCGAGAAGAACATCGATGACATCACGCGGATGTCCATTGGGCGCGCGCGGGCATTCTTTACCGATCTGGAACTCAGCCCCAAGGATGCCGAAATCGGGCGCCGCATCCTCAAGGAGATCAACGAACGTCTGGGCTTTCTCGATCAGGTGGGGCTCGATTACCTCACCCTGAATCGCTCTGCCGGCACTCTCTCCGGCGGTGAGGGGCAGCGCATCCGCCTCGCCACCCAGATCGGCTCCTCCCTCATGGGGGTGCTGTATATTCTGGATGAGCCCTCGATCGGCCTCCATCAGCGCGACAACCGCCGCCTTCTGGATACCCTCATGCATCTGCGCGATCTGGGGAATACGGTCCTCGTGGTGGAGCACGACGAAGAGACCATCCTCGAAGCCGACCATGTAATCGACATGGGCCCGGCGGCAGGGATGAACGGGGGCAAGGTGGTGTCCCAGGGAACGCCACAGGATATCCTTGCGGATCCGGAATCCCTTACGGGCAAATATCTCAACGGCGTGCTTGAAATCCCGGTGCCGCCGCAGCGCCGCTCCAGCGAGCGCTATATCGAAATCCAGGGTGCGAGCAGCAACAACCTGCAGAACCTGGACGTGAAATTCCCCCTCGGGGTTCTCACCTGCATCACCGGGGTGTCGGGGTCGGGCAAATCCACCCTGGTTGTTGACACCCTGTACCGGGCGCTGGCACACGAGCTGAATAAAAGCCGCGAGAAAGGGGGAACATACCGCCGCATTGAAGGGTGTAAACAGCTCGACAAAGTGGTGGATATCGACCAGTCACCCATCGGACGCACGCCGCGCTCCAATCCCGCCACCTACACCGGGGTATTCGGGGATATCCGCGATCTGTTTGCGCAATTGCCCGAAGCCAAGGTGCGCGGCTACAAGCCGGGGCGCTTCTCCTTCAACGTCAAAGGGGGGCGCTGCGAAGCGTGCAGTGGCGACGGGGTGATCAAGATCGAGATGCACTTTCTTCCCGATGTGTATGTACAGTGCGAGGTATGTGGGGGGAGCCGCTACAACCGTGAGACCCTGCAGGTGCTCTACAAGGGCAAAAGCATTGCCGATGTGCTGAATATGACAGTAAATCAGGCGAGCCGTTTTTTCGAGAATATCCCCCGCATTAACAACAAACTCCAGACCGTGCGGGATGTGGGACTGGGGTACATCAAACTGGGACAGAGCGCCACCACCCTCTCCGGTGGCGAGGCGCAGCGGGTGAAGCTCGCACGCGAGTTGGGAAAACGCGCCACCGGACGCACCATCTACATTCTGGATGAGCCTACAACCGGACTTCACTTTGATGACGTGCGCAAGCTGATGGAGGTGATCCAACGCCTGGTGGACACCGGGAATACGGTGCTGATTATCGAGCATAATCTCGATGTAATCAAACTTGCCGATCATGTAATTGACCTCGGCCCTGAAGGTGGGACCGGCGGCGGGTATATCGTTGCGAGCGGTACCCCCGAAGAGGTCGCGAAGGAGACCAGGTCCTTCACCGGGACCTACCTGCGTGGGGTGTTGTAGGGGGAGACAATACGATGCCGTTGCATTGTGTCTATTGAGCAAGGGCTTGTGGCACCCATTCCAAGGGACACTTTGCGCCGTCCATGGCCGTTCGACTGTCGCCGTCCGTGGCGACAGACGCCCTTTCCATGGGTGCCACAAGCCCCGGCAGGTAAACGGAAATGAAGTGCTTTCCCATTACATCCGATGCATCGCGACAAAGATGAATAAATTGCAACCCAGGAGTGCACTGCACTGGTAGTGGCACACTGATGTGCGCCCTTGTTTGCTACAGGATAAGACGCATAATCCTGAATGGAGATTCCAGCCCATGGATAAAGAGCGGCAAACAATACAAATTCTGCAAAACACCGAGGAGTATTCGGGCTTTCTGAGTATTCTCAAAATCAAGCTGCGTCATCGCCTCTACAGTGGTGCGATGTCGCCACCGGTCACGCGCGAGCTGTTGGAGCGCGGGCAGGCGGTGGCGGTACTCCTTTACGACCCGAGTGCCGATGCCGTGGTTCTGCTCGAGCAGTTCCGCATCGGTGCATGGCGCGATCCGGACTCCGCCTGGCTGCTGGAAGTGGTTGCCGGGGTGGTGGAAGAAGGTGAAAGCCTTGAGGAAGTGGCCCGGCGTGAAAGTAAGGAGGAGGCGGGGTATGCACCACGTGAATTACACTATATCGGGCGCTACTATCTCACTCCCGGCGGCAGTTCGGAGCAGATTCACATCTTCTATGCCGAAATCGACAGCTCCGGCATGCACGAGACCCTGGGCGGGGTTGAGGATGAATCCGAAGATATCCGCGTACAGGTAGTACCCTGGGATGAAGTGGTAGCTCTTATGGACTCAGGGCGCATTATCAATGCCACTGCCATGCTCGCCCTCCAATGGCTGCGCCTGCGCAAATGCGGCGAGATTGTGTAGTTGGTGCCTTTCGCTCTAACTAGATGCGGATGATGGATGCGGCCCAGGTTAGACCGGCACCGAAGGTGGTGAGACCCACTACGTCCCCTTTCTTGATGGTACCATCCTGGATCGCTTCGTTCAGAGCTATGGGGATGGAGGCGGCAGAGGTGTTGCCGAAACGCTCCACGTTGATAATGATCTTCCCTTCGGGAACCTTGAAACGTTTTGCGATCGCCTCAATGATGCGGATATTCGCCTGATGTGGGATTACAAAGTCCAGGTCGCCGGCGCCCAGCCCCGCCTGTTCCAGTGCTTCGTTGAGGGCGCTGGTCATGGATGAGACTGCGTGGCGGAACACTTCGCGCCCCTGCATGTGGATGGTGGCAAGGTTGTTGTCGATATCTTCTGCGCTCAGGACATGTCGGCTTCCTGCCGGGTTATAGAGCAGGTTGCTGTAGTGTCCGTCACTGTGGATGGTGCTGCTGAGAATGCCACGCCCGTCAGCGGCGGGGCCGAGAACCACAGCACCCGCGCCATCGCCGAACAGAACGCAGGTGTTGCGATCCTCCCAGTTGACCATGCTCGAGAGCATCTCCGCTGCAACCACGAGCACGCGCTGATACGCGCAGGTCTGCATCAGGCTTTTGGCCAGGTGCAGGGCATACAGAAAACCTGAACAAGCGGCGGAAATGTCAAACGCCGCCGCTTTGGTGGCGCCGATTTTCTCCTGCAGCAGGCACGCCATGGCGGGGAATTTCATGTCCCCGGATACGGTTCCTACAATAATCAGATCGATATCCTGCGCCGCAGTGTGGGCGCGTTCGAGGGCCTGGTTCACTGCATCTGCGGCAAAATCGGAGAGCGAACTACCGGGCTCGGCAATGTGACGCTGGCGGATACCTGAACGCTCCACAATCCATGCATCATTGGTATCAACCATCTGCTCCAGATCGGCATTGGTTAGAATACGTTCCGGGACCGCGTGCCCACTGCCCAGAATCTGACAGGTCTGCATGATTACTCTCCTTTTTAAATATTGGGACCCGCTTCCCGTGCTGTAACAATGCTATGGAGTCTGCTCCCCTATCAGGGGGGGCAGTTGGCGCAGGTGGAGCGGAACAATGTGGTGCTCAGATAGCGATCACCCCGATCCGGAAGAATGGTGACGATGGTGCCGCGCTCCATCTTTGCCGCAACCCGCAGCGCTCCGGCAACGGCCGCCCCACTCGACATCCCCACAAATAATCCTTCATTGATTGCAAGGTCGCGCGCACAGTTAAAGGCTTCATTATCTTGGACTATCAGTTTGTCGTCAAGGTTTTCAGGATGATAGAGCTCGGGGACAATCGATTCGTTCATGTTCTTCAACCCCTGCACCTTGTGCCCCAGGGTGGGTTCCACCGCAATAATCCCGACGGAAGAGTTTTTTTCTTTCAGATAGCGTCCCGCGCCCATGATGGTGCCGGAAGTTCCGAGCCCGGCGACAAATGCGTCGATCTCTCCCCCGCTCTGGTGCCAGATTTCGGGGCCGGTGGTTTCATAGTGCGCCTGTGGATTGCTCGGATTGGCGTACTGATTAGGCATATAATAGCGCTTGGGGTCCTGTTGCGCGAGCTCGTGCGCCATGCGGATCGCGCCATCCGTGGCCTGTCCCGGGGTGGAAAGAACCACCTCGGCGCCATAGGCTTCAAGCACCGCACGGCGTTCCATGCTTACACACGGAGGCATAACCAGTTTGATGTGGATCCCCAGGGTGGCGCAGATCATCGCAAGGGCGATGCCGGTATTGCCCGAGGTGGGTTCGAGCAGGGTGCGTTCGGAATTCAGTTCACCGCTGGCGAGGGCGTTTCTGATCATGTACCACGCCGGGCGATCCTTGACCGAGCCACCCGGATTGCTCCCCTCCAGCTTGGCGAGAATGCGTACTCCAGAGTTGGGATTGAGCTTTTTCAGCTCCACCAGGGGGGTGTTGCCGATGGCGTGGGATATATGCAGATCGGAAAGATTGTTTTGAGTTTTCATATGTTTACACATGCCATTTCACAGGATAGATGCAGTTAACACAACGTGCTTATTCCTAGATGATACCATGCAGGGGGCCATCTTTGCATGCCAGACGCTCAAGTTTTTCCTCCACCTGCGGGTCATCTACCAGCGGTGGCGCATGATGGGCTTTACGCCGGGCGTCAATTACCAGGGATCCTTCACAGCCCCAGTGTTTGTCGACGCAGGACGCTCCAATGCCGAATATATCGCGCGCCGGATCGGAGCGGGTGAAAGTGGTCCAGATAAAATTATTGAAGGTCGCGGTCGCAAAGGCGCTGTCATCGCATAACACCACGAGGGTAAACTGATTAATGCTCGCCTGCGGGGTCAGAGTGGTGCAGAAGCGCTCCAGATCGCGGGTGGGACGCGCATCGGGGGCGCTGCACGGCGGCCCTTCTACCAGAAGTACCCCGACCATGGGGACCGCAGGGTTGTCAAACCCGGGGGGGAGCTCGAGATTCTCCGGAACCTGCTGCGGCAGGGTGCGCCTGGGCTCACCGCATGCGGCAATAACCACTTTAGAGCCCTGGTTGAGACCATCGCCACTGTAGTCAAGGGTGTCGATGGTGGTGCGGGTGTGAAAGTGGAGGTCGCGCTTCCAGTCGCAGCGCTGCAGGCAGTGGTGTAAAAACGCGGACACGTCGTGAATATCCAGTTGCGGATTATCCGCACTGTTGGCAATAAACAGATACTTTGCCAACGAAAGCTGGCCCTGCCCCAGAATGGCATGCGCCTGGGTCAACAATTCCTGGGGGCGCTCTACCTGCTGATACGGTGTGTAGCGCTCCGAGCCGAGGGCGAGGAGGAGCGGGTGCACCCCGGCGGCATCTACGGCATGCACAGCCTGCACTCCCGGAAGTACCGTAGGGATCAACGCGCCGGTGAGCTCATGAATAAAGGCGCCAAAGCTGGTATCCTCCTGCGGCGGGCGTCCGACGCTGGTAAAGGGCCAGATGGCATCCTTACGGTGGTATACCTTGTGTACGTCTACAACCGGAAAATCGTGGGTCAGACTGTAATATCCAAGA
>Ga0182239_1000409_pt1 | contig 15650 bp, 17 predicted proteins | sample hydfrate6_PW_210_FD_132456 | JGI IMG/M metagenome (GOLD analysis project Ga0182239, IMG submission 132456) | Subsurface microbial communities from deep shales in Texas, USA - hydraulic fracturing test 6_PW_210 | ecosystem: Environmental > Aquatic > Deep subsurface > Shale gas/oil reservoir >... | reverse complement strand
TAATAATAATTCTTATTCTAAACACTTATACCTAATCTAAATAATAAGTATACTCCAAGAAAATATATTATTCCAATAAGAAATGAATCCCAACCAATTTTCAAAGCAAAAACTGTTCTTTTGGAGCGATAAAATAATCCCATTATGGCTATTACACTCATCATTAATACAATCATTGAAGTTATAACATGAATAAAATCAACTGATGCCAAAATATATCCATCTCTATAAAATAAATCAGCAAAAAATACAATTATCATATTAAAAATATTACTACCAAAAACATTTCCAAGAGCCATATTATAAGCTCCAATACTTATAGCAGAAATGGTTGCTACAAGCTCAGGTAAGGAAGTAGCAGCAGCTACCATAATACTTCCAATAAAACTCTGATCAATACCAGTCATTGTTGCTATTTGATCACCTGTTACACTTAATCTAATTCCAGCAAAAACTATAACTATTGAACTTATTAAAAATCCAATAATAGCTTTTTTTAAAGGAATTTTTTCTATTATTTCCTCTTCTTCAACTACTTTTTGATCTAAAGGATTTTTCTTATCATATCTAAATATCAAGCGCAATCCTAAAACATAAGTTAAAATTAATACAACACTATCTATTCCTACTCCCATAAAACCAAAGCTAAGATTAGTTAAATGTCCAACTAACATGCTAAAAGAAACAATAATTGCAAGTAAAGTACCAAGCAAACCAGATAAAATATTACTATACCTCATTCTGAGCATTATTGGCTCATCAGTTGAATATAAAATGTCAGCAACTGCTAAAATCATCAGATTAAAAGTATTGCTTCCAAACACATTACCTATAGCGATGTTTGGCGCTCCTACTAAAGAAGAAGTAATACTTGTAACTAACTCTGGCAGTGAGGTTGCTAAAGCAATTAAAATTGAGCCAATCAAAGCTTCTCCTATACCTGTTCTGTCTGATATTATATCACCATATTTTGATAATTTTGTTCCGGAAATTACTATAAGTATTGCCATAATAATAAACTGAATCCATAAATTTAACATAATGTGATTCCTCTCTTTCTTTTAATTAATTTTGAATTTAAATAATTATTATTTTAGGGATGAAGTCCTATTTAGAAAAGAATTTATATGAAGTAGATTTAAAAGAAGAGACCGTTTGAACACAGCTAAACCATGCTCAAACGACCTTAAATACAATTATTTTAAAATTAAGCTTTGTCTTTACTACTTAAAATTTCAATTTTTTCTTTTACCCTTTCTTTAATTGCATCTCTACCAGGGCCACAGTATTTTCTCGGATCATATAGCTCAGGATCTTTTTTAAATAAATCTTTTATTTTGGAAGTAAATGCTTGCTGAAAGGCAGTATTTACATTTACTTTATTTATCCCTAATGATACAGCCTTTCTAACATCAGCTTCTGGCACACCAGATGCTCCATGTAAAACAAGAGGAATATGCAAATTATTATTAATTTTTTCTAATCTTTGAAAATCTAATTCTGGATCTCCTTTATAAACTCCATGTGCAGTTCCAATTGCAATCGCTAAAGCATCTACTCCTGTTCTTTCTACAAATTCAACAGCTTGATCAGGATCAGTAAATGTAGCATTTCTTTCTTCTACAGTGTGGTCATCTTCACTACCACCAATTTTACCTAATTCAGCTTCCACTGAAACTCCAACACTATGAGCAGCTTCTACTACTTTTTTTACCATTGCAATATTGTCTTCAAAAGGATACTTTGAGCCATCAATCATAACTGAAGAATATCCCTTTCTAATACATTCCATTGCTTTTTCAAAACTGCTTCCATGATCTAAATGTAAAGCTACAGGGATGCTTGTATCTTTAGTAGCTGCTTCTACCATCGCAATAACATAATCCATTCCAATATAACGAATGGCTCCTTCACTTGTTTGTAAAATCAAGGGAGAATTAACTTCTTCTGCAGCTTCAATTATCCCTTGTAAAAACTCCATATTGTTAATATTAAATCCACCTACTGCATAATTTTCTTCATTTGCCTTATTTAATATATCTGCCATTGGCACAATATTCATAACAATTCCTCCTAGTTTTTATGATGAAATTTATATATTTATCCAGGGATCTTTAGGATTAGTTTTATTTTTATTTGCAACTGACATATTTAACATCAGCTCCCCTTTTTCTTTTAATCTTTCTAAATCCTGTCTATTTTCAGCAGGAATATTTTTGGTAGTTCCACAATTATTACAAGATAATCTTATTTTATCAGAAGACAAATCTACATTTATATCATGACTTCCACATTCACAAAACAAATTACCTTGAGCTGCTATGTCATGAAGGTAATCAAGGATCGCTAACATGATTTCTGGATCAGCAAAATCATCAAATCCTAAGTCATTAGCCATGGAATCAAGTTCTTTTTGTTGCTCCTTTAATTTTCCCTTAATTAACTTATAAGGGCCATAATATCCTAAATTAAGTTTAGTTTCGTGGCATAACAAGGAGCCAACTTTGTTTTTGGACCAAAATTCCTGTGCAGATAAAATAACCTTATGCTCATGATTACAAATTATACAGTAATACTTCAAAGTTATGTGATCAGAGCCTTTTTTTTGCACAGACATTTTTTTGCTTCCACAGTCACAATAAACCTCGTGAACTCTTTCTCCTGAAAGCTGAAAAATATTCAATTGATCGATTTTTAATCTCCCACAAGTGGGACAGCGCATAGCAAGCGCAGTTGATTTTTCAAGTACCATGACTAATTAACCTGATTTTTATTTTCAGTAAATCAGGTCTCACACCTCCTTAATCTATCTATTCTGCATAATTTTTAAAAATCCTTTTTTTAGCTAAAATTATATCCATATAATCAATTTAACTTGAATATATGTAATAAATTATTTTCTCCAACTGCTGCAATTATTTTTCTAAAATTTAGTTCATTATTTTCATCATAACTAAGTAATTTACTCTTAAGATTATTATTTTCTGTTAAATCAGAAATATAATACTTTCTTTTTTTTGCTTTCAATTCAGGACTTTCATAATTACTTACTAAAATAAAATTTTTATCTAAATTAATTTTTTCTATTTCACCTTCAAATACCTTATAAAAACTATTCACTTCTATTAAATTATTTTCTCTAACTATTATCTCAGCATATTGTGCATATTTATTATTAATTGCTTTAAGAGCAGCTAGATTAGCTTTGACTTCATTTACTTTTATTTTAGTATTTTTATTCAAATAAAATTTTTCATCATTAATAATAAAACTTTTTTCACTCAAATTAACTGCAGTGATTTTTCCACAAACTTCTTTATAATTAATTGTAATGTTTTCTGCCATAACTATCTCTGCCAAAAAAATAATAACTAAAATCACTATAATAATTATAAATTTTGATTTATAAAACATAATAATCCCTCCTCACTTAAGACTTAGTAACATTATAGCCTTAAGAAGAAGGGATTATACTATTATTAAGATTTAAATTATTTACTTTTACTCACAAATTGCTATAACTTCAATTTCTACATCTACATCTTTTGGTAATCTTGCAACTTCAACAAACGCTCTTGCAGGAGGTTCTTCATCAAAATACTGACTGTAAACCTCATTAATTTCTGAGAAATTTTCCATATCACTAGCAAAAATAGTAGCTTTTACAACTTTAGATAAACTAGTTCCTGCCTCTTCTAAAATTGCCTTAACATTTTCTAGAGATTGCTTTGTCTGCTCAGCCGGCCCACCTTCAACTGCATTCCCATCTTTATCATAAGGAATTTGACCGGAAACAAAGAGCATATTCCCAGCTTTTACAGCCTGTGAGTAAGCACCAATAGCTGCTGGAGCATTATCACTTGCAATTATTTTTCTTTCCATAAAATATCTCTCCTTTAGTTTTTACTTTTTGCTATTCTTTCTATATCTATTATTCTGTAAAAATATTTTATTTCCTTTAATAGTATTTCTTCTTTTTTCTTAATTTAAAACTTCAGCAAAAACTTCACTTAAAAGAGGAACTATTTCATGGAGATCTCCTACTATACCATAATCACAAACATCAAAAATAGGAGCTTCTTCATCGGTATTTATAGCAATAATTAAATCTGAATTTTCTATACCAGCCCTATGCTGTATTGCACCAGAGATTCCACAGGCGAGATAAACACGAGGTTGAACTGTTTTTCCTGTTTGCCCAACTTGGTGTTCCTTATCTATCCAGCCTTCATCAACAACTGCTCTAGAAGCACCAACTTCTCCTCCAAGAGTTGAAGCTAATTCCTCTATACATGAAAAGCCATCAGGATCTCCAACACCACGACCACCAGAAACGATGATATTAGCATCTTCTAAATTTACTCCCTTTTTAGCTTCTTTGATTATATCTTTTATTTGAGTAAACATCTCTACTTCTGAAAGATTTGATTTCAAATTAATTATTTTAGCTTCTCTCACAACTTCAGAATTAATATCATTTTCTGTAAGCTTCACCTCAACTTCATTTATATCCCCTACTCGATCATAATCTGGCTCAGCTTTTTCCATAACTCCTGGTCTTACTGTAGACATCTGAGGTCTATGCTCAGGGCAAACAATTGTAGCCATTAAATTACCACCAAATGCTGGACGCGTCTGTAACAAAATACCTCTTTCATCATCTATAGCAAGTTTTGTACAATCAGCTGTAAGTCCTGTATCAAGTCTTGCAGAAAGTCTTGGTCCAAGATCTCTTCCATTATGAGTAGCACCTAATAACACTATTTCAGGTTTAGCTTTTTCTATCATTTCAGTTATAATACCAGTATAAGTTTCAGTTCTATAGTGTTTTAATTCTTCATCTTCAACAACATAAATATGGTCTGCACCATAAGCAATTAATTCTTTTGCCTTTCCCTTAATATCAGAGCCTAAGACAACTGCTGATAAATCAGTATCTAACTCATCTGCTAACTTTCTTCCCTCACTACATAATTCAAAGGAAACATTAAGCAATTCATTTTCTCTCTGTTCTGCTAAAACCCAGACCCCACTATAAGCGGATAGATCTTTTTTATCACTTTTTTCTTCTTTTTCTAATTCAATTGCATCAAATTCACAGGATTTAACACAAATACCGCAAAGAGTACAAGCATCGTGATTAACTACTGCTATATTATTTTTCATTTCTAATGCATCAAAAGGACATTTGCTAACACAAACTTCACATCCTGTACATTTGTCTTCAAATATTTTTAACATTATCATGGCCTCCTTTTAAAATCTTATACAACCTGTTCTTCTTTTAATTTTTCTATTAATTTTTCAACTTTTTCTTTCGCACTACCTTCAAGCATTTCTCCCTTTGTTTCATGAGTAGGAACAAAGGTATCATAAACTTGAGTAGGAGAAGCATCAAGACCTAACTTATCTTTGTCCACTTCAAAATCTTCTGTACTCCAGACTTTTACTGTATTTTCTCTTTTATAAGCATCTACTATTCTTTTAATTGATGGATAACGAGGTTCATTGAGTCCATCAAGAACTGTAAGCAATACTGGAAGTTGAGTTTCAATTATACTATAACCATCTTCAAGCTGTCTTTTAGCTGTAACTTTTTTATTCTCTATTTCTAAATCAGTTACATAAGTTATTTGAGGAATATCTAAATTTTCTGCTACCTGTGGACCAACCTGTGCTGTATCACCATCAATAGCCTGACGACCACAGAATATAAGGTCATAATCGCCAATTTCTTTTATTCCTTGAGCTAAGGTATAAGCTGTTGCCCAGGTATCAGAACCAGCAAAAGCTCTATCTGAAAGTAAAATCGCATCATCTGCTCCCATCGCATATGCTTCAATAAGTGCATCTTTTGCTTGAGGAGGGCCCATGCTAATAACTGTTACCTTTCCTCCAAATTCTTCTTTTAATCTAACTGCTTCTTCAATAGCTATTTTATCTTCAGGATTAATTATACTTGGCACTCCTTCTCTAATCAGAGTCCCCTTTTTTTCATCTATTTTGACTTCATTAGTATCTGGCACTTGTTTTACACAAACTATAATATTCATAAATTATACCTCCCTTTATTTAATTAAGTAATGAACCAGCAATAACCATTTTTTGAACTTCAGTTGTACCTTCATAGATTTCAGTAATCTTAGCATCTCTCATAAGTCTTTCAACAGGATAATCTTTCATATAACCATAACCACCATGTAATTGTACAGCTTTATTTGCAACTTCAGAAGCAACTTCAGAGGCATAATATTTTGCCATTGCTGCTTCTGTAGAAAAACGTTTACCTTCATCTTTAGTTTTAGCTGCTTTATATACCAAATTACGAGCCGCTTCAACTTTAGTTGCCATTTCAGCTATTTCCCATTGTAATCCTTGAAATTTTCCTATTGGACGACCAAACTGTTCTCTTTCCTGCACATATTGTACTGTTTCATCTAAGGCTCTTTGTGCTATTCCTAGTGCTTGAGCAGCTATTCCTATTCTTCCGCCATCAAGAGTAGCCATTGCTATCTTAAAACCCATTCCTTCTTTTCCAAGAAGATTTTCTTTTGGAATTCTACAATCCTGGAAAATTAATTCTCTAGTATCAGAAGCATTAATTCCCATCTTATCTTCCTTTTTACCTAGAGTAAATCCAGGTGTATCAGCTTCAACTATAAAAGCACTAATCCCTCGTGTTCCTTTGCTTTTATCTGTCATAGCCATAATTATAAAAATATCAGCTACACCAGCATTAGTTATAAATATTTTATTTCCATTTAGCACATATTCATCTCCATCAATCTTAGCAGTGGTCTTCTGGGCAGATGCATCTGTTCCAGCATCTGGCTCAGTAAGTCCAAAAGCTCCTATTTTTTCTCCATTTGCAAGTGGTTTTAGATATTTTTCTTTTTGTTCTTCTGTCCCATATTTATAAATAGGATGTGCTCCCAAAGATGTATGGGCAGAAAGAATAACTCCATGAGTTGCACAGGCTCTTGATAATTCTTCTACAGCTAAAATATAATTTAAAGTATCTGAACCTGCCCCTCCATATTCCTGTGGAAAAGGAATACCCATCATATCAGCCTTTTGCATTTTCTTTACATTCTCTGCTGGAAATTCACAACTTTCATCAATTTCCTGGGCTATTGGCTCCACTTCTTTTTTAGCAAACTCTTCATATACTTTTTTACTCATTTTTAACTCTTCACTCAAATTAAAATCCATTTCTATTCCTCCTTTAATAATTTTTTCACAAATTAATGCAAAAAATTAATTCCTTCTTTTTATCAATTTTTATCTTTCACTATATATTTAATGCATTTTTTATTCCAAATTAAGATATTTCTAAGATTTTTTTATTATTTTATTTAAAACCACCTCCACTTCAACCTTCAAAGTGCCTATAATTTGATCAGAAATAATTATAATTTTTTATCGACAAATTATAATTATTATTTTTAAGCAAAAGTGTATATTTTTTTATACATAAATAACTTAGATATTTTCTTTTTAGTGAATGTTTTCACTTAAAGCCTTAAAATATAACTTCCAGCCAATGATTAACTTTTGCTGGAAGTGTGTATATATTATTATACACTAAATTGGTATTTGTATATTTTTTTATACATAATCTAAGTCTATTTCATATTCCTTTAATTTATGATAAAGAGAAGTACGATGAATACCCAAAATTTTAGCAGCTTTAGTCTTATTACCTTCTGCTTTTTTTATCGCTTTTTTAATAGCTTCCTTCTCTGCATCAACTACAGCCTTTTTTAAAGTATATTTAGCCTCATCATTAGAATCTTTATTCGATATAATATCAGGTAAATCATGAGCCATAATAATTTCACCTTTAGCCAAATTTAAAGCTCTTTCTAAAAAATTGTGCAATTCTCTAACATTTCCAGGCCAATTATAACTTTTTAACTTAGCTATTGCTTTATCTGAAATACTTTTTTCTTCCATATCTAGCTCATTACTTAACTTTTTTATTAAGCTTTTTGCTAATATTTCTATATCTCCACTTCTTTCTCGTAATGGCGGAATATTAAGTTGTATTACATTAATTCTATAATAAAGGTCTTCTCTAAAATCACCTTTTTTTACCTTTTTTTCTAAATCTTCATTTGTTGCAGCAATAATTCTTAGATCAAGGTCTATAGTTGTTGTACCACCAACTCTTTCAAATTCTCTCTCTTGTATAACTCTAAGTAACTTTGCCTGCATTTCTAGAGGCATAGCTCCTATTTCATCAAGAAATATTGTTCCTCCATTAGCTAATTCAAATTTTCCTGGTTTTCCATTTTTATTAGCTCCAGTAAAAGCACCTGATTCATAGCCAAAAAATTCAGATTCTAATAAATTTTGAGGAATAGCAGCACAGTTAACTCTTACAAAAGCCCCATATTTTCGATGACTGGCTTTATGAATTGCATGAGCAAACAATTCCTTACCTGTGCCACTTTCCCCCTGAATTAAAACAGTTGAATTGCTTTCAGCTGCATCTTTAGCAATTCCCTTTAAGTACTCCATTTTACTATCTTTAGTTATAATATTTGAAAAAGAATATTTAGCCTGCTGTAATCTTTCTACTTCATTTTTATAATAATTTAATTTGTTTTCCAATACTTCAAATCTCTGAGCAAGAGATTTTAATTCTTTTATATCTTTAAATAGTATTTTTCCTACTCCAGCAACAACTTCATCTTTTTCTATTACTGGAATTCTACTTGCAATAATTTTATGACCATTTATTTCCTGTACATGGCCAACTTCTCTCTTTCCATTTTTAACTACTTTATGCATTCTAGTATTTTCAATAACATCGGTGACATGTTTTCCTAAAACTTCTTTTTCTTTTATACCTAAAAATTCTTCATAAGCATGGTTAAATTTCCTTATATAACCATCCTTATCAACGATGACTATTCCTTCATAGGCATTATCCAGGATAGTTTCAAGGATATCAATATATTTTTTCATCTTTTCTAATTTTATTTTTGATGATTTTTCATTTTTAATATCCTGATAAAACATTTTATTCTCCTTACTAAGCTAATTCTTTTTAACTTTAGACATTAACTAGAAATCATATCCTGTATTTTATGAATTCTTTTTAAATGTTCTTCATCTTTAAAACAGGCACTAAAAGCATCAGTTTCATAATCACTATTTTCACACCTATTTTTATTACATCCATAATTAATTACATCTTTTATTAAAGCTACAGCATGTGAAGATTGCTCAGCAATTTGATAAGCAAGTTTTTTGCTTTCTTCAATAAGATCACGAGGTGTAGCTACCTTATTAACTAATCCTATTTCATAAGCTTGAGAAGCATCAAAAATATCTCCAGTAAACATTATTTCTTTTGCTCTTCCTACACCTATTAACTCAGGAAGTCTTTGGGTTCCATCAAAACCAGGTACAATTCCTAATTTTACTTCAGGTTGTCCAAATCTAGCTCTAGTACTAGCCACTCTCAAATCACAGGCAAGAGCAAGTTCCAATCCTCCACCTAAAGAATAACCATTTATAGCAGCAATAACTACCTTAGGAGTATTTTCAATCAAATTGCAAATTCTCTGTCCCTGCTTAGAAAGTTCTTTAGCTTGATCTGAATCAAGAGTTTCTATCCAATCAATATCAGCACCAACAGTAAACGCTTTTCTCCCCTTACCGGTTATTATAACTGCATCTATTTTTTCATCTTCTAAAAGTTCTTTTAACTTATTTTCAAAAACATCTAAAACATCTTTAGTATAAGCATTTAATACTTCAGGCCTGTTAATAGCAATCTTTGCAATTGGGGGAGTATATTCAGTTTCTACTAATAATTGAGTCATCATCATCCTCCTTTTAATTATTTAGAGCCGCTTCAATAAAACTTACAAAAAGTGGGTGTGGTCTATTTGGTCTTGATTTGAATTCAGGGTGAAATTGTACTCCAACAAACCAAGGATGATTTTCTAATTCAATAATTTCCACTAATTTTTCATTAGGGGAAGTTCCAGAAAAAACCATACCCTTTTCTTTTAATTTATCTTTATATTCATTATTAAACTCATAACGATGACGATGTCTTTCACTTATCTCTTTTTCTGCATAAGCTTCTTGAGAAATAGTATTTTCTTTTAAAATACAGGGATATTTTCCAAGCCTCATAGTTCCCCCCATATCTTCAATATCTTTTTGTTCAGGCATGAGATCAATTACTGGATAAGGGGTAGCAGGATCAAATTCAAAGCTATTAGCTTTATCAAAACCTACTACATTTCTAGAAAATTCTATTACAGCACACTGCATACCAAGGCAAATTCCAAAAAAAGGTATCTTATTTTCTCTAGCATATTTTATTGCTGCTAATTTTCCTTCTATACCTCTATCGCCAAAACCACCTGGTACTAAAATGGCATCAAGATTTTTTAGATAAGATTCAGCTTTGTGCTCTTCTAAATCCTCAGCATATATTAATTCGATATCCACATCTGCATCATTTTCAACTCCAGCATGGTCTAAAGATTCATTTATACTAATATATGCATCAGGTAATTCTACATATTTACCTACTATTCCAACTTTAACTTTTTTATTTCTATCTTTCATGTTTTTAATCATTTTTTTCCATTGGCTCAAATCAGGTTTAGCCACTTCATCTTTAAGGCCAAACTTTTCTATTACAATATCATCTAAACCTTCGTCTTTTAAAAAGAGTGGGATTTCATAAATATTATCAGCATCAACTAATTGAATAACTGCTTTTTTTTCTATATCACCAAATAAGGCAATTTTATCTTTTACTTCTTTGCTTAATTCCCTATCTGAGCGACAAACCACAGAATCTGGTTGTATTCCTAAACTGCGAAGTTCTTTTACACTATGCTGTGTTGGCTTAGTTTTCAGCTCACCTGCTGTATCTAAATAAGGAACAAGGGTACAATGTAAATAAAATATGTTTTTATGGCCTAAATCACCTTTTAACTGTCTAATAGCTTCAATAAAAGGTAAACTTTCAATATCTCCAACTGTACCACCAATTTCAGTTATAACTATATCAGCATCTGTTTCTTCTCCTACTCTAGTAATTCTATTTTTTATTTCATCTGTTATGTGAGGAATAACCTGTACAGTAGCTCCTAAATATTCCCCTTTTCTCTCTTTACTAATAACAGAGCCATAAACCATTCCAGTTGTTACATTATTATTCTGACTTAAATTAGTATCAATAAAACGTTCATAGTGGCCAAGGTCTAAATCAGTTTCTGCCCCATCATCTGTTACAAATACTTCTCCATGTTGATAAGGACTCATTGTTCCTGGGTCGACATTAATATAAGGATCAAATTTTTGAATACTTACTTTTAACCCTCTACTTTTTAATATTCGCCCTAGTGAAGAAGCAGTTATACCTTTACCGAGAGCAGAAACAACACCTCCTGTTACAAAAATATATTTCGACATTTATTTTCCAACCCCTTATTATTAAAGTATAATATTAATAAGTTTAAAACCAAGATATATACCAACAATACCTGCAACTCCAGGTAATGCAGGTGGAGCAGGGATAGGTAATTTAAAAAAAGCAAATATAGCTCCTACTAATGAACCAGTAAAAAGAGCTAATAAAGTATCACTCATAACTTCGATTACCTCCTTGTTATAAAAATTCCCTCTCCCACCCGTTCACCACATCTTTTGATGAACAAAATGCAAAACAACAAATCGCTTTATGAAAATTTAGCTAATTTTGATTTACATCGTATCTGGTGAGCTTACACCTAATAAAGCTAAAACATTACGTAAAACTTGACGTGCTGCTTTTACTAAATAAATTCTTGCTTTAGTTAATTCTTCATCATCAGTAATAACTCTACATTTATTATAGAAAACATGGAAATAATTTGCCAAATCATAAGCATAATTAGCAATATGATGGGTTTCTCTTCTTTCAGCACTTAACTTAATAGTTTCTGGATAATTAGCCATTAATTTTATTAAATCTAACTCTGCTTCCTGCTCTAATTTATCCAAATTGACATCTTCTTTATTTAAATTATAATCTTCTTCAATTTTTTCCATAATACTTTGAATACGGGCATGAGCGTATTGTATATAATAAACTGGATTATCTGTATTTTCTTTTTTGGCTAGTTCTAAATCAAAATCAAAGTGACTATCTGTACTTCTCATTATATAAAAATAACGAGCTGCATCTTTACCTACTTCATCCATAACTTCCTTCATAGTTACAAAATTACCATCTCTTTTTGACATAGGAACTTTTTCTCCATCACGAAGTAAGTTTACCATTTGAATGATAATAACTTCTAAAGTATCACCTGGATAACCAAAAGCTTCAATTGAAGCTTTTACACGAGAAATATAACCATGATGGTCTGCTCCCCAAATATTAATTAATTTTTCATAACCACGATTAAGCTTGTTTTGGTGATAAGCAATATCTGCTGCTAAATATGTAGGATTGCCATCAGCTTTGATTACAACTCTATCCTTATCATCACCAAATTCTGTAGCTTTAAACCAAAGAGCTCCATTTTCTTCATAAATATAACCTTTTTCTCTTAAATTTTCAATTGAATCTTCAATTTTATTTTCCTCATGTAAAGTTCTTTCACTAAACCAATTATCAAATTTGATATCAAATTCATTTAATTCTTCTTTAATTTGATCAAGACAACTCTCATAAGCAAACTCACGGCAATAATGTAATTGTTCCTCTTTATCTAAATCTAAAATTTCTTTACCTTTTTCATCTACTATTTCTTGAGCAATGTCTGAAATATAATCTCCAACATAAGCATCTTCAGGCATTTTTGCATCTTTACCTAAAAGCTGTTTATATCTAACTAAAGTAGAATTACCTAAGATGTCCATTTGATTTCCAGCATCATTAATGTAATATTCTTTGTCAACTTCATAACCAGCAGTTGTCATTACTCGACTTAATACATCGCCTACAACTGCACCTCTACTATGACCAACATGTAAAGGACCAGTTGGATTAACACTAACAAACTCAATTTGAACTTTTTCACCATCACCAAAATTGACTTTACCATAGTCATTTCCTAATTCATTAATTTTAACTACTGTCTCATACAACCAACTATTATTTAAGGTAAAATTAATAAAACCAGGGCCAGCTATTTCAATTTCTTCTACTAAATCCGAAGAAAAATTTTCAACTAATAGCTCTGCAACATCCCGTGGTGAGCGTTTAAAAGTACTAGCTAATACCATAGCCAGATTACTTGCATAATCTCCATGTTCCTTTTCGCGAGGCATTTCTACCTCAATTTCTGGATATTCTTCAACTGCAATTCCTTCTTTGTTTAAAACATCTTCAAGAGAATTTTTCAAACTCTCTTTTAAATTTTCTTCAACTTCTGCCATTACATTTTTTGTCAATCTAGTCAACTCCTTTCCTAGAATAATTAATTTCTAAACTATTTTCTGCTGTCTTCTCTCCCATCAAAAAAGTTATATAATTAATTTTAATTTTACCTTCATCATCATTTACTTCAACCTTAATTTTATTTGTTTTCACTTCAAAGTCAAGTCTTCTTTCATCAACTTGATAATAACCTTTTTTTCTTTCTCCTTTGCAAAAAACCTGCTTCATTTTGGCAGGTTCAGCTCTCAATAGTAAAATCCTATTATTTTCTTCATCAATTTTTAAAGTAGTTTTAGCTCCATCAATTCCTTCTGAGTGGTCATTATAAATTAAATAATATATATCATTTTTTTTATAAAATAAAGCTTCATTATTACTTTTTATAACATCACTTTGTTCAAAATCTAACTTTTGTTTATTTACTATATTTATATTTACCATTTCTTTCATAAAAAAACCCCTTCAATTCGAAAAACCACAGTTTTCACTGTGGTTTTAGAACTATCTTACACTTTTAATATTATATACTATTTAATATCTTTTGACAAGAGCTAGGAGTAACTAGAATTTTTATTTAGCAGAAACGTTTATTATCTAAGACCTAATTTTTTGATTAAACGGCCTTTAGGTGCATAACCAACTATTTTATCTTTAATTTTACCATTTTCAAAAACAATCATAGTAGGAATACTTTGCACACCATAACGTGCTGCAGTTGATTGATTTTCATCAACATTTAATTTTGCTACTTTTACTTCATCAGAATATTCTTTTGCAATACTTTCCATAACAGGCTCAACCATTTTGCATGGCCCACACCACTCAGCCCAAAAATCAACAATTACAGTTTTATCTGCTTTTAGTACTTCACGATTAAAATTTCCATCACTTACCTTTACTGGTTTACTCATTATAATCTCCTCCATTTATAGTTTTTCTTTAATATTAGTAGTATAATTAAATTTTAATAATTAATTAGCTACAGTTTCTTGTATCTTACTTATTACAGCTTTTAATGGAACAGCACCTACTTGCTCAGCCGCTCCTTCATTTATAACTGTTTTTGGTACTCCAGATACACCATATTTATCTGAAAGCTCAGGGAATTCAACAGCTTCAACCATATCTCCAGTAATTTTATCGTTAACCATTGCCATTTGATGTGCTACTCTAACAGCACGAGGACAATAAGGACAACTAGGAGTTACAAATACTTGAAGTTTAACTTCAGAATCAATTTCTTTTATCTTTTCTATCATGTCTTCAGGTACATCAGGAGTTTCTTTAGATATATCAATAATATCTTCAATTAAGGTATTAAATTCATAACCTGAAGGAATTCCATAAAAATGAACGCCTATATCTTTTGCATCTTCATCTACAAAAATTGTAACTGGTGCCATTTCTAAACTATATTCTTTTGCTTTATCACTATCAATATCATTAACTTCAAGACTTATTTTATCATCAAGTTCACTTATTTCAGTCAAAATTTCTTCTGTATCTTCACAATATTCACAATCATCATCAGTGGTGAAAAATAATATATTTACATTACCTTCCATTTTATCAGTAAACATATCCTTAATTTTCTTTTGTTCATCTTGACTAATCTTAGCCATCAAAATCAGCTCCTTTAAATATTTTTTTTCGATTTTCATTTTCACTATTTATTATTATATCTAATTATAGATTTTTTAAAGTTAAATACATTACATTAAAAGAAAAAAACACCTGTAAATTTTTAGGTGTTTTTTTAAATCTCTATTTTGGAGGCATTAAAGTTGCTTTTCCATTAATTACTACTTTTCCTTTTTGATTACTACAAGTTGTTTTCATGATCACTCTATTTTTTTCTTCATTTTTTTCTAAAACCTCTACTTCAGCAGTTATTGTATCATTGATTTTTACTGGAGCAGTAAAATTCACTTCTTGACTAATATAAATAGCACCTGGGCCAGGCAATTTAGTACCTAATACAGCTGAAATAAGTCCAGCACCTAACATTCCATGAGCTATCCTTCCTTTAAACATAGTATTTTTTGCATATTCTTCATTAATATGAGCAGGATTGAAATCTCCTGTTACTCCAGCATAATTTACAACATCTGCCTCAGTAATTGTTTTTGTAAAAGAAGAACTTTCACCTATTTCCATTTCTTTTATATTTTTTCCTTTTAACATAATCTACCTCCTATTTTTATAATTTATAACTTAATTATATAGTATTTGTGAATAATTTATC
>Ga0182239_1000408_pt1 | contig 15662 bp, 15 predicted proteins | sample hydfrate6_PW_210_FD_132456 | JGI IMG/M metagenome (GOLD analysis project Ga0182239, IMG submission 132456) | Subsurface microbial communities from deep shales in Texas, USA - hydraulic fracturing test 6_PW_210 | ecosystem: Environmental > Aquatic > Deep subsurface > Shale gas/oil reservoir >... | reverse complement strand
GGCTGCGGGGCTCGGGATCTTGTTGGGGTCCACCGAGTAGAAATTGCGGCCCGTGGGCAGGATGTCCGCCTGCCCGCGGCTCGGCGCTCCAGACGGCCCCGGCCGGACAAACCGGCCGTCAAAGCCGGCCAGGCTGTTATCCATCTCTTCGGTGGATCGCCGGATATTGGGCACCAGGGTATCGGCGATATAGGAGAGAACCGCAGCCGCTTCAGGCGCGGGCCGGCCCAGATGTTTCGAGGCGATCCCGTCTGCGGCATCCGGCCGGTATCCGGACTCTGAAAGTTCGCCCACCATTTTAAGGGCGGTTTCATGGGCCTGGCGGATAATATCCCCGCCGCTTTTGTCGCCAAAGCGATCCGGCCGCCGACCCCGGTTCTCCAGGAGGTCATCGTAGTCAAACCCCATGGCCGTGACAACAGATTCGCGAAGCGACGGGGTGTCCCCGTTGGCAATACGGGTGAGCTGGACCACAAATTCATTCAGGCGCTCATTTTCAGGATGCGTTCCCATGATATGCAGACCGTCGTTGATCATGGTATCCGAGAGCTCTTCCGTATAGTCGTGGAGGCGCTCCAGAAAACCGTCAAAATCGGAAAACGCGTCTTCTTTGGTGATTTCCAGATCTCTGTCCAGGTTTCCCGCTTCCACCGCCTCCCAGATCATGGGCCGCAGCACTTCCAACTTGCTGGGATCTTCCGCACCGGCTGCCGCGTAATCGTTGACCAGGGCCTGGACGCGGGCCAGGTCGTCATAGAGGTCCGCGTTGGTAAAGGCCGGCGTCAAATGATCAGTAATACAGGCATAGGATCGCCGCTTGGCCTGGGTGCCCTCGCCCGGGTCATTGATGATGTAGGGATAAACATTGGGAAGCTCCATGATGGAAAGATCCGGGTAGCACTCTTGTGAAAGCCCGAGGGCCTTTCCGGGCAGCTACTCCAGGCTCCCGTGTTTGCCCACGTGCATGACCGCATCCGCCTTGAACACATCCCGGATCCACCGGTAGTGGGCGAGATAGTGATGGGGCGGGGACAGATACATGTCGTGGTAGATCTTGTCGATATTTTCAAAGTAGCCGCGGGGCGGCTGGATGGTTAAAAAGACGTTGCCCTTCTGAATGCCGGCAAAATGCATCTGCCCGTCATGGACGAACAGGTCGCCGGGAATCTCTCCCCAGTCTTCGCTCATTTTCTCCCGGATGGGGCGGGGGATCTCTTGGTGCCAGGGAGTAAACCATTTTTCATCCGCATGGGCACAGGCCTTTTTTGCCATTTGATCCATGGGCAGCCAGCGCTGGTCGGCGGTCATGCGGCTTAAAAGATCATTGGCCAGTTCATCCCCGTCCGCATAGTCAAAATCCGTCGCATACCCGGCCTGCTTCATCCGGTCCAGCAAAAGCTTGACGCTGGCAAAGCTGTCCAGCCCCGCGGCACAGCCGATCCGGTCGTTTCTCGGCGGGTAGTGGTGAAAGATAACAGCCACCCGGCGCTCGGCATTGGGCTTGCCTTTGAGCCGCCCCCAGTTGATGGCCAGGCGGACCATTTTGTCCACCCGTTCCGATATGGGCTGATACTTGGCCAGCAGCGCACCGGTAATCGGGTCGATGGTCTCCTGCTCGCGTGTTGCCACTGGAACTGAGATCAGGACCCCGTCAAACTCGGGCTGCGCCGCGGAAAGCGCCACGTCCATGGCGGTCATGCCCTGCCAGCTCGCCTTCCACTCGGCATAGGGCGAAAGACAGGTCATGGCCTGGATTACGGGCACATCCATGCGGGAATACAGGGGCTTGTACTCCGGGGCCACCAGGGTGAGTGCGAACATGTTCGGGTTGATCAGCACCTGGATGCGAGGGGTGCCCCCGTCCATGAAATAGTTTTCGACTATATAATCCGCCCCGTGGTTGCCGCGGTGGGCGTCCTTGAAGCGGATGTGAAAAACCGGGATGATGTTGGCGCCCGCGGCCTCCACCGCGCGGATAATGGCGTCGATAAAGCCCAGATTGTTGTTGAGCCAGTAATTCTGGTAAAACCAGAGGCCAATGGTTAGCCGGTCCGGATCCACCCGTTCGGCCAGATACTGCTCAAGAGAGGGGATGCTCGGCATGTCCGGGTGATAGATGCCTTCATGGGGCAGTTCCATGGGCGGCCGGCAGGGCTCATCCGTGCCAAAAAGCCGGTTGTGGAGATAGATCAGCAGCTGGTGATAGTTGAGATGGCCGCCGTAGCATAAATACTCATAAATCCGGTTCCAGGCTTCGGACGGGTAGTCGGGCGAGAATTCGGCGGCGGCCGCCTCCGAGTCCTCGTCGCCCGCTGTGGGCTGGATATGAAAATAGGGCCGCTTCTTCTCAGGCGTCTCCCTTTTTTCAGGCGTCTGATTGATCGCCTCGATTAAAGCATCAAATGCGGGAAAGGATGGCTTGCCGCCGTGAAGGGTGACAATTACGATGTCTGCGGCCATGGCCTGCTTCACGAACGCGGCCTGCCGGGACTGGTCAAAAAGCTGGGTCTGGGTACGGGCATGGACGGCGATTTCGCCTTCTGTCTCGCGAAACCGGGTAACGCCCTCGCTCAATGACGACATTTCCATCGATGTTGCTGAAAAATAGCATAACGTATAGGGTTTCATCACGCCTCCTTTGCTGAATTACGGGCCATTTCTGACATTGCTTCCTGTTTGTTCTGATTGGCCGCCACCCGGCGATCCAGTACCTTGTTCAGGGCCTTGACTAAATCTGACGCATCACGGCAGCTTATCCAGCACGCCGCGGGCCCGGCATGCCCGATTTTTTCGATTCCGCCCTCGCTGAGGCTCAGAACCGGTTTCCCTTTTTTAAGAGCGGCTTGAAGCAGCTTCAGGTTGCCTTGGCTCATCGGTCCTCCGCCGTCGTCAAGCCCGCAGTCAATGACGGCGTCACAGGCGTCGAGTTTTTCCTCGGCTTCAGCCAGGGCGCCCTGGCTGACCGGGGTCATGGGCGGCCGGGCCGTACAATCCGCGCCCAGGGAGCGGGCCACGAAATAATCCACGTCATTGGTGTAGAGAACGCCTGTGGAAATGGCAAAGCCGCGCTTGACGAGCATTCTGTAAACAAGAGCGCCGGTGCCCGCCCCGGCTGTCACAAATATCCGGCCCTTATGGCCGTTTCCGGCAAATTCGATGCCCCCGAGCCGGGTGCTGAAGCGCGCGTCGCTGAAATCGTAGAGATCGGCCACCACCGGGCCGGAGAGCACGGTTTCCGGCATTCCCCACGCGGTCATGCCGCCGTCCTTGATGAGGGCAACCCGGTCGGATACCTTGGCGGCCACATCCACGTCATGCAGCGAGGCCACGACGCTAACCCCCTGGCTGTGGCACAGACTGCGCAGGATGGTCATGACCTCCATGCGATGTTTCAAATCCAGGTGCAGAGTGGGCTCATCCAGCAGCAGAAGCTGCGGCTCCTGGGCCAGGGCGCGGGCCACCAGCGCTTTCTGGCGCTCGCCGTCGCTCAAATCAGAAAATGCACGCCGGCCCAGGTCCTCGGCATGGACCGAAGCCAGGGCCCGCTGCACCGTCTCGTAGTCGTGCGGTCCCATCCGGCCCAGGAAATCCGTGTGCGGGTAACGGCCCAACGCCACGAACTCAAAGACGGTAAAAAGGGGCGGGGTGACCTTTTCCGTCAGGACCACGGCCATGAACCGGGCCAGCTCAATGGGGCTGATGTCATCCAGCGGTCGTCCGCTGACCGCAATATCGCCTGCCAGGGGGTTTAAATGCCGCGACAGGGTCCGCAAAAGTGTGGTCTTCCCGGCGCCGTTAGGCCCGAGCAGGGAGATGAACTGGCCTGGCGCAAAGGACAGGTTGATATCCGACAAAACGGTTTTGTCTTTATATCCCACCGCCAGGCTGCGGCATGAGAGGACCGGGTTTTTCCGGGTGTTGTTGTTGTCCATAAGGCTGCCTCATAGTTTTGTGTAGGATAGGGTCCGCTATAGCTCGACCCTTCTTTTCATCAACAGGCCGATGACGATGGGGGCGCCGAAAAAGGCTGTAATGGCCGAGAGCGGGAGCTCCACCGGCGAGAGCAGCATGCGGGCGATAAAATCGCATAGGCTGGCGACCAGCGCCCCCATCAGACAGACTCCGGGGATCAGAATCCGGTTGTCCGAGGTTTGAAACACCAGGCGCGCCATGTGCGGCACGGCCAGCCCCACAAAGGCCACGGGGCCTGCCATCGATGTGATCATGCCGGCCAGGGCGCAGGCGCACAGAAGGATCAGGATGCGGAAACGCCGGATGTTGACGCCCATGGAGGCCGCATAGGTTTCCCCGAGCAGAAAAGCATTCAGGGGCTTGCTTAACAGATAGACCAAAAGCAGGATCAGCCCGCCGCAGACAAGCAGGATGCTGATTTCGCTCCATTTGAAGCCCGAGAAACTGCCCAGCTCCCAGAGGACGAACCCCTTGATTTTTTCCTTTTCAGCCAGCGCGGTGAGAATGCTGGTCACCGCGTGGCACAGGTAGCCCATCATCAGTCCGATGATAAGCAGCGTGATTCCGCTTTTGACCCGGTAGGCCACCGCAACGATGATCAGCATAACGCCGTAGGCGCCGATAAAGGCCGCCAGTGTGGTCATAAACGGCGAGATCACCGTCATGCCCACGGTCAGCGTGGTGAGCATGACAAAGGAGACCATGACCGTGGCGCCCGAGGAGATCCCCAGGATGAACGGGCCGACAATGGGATTTCGGAAATATACCTGGAGAAGAAGCCCGGATACCGCCAGGAAAGCGCCGCCAAGAACAGCGGCAATGGCCCGGGGAATGCGGATTTTCCAGATAATGGCACTCATGGTGGTACCCGATTCCGGGGCAATAAGCGTCTGCAGGATATCGGCCGGCGAGAAAGCAATGGAGCCGATACCGATATTGAGTACCACCAGGGCGGCGGTGAGGGCTCCGAAAAAAATGAAAGCCGCGGCGGGGCGGCGCCATCCTGTTGGAGTGCAGGCTCCCAGCGTGTTTGAACGGGCAACTGTCATCTGGATTCTCCTTGTCTGGCTTCAGGGTCGGTTTCAGGCAGCTGGCGAAAGAATTTGAGCTCATGCTCCGGGTAAACCTCCGGGTGCAGGATGGCTGCGATTTCAGTCAGGATTTCATCCAGGCGGTGGCCGGACTGCGAGTAATGGGGCAGCGGCGCGTAAACCCTGCCGTCGGTAATGGGTTTGATGTCCGCCAGAAGGGGGTTCATGCGCGCGACCGCCGCCTTGGACGTGGCGCCGCTTTCCGCGGTGCGATAGGTGAAAAAGATATCCGCATCCTCGCCGCTGTACAGGAAGCGCTCGATTGAAATTTCAATGCAGGAGGTCCCGAACACGTCCTCGAACAGATAGTCGCTTTCCGCAAGCCCGATCAGCTCGCCCACCCAGGCGTTTCCAGGCTCCACCAGCACACGCTTTTCATAGATGTCGCCCCACATTACCTTGGGCATGGGACCGGCGTTCCGGGTCTTTTCGCGGATTTTGATCAATGCGTTGTTGACCCGCTCGAAAAACGCGTCCGCCGCTGCCTGCTTGTTGAAAAACGGAGCCAGAAACTTGACAAACCGCATGCGGGCGTTCAGGCACATGGCTGTCGGTGTGGAAGTGACGGCGCAGGGGATGCCCAGCTCGTCGAGCATGGGGATGATGGCATGATCCCAGGTCAGCACCAGCTCCGGTTCCTGCCGGCGCAGACGTTCGATATCAATAGCGGTGGAATCGCCCAGGAAAGCAATTTTTCCGGAGGCCATGCCCTCCTTGACCGCATCGATATGCCAGTCTTCCCTGGGTGTGGTCACACCGACCAGGGCCTCTTCCAGAACGCCCAGGGCAAGGAGGGTGGAAACGTCAAAATAGCCATAAGCCGCCACCCGTTTGACGGGCGTGCGAACCACTCGGTGGGCCGGGGTATCCGGGGGAGCGGCTGCGTCGCGGGGGACAAGCACCAGCTCGCGCCCGGCGCCGTCTCGCACCTCGGTCCGCTCGAGCGATATCCGGTGGACCGCAAACTCCCCGATCCGGATAAAGGATGGGTCCTTGTCTCCGCTCGACTGGTCGCAGGCGGCAACCATGCAGGCCAGGAGCAGCAGGGCCGTGTATCGTGTTATTCCGGGTTTTCTTGCCATAAAAGTCCCATCTTCCTTTTTTGAAAAAAATCCATTCCGTTACGTACAAAGCCATTCCGGCGGTGAAGAAAGCCATCCCCGCCAGATAAAGCAGCACACCGGGATCCTTGCGGATGCTTAAATTGATCCGCACCTTCATTCCCATTCCCCCCTTGCTTTTAGGCGCAAAGCTCTTCATGAAGATGCCGTAGCCTTTGAACCATACCGGCCGGTTGTAGCCAAGCACGGCCGTCTCCCGGTGCCCTCCGTTAACGAGCCGGAGCCGGGCAACAGGTTTCAGCACCCGGTCTTTAAAGGATTCCAGACGACCGGCGCTATAGTATTGGGGCTCGTAGGCGGAGAATTCAATCCTGGCTTTGCTGCCGGGAAGGCTCATGGAAGCGCCGGGGATGAGGGTTCGCGTATCCAGCACATGGGCGAACAGATAGCTGCACAAGTAGCCGGCCAGCATGATAATGACGGCATAGTGCATGACATGGGGTGCAAACCGGAAGTAAAACCGCAGGCCCCGGTGGCTTCGGGGCTGTTGGGCGCGGAACCGGAGCAGCCGGAGCACCCGTTCCGTGGTACAGACAAAGGTGTTTAAGCACAAAAGCCCCAGGAGCAGCATCAAAATAAAAAACCAGGCGGTCTTTTCCAGGTTGTAGCGGCCGTATGTGCCCATCCATTCGGCCAGGCCGATGTCATTTAGCGGCGCAAAGAGTGTCGTGTTGCGGTTCAGGCAGATATAGCCGAAAGCCAGATCAACGGTCAAAAGCAGGCAGAGGACCACGGTCAGGTGAATGCTGCCCGCCTTGTTCCATAGGGTGGTAATGATCCGCATCATAGCTGACTGTTTCTCTGTATTTTTTGCTGTATTTTCTAAAACGGCCATCGAAACGGCCCCAGTTCGGGTATAAAATTCAATGCCAGAACGACAACGGCCCCGCCTGCGGCAAAGGCCGTCCGGCCGCGGGCGGACCAGGAGCCGGTAAGGTGCAGGTGCAGCAGGCAGATATAGAAAAACCAGGTGGCCATGGTCGTGGTGATGGCCGGATCATCCCAGACCACCGGTGTGCCCCAGCCGAAATAAGTCCAGAGTTCGCCGGCGAACATGGAAAGCGTCCAGAAGGCAAAGCCCCAGACCGCCCAGCGCAGCCAGGGACGCTGGGCTGAAACCTCGCCCGTCCGGGCGTTGCCGGTGTTTTCCGCCCCGGCGGAAGCAAACAGGGCGGTCAGGGCCCAGGCCGCACTGACAAGAAAGCAGCCTTTTCCGATCATGCCGAACACAAAAAAGGCATGCGCGAAAGCGGCGTTGGATTTTAAAAAGGGCAGGTAAAAATCCTTGGGAAACAGGAGTGCCAGAATACAGAGCAGCAGTGCAAAGCCGGGGATCAGGCGCCTTAGCCACAGCTCCCGGGCGTTTCGCCGATTCAGGACGAGAAGCATGGCCAGGCAGAGCGGCAGTGCCTGGGGGCCCAGGTACATGGGCAGCATGGGCCAGGCCGTCCAATAGCGCATTGCTGCCGCAGTCGCATTGGCGAATAGGGCCGCCGCGAGAAAGCCCCACATGGCGGATCTTGTGCCTTTTGGAAGAAACGCCGCTGCAAGGCTCAAAAAGTAGAAGCCGGTTGCCAGGGTAAAAAACGTGTGGGCTGTCATTTTTTGTCCATCATCGCCTGAAGTTCTTTGAGCGCCTTGTGCGCCGCCTTTTTTTGTTCCTTGTAGCCGGCTGCCCGGTCAAAGGCTTTTCGGCTGGCAGCGAAATCGTCCACCTGCCAGGCGGCATAGCCGGCCATCAGCCAGGCCCGGCCACTGTGCGCCCCTTTTTTTTGCGCTGCCTGCCGGTAGCTTTCCGCAGCCTTCTCATACTGCTCAAGGGCGTAGTAAATCTCGGCTGAAATCAGCATCAGATCCGTATCCCTTTCAGTATTGCCGGAGTGGCTTTCAAAGGCCTTGATCCGCTCCAGGGCCTTTTCCGGCTGGCCAAGCTTGCGGTAGGCAAGGGCCAGCCGCCGCAGGAGGTTTTTGTCCGGATCGTTTTTCAGGCAGGCTTCATAAATCGGCGCTGCTTTGACGGGGATGCCCAGCTCGAGAGAGAGGTCCGCGATCAGCTTTTTTTCCCGCTCGTTTAAAGGGGTCAGGTAGCTGTAGGTGAGAAGTGCTGCCAGCGCTTTCTCGTAGCGGCCTTCGTTTAAATGGATGTTGGCCAGGGCTTTCCACCATTTTTCAATCTCGGGCGCCTGCCGGGTAAGCGAGCGGGCAAGCTTTAAGGCGGCATCTTTCATTTCCAGCTGGATGTATTGGTGCAAAAGGACTTCCTGCCACTGCCGCTTTTTCTCCCCGGTGTAGAAATCAGCCAGCTCCCGGATATAGATCAGCGCCCGGCGCGGCTTGTCCGCAGCCAGCAGGGCATGCACCAGATTCTCTTTCCATTCCGGCTTAATCGCCTGTGGGTGAGCCCTGAGCAGGCGGTCAAACCGTTCCAGCGACCGTCCGTATTCGTCCGCCATCAGATGGGCGAGCGCACTATAGTAAAGATGCGCCGGTTTTTTCTTGTCGGCCGTTTCATAGGCACGGAAAAAACACCGGCCCGCCTCGCTCAGGCGATTCAGCTCATAGGCGGTTCTGCCCAGATTCAGCCAGGCCCCCGTATGTTCGGGGGCGCGCTTGACGGCGCTGCGATAGGCGGCAGCAGCCTGCTCGTGCTTTTCCAGCATCAGATAGCAGTTGCCCAGGGTGAAAAAGATTTCCGGGTGATGATAATCCTGCCGTGCATCTGAATCAGCGCCTTTTGCCTTGAAGGCTTCCAGGATTTCGGCGGCCTTTTGGTAATTCTCGTCCTGAAGCATGGGATTGACCTTAGTGAGCAGCAGCCGGACACGGATGGGGAGGGCATCGGCCTGGTTTTTCCCCTCTGCATACAGCACCACCGCGGGCGCTGCCAGAATCGTCAGGCACAGGAAAACAAAACCTGCTATTTTGGTATGTTTTGGCATAATCAATATGTACAGTTCTTATTCCAGCTTGAATTGGATGGTTGTCTCCATTCGGGCCTTGACCGCAACCCCCTCGATGGTCCCCGGTTTGAAGCGCCATTTGCTCACGCATTGCCGGACGCTTTGTTCGAACACACCTTCGGGCTCGGCATCCAGGATTTTGATCCGCTCAACATGCCCGGACTTGTCCACCAGGAAAAAGACCTTTACCCAGCCTTCTATGCCCAGCCGCCTGGCCCGCAGGGGGTAGACCGGTGGAATTCGCAGCAGCACGGTCAGCGGGGCGTCCAGATCACCCTCAGAGAATATGTCCGCGCTGCTGGCGGCCGGCATGCGCGGACCCGTTTCCATGGGCGGCAGATCCAGGGTGCCGGGCCCGCCGGGCAGCCGGGGATTGATTTCAAACGGCAGGCTCAGCTTTGGCGTGACCTCCTGCCGGGGCCTTGTCCGATTCTTTACCTCGGGCTCGGGCTTGGGCGGTTCCGGGGGCCTGACTTCAGGCTCGATTTTGCGCTCCCGGTGGCTCATGCGGGTGACATGGACCTGCGGCACCATCTTTTCAATGGTGGGTGCCGAAGGGGCCTGATGCATCAACTGTGGCATCAAAACAAAGAGCAGCAGGTTCAGCGCCAGCGCCGCAAGGGCGGAGCCCAGCCATGTCAGCCGGTTGTAGCTGGTGATGTTTTCAAAGTATTGCTGCTTGTTCAGCGGTTGAGCCATGAACCGCATCCTTTGCCCGGTGCTTTCATTGCGTATGAAGAAGTGTCCGCTTCGCTTCCACCCGTTCAGGTTCCGTCGGGGAGGCTTGCCGCCAGCGAGACGTTTTCCGCACCCGCTATGCGGCATCCGTCCATTACGTCAATGGCCACGCCCGTATCGCTGGCTTTGTCGGCTATGACGATAACCGCGCTCTCCGGATTCTCTGCCAGCTCACGCTCCACATTGGCCCGAACCGCTCGGACATCGATCTCCTGTTGATCCATAAAAACCCGATTGTTCTCGTCCACGGCAATCAGGATGTTGGCCTTCTTCTGCGTGGTTGCCGTGGATGCGGTAGGTCGTGCCACTTCCACGCCGGTTTCCTTGACAAAGCTGGTATTGACCAGAAAAAAAATCAGAAGGATGAACACCATATCGATGAGCGGTGTGATGTTTAAATCCGCTGCCTCCCGTTTGCCTCGTCTGGCGCCTGTTATATTAAGCATGGGCACTCTCTTTTTTTTAAGCCTTTTGTCGGCTGTTTCCTACAGTCTGCGCCTCAGGTAATACCCCACGCGGGAGATGCGCTGTTTCAGGTTGCGCGCGCGCCGGTCCAGAAAACCTTTCATGTAAAAGCCGGGAATCGCCACCATCAGGCCGGTCTGGGTGGTGACCAGGGCCTCGGAGATGCCGCCGGCCATGCCCTTGGCGTTTCCCGTGCCGAAAACAGCCAGGATGTCGAAGGTGTCGATCATTCCCATGACCGTGCCCAGAAGCCCCAGCAGGGGGGCAATGGCCGCAAGCACGCCGATCACCGCCAGATGGTCGGTTAAAGATCGGTTGAGAGTAAGCACGGTTTCATCTAAAATAAAGCGGTCCAGCCGGCGCTCGTTGCTGCGTCGCGCCAGGAACCGGGCCACCAGAAGCGAGACCGCGCCCCGGTAACTTTTGGGGTCCGGCATGCGGTTTTCACGGATATGCGCCCAGGCCGTAGGGGCGTTCATGTTCCTGCGGTAGAGCCGCCTGTAGAACAGGATCCGGTCGATAATGAGCAGCCACATGACAAGGCTCACCCCTGCCAGCGGTATCATGGCCGCCCCCCCGGTCCGCAGGTAGGCCTCCAGGCTCAGGTATTGAGAGTAAGCAAACCCGATCAAGAGGCCCTCCGGCTCTTATGGACGATGTTGACCAGGGCCACGGCCTTTTCCTCCATCTGGCCGATGGTTTTATCAACCGATCGGTTCAGAAGCGTCTGCGAGAGCATGAGCGGAATCGCCACCGACAGGCCCAGCATGGTGGTGACCAGGGCCTCGGAGATGCCGCCGGACATGAGCCGCGGGTCGCCGGTGCCGTGCAGCGTGATCACGTGGAAGGTATCGATCATGCCGGTGACCGTGCCCAAAAGGCCCAAAAGGGGGGCAATGGCGGCAAGCATTCCGAGCGTGGACAAAAACCGCTCCATGGAGGGAATCTCCCGCAGGATGGCCTCCTGAAGGGCATTTTCCATTTCTTCACGTTCCATGTGGCAGCAGCGAATCCCGGCCTGCAGCACCCGGGCCACCGGTTTGCCAGCGTATGCCGCGCAGGCCTGGGTGCATTCCGACCATTTGTTTTCACCGGCCAGGGACTCGATTCGATTGATCAGGGAGTTGGGGTCCAGCCGTTTGCGAAAAAGAAAAATCACCCGCTCGAGCACGATCAGAAGTCCTATGGCCAGAACTGCCAGGATCGGCCAGACCAGCAGCCCGCCCTTGGGCACCATCTCCAGGATGTCGAGCTGGTGCGTGAGCTGCCGAAGTGCGGCCCCGCGAGTGATGTCTATGGGGACCGCCCTGCTCTCGCCGTTCATGTATTCGGCGATCCGGGACTGCATCCGACCGGAGGGAAGCTCGGAGAGGGCATAGAGTTTGCCGCCGGCCGGGGAAAAATTGAGAAACCCGGTTTCCTCCCCTTTTTTGTAGGCCGCTGAGAAGGGACCCAGGGCCAGGACTTCCGCCTGCACGGTTTTTCCGGCCCGGTCGATGATGCGTCCTTTTTCAAGGGTGACGGCCCCGGTCTGCCGGATTTGTTCAAACAGGGCGTCCGCCATGTCGCGAACTTCCTGCATGCCGGGAAATCGCGATTTTTCCGCGACAGCGTCCAGAAAAGAGGGCCGGGTGCCGCCCGCTGCGGTCTGGGGGTTTTTGGCGAGAAGGGCGTCGATATCCTTGGCGTTGACCCGGATGACGCCGACCAGTTCCTTGACCATGCCCTTTTTCTTTTTCAGCTTCCCGGTGACCGCCTGTTCCGTTAGGGAAAGGGTTTTCTGCTCTTTGGAGAGTTTTTCAATATCTGCTTTCAGGCGGCTGTTTTCGGCTTGCAGCCGGTCAAGCGCGGCCCGCAGCTTTTTACGGTCCCGGACAATCGCCTCACGGCTTTGAGCTGCGGCTTTTTGGGCCGCCGCCTTTTCCTCGGCGATCTGGCGGCGAAGCGCCTCTCTTTCTTTTCGGGCTTCAATGGACAACTCGCGCATGTCCTGCCCAAATCCTGCAGGCGGGGCAAGCAGTACAGCAAGCAGTGCGAACAGGATAAAACAAGTGAGCCGTTTCATTGCGTTTTGATCCTCCCCAGGGGCAGTGTGAGCATTTCGGCTGTCCGGCGTTTGGCGGCAATGTCGATCGCGGCCTGGATCTGCGGCAGGTAGAGGCCTGAGAGCGGCTCCCAGGTTTTTTTGGCAATGTTGTAGAAGCCGCAGCGCGCGCGGTCGAGGGTCAGATAAAACAGGTTCAGCCGGCCCAGGCGGAAGATGTTGACGAGCCTTTTTTGGCCCTCAACAGAGATGGTCTGCTGGTAGACCTCGGTAGTGAAGCCGTATTCCGCCTCAATCAGGAGGGCTTCCATCATTTTGCGGTATTTTTTGCTGGTGGCGGTCTCCGGATCGGCTATCAGGCGCTCCAGCTTTTCGATGCGCCGGGTCCGCTCCTCTGGCAGAAAAGCCAGGTCCGCATCGATCCGGGTTTTGAACTTTTTTAAAAGCTTTTCCAGAAAGGGCTGGATCTCGCCGGAGATGGCGTCAATATCAGCGATCTGCTTTTTTTTATCCGCAATGCGCTCTTTGGCCGCCTGCGCCGCATCTTTTAGCTTTTCCTTCCGGCTTTTAAGCCGCTCCTGCGCTTTTTGCAGCGCTTCAAGCCGGGCCAGGCGCCGCTGTTTTTCCTGCCGCCACGCTTCTTGCCTTTTCTGAGTCTTTTGGCGAATATCAATGGCGTCCTTTACCGGCTGCTCGATGCGGTCTTCGGCATGTGCCGGGAACGGGGCGAAAATCGCCGTGAAAAAGACGGCAAGGAGCAGTGCCGCCGGGACCAGGGGGTTTTGTATCATCGTCCGCCTCCTTGAGAATCAAAGCGCAAAAAAAAATCCCGGATCGATATCTCGATCCGGGATTTCCCATTTTTATCCACAGATGACATGGGACACGACGCCGTCCTCGCAGTCGTGCTCCTCAACTGTTCAGGCAGGTCTTCTGACTCTCGGTTCCTCCTACCGGCTGCGCCTTCCCGGCCTTAACGGCCAGTGGCATGCTGCAGCTTTCGTCCCCGATCACAGCGGCGGGCCCATCCCCGATTCCCACGGGGTTCCCTTTCAAGCTCTGTCAAGAGCACCGGAACAGGTTATTTTAAGAATAGAAACGGTAATAAAACCAGAACAGGTCTGTCAAGGAGAAAATGAAAATATTATTTCCGTACTTGCTGCCCCGGCCCTGGATTTGCTTTTTATCATTATCATTGCGGCCACCGGCTTTATTCCCACCGTACTTCATTTTATATTTGTTGCCGTGTGCCGTCGGGCGGATTGTGCTATGAAACTGGCGCGTTGGTTGCGCATCGGCTTCAGGGGAAGTTTTGAAAAATGAATCGGACAGGAATTTCTTATGCGCGGAATCGTTTGCAAAACGGCGGTAATCATAATTTCTGCAGTTGTTCTGGCCGGCTGCGGAAACAGGATCAATCAGGAAAATTATAATCGGCTCGAGGTCGGCATGAAATACGAACAGGTTGTGGAATTGCTCGGAGAGCCCGATAACTGCAACTCTGCAATGATGGCAAACAATTGCACCTGGGGAAGTGAAAAAAGATACATCAACGTAAAGTTCGTCGACGGCCAGGTGGTTTTGTTCTCCAGCAAAGGCATCTGAAGGGATGCTGTCGGCTGCTGCGGAAATGGAGCCTCTTTGCAGTACCCCCAGTCGGAAAACGCACTGAGAATAAGGAATTTGCGTTTTTTAACGCGCCCCTATTGTTTTTCGGGATATTTTACCGCCATCTCCACTTCTGTATAACCCGCGTAATCGTCGCTCGGCTCGATGATTATACGCACTTTGTTTCCGGTCTTTTAAAGCAGCCGCATCATGCCTTTATTCGACGGAATCGGCGATGTCGGCAAGCGGGACATCATTTCCCATTGAAATCAGCGCATCTTCGGTGTCAAAGGAGTGGGTCTCAATGACCACGAGGGTTTTATCCCGGGCCGCAATCATCAGGCTGCTTCTACCCCCTTTCTTGTTGAAGTCAAGAACTGCTTTATGGCCTGAAATTTCAAGCGTTTTTACTTTTCTTTCCCCGGTTTCCATATTGAATTGCTGCAGGGTTTTAAACTCTCTTACGCCCGGGGCGTTCGTACCGGTGACAATGGTAAGGCGGGCATCGTTTCCGCTGTTATCGGAATATTCCTGTTTCAGCGTGGACATGGACTGCCCGCTTTTTTCCATGTTCACGCCCCCGGGTTCGCCCTGTTTGTCCAGCCCGCCGATACTTTCGGGCAGCAGCGGGACCCATTCCTTGTAATCAAAGGCGTTTGCCGCTGAAGCTGCGAGGATGAAACCAACGGCAATCATGAGAATTGTAATGTATTTCCGCATTTTGTGTCTCCTTGAAAAATGGCTTTATAGAATGAGGGCGTTTGCTTGCCGATTACCGCTGGGGCAATCCTGCGACCATCTGTTTAATGGCTTTTTCAACAACCTTGGCGGTTTGCGGGGACAAGGCCTTGCCTGCAGCACCGCCGAGAACGCCGCCTGCAACGCCGCCTACAACTCTACCGGAACCACTCCCGATCTGCGAGCCGCCCAAGGCTCCGAGTATTGCTCCGCCTGCAGTTGCCAATGTTTCTCCGCTGCCGCCGCCGCCGGTTCCGATCCAGAGAATTTCTGCGGTTTCTGTATCAATCATTTTTCCGGTCACACTTACTTTTTCGCCTTCCACGTTTGCCTCAAGCATTACAACTGCGGGGACGTTCAATACTTTGCCGATCCGGGCCGCCTCGGAACTTGTGGTGCGTTCGGAGCGCTGAAAATCCTGTTCCGCCAATACCTTGTTCACCCGGTTTCTTTCGATCATGCGATAGCCTTTTTTTAACATCTCTGCTGTAAAATAATCTTCGACCTGATTTTTGGGCGCATCGCCCCTGATGTCCCCGCCCACGTCAACCACTGCAATTTTTTCAGGCTGAACTTTGTGGAAGGCTGGAGAAATAGTGCTGTCTCCTGTTGCACATCCGGTTGCACAGAGCAAAGCAACACATAAAAGGAGTTTGCCAATCAAAGCAGAATATTTCATCTTTTTCCCCCTTTGTTTGGAATTGACTGTTATTTATAATGCTTATTTACTACGGTTGTAAGTTCTCAATAACCCCTGGCAAGATACAATTTTTTTTATTTTTTTCACATAAAAAAGGTAGACACAGGAAATTTTTTATGGCATAGTGTCTTCCATGACATTAAACGAAAAGATACCAGATCCGCCAAATATACCTGACGAAGAGTTAACTCCTGCAGTTCGAAAATTGTTTGAGTGCTGTACTGC
>Ga0182239_1000406_pt1 | contig 15700 bp, 21 predicted proteins | sample hydfrate6_PW_210_FD_132456 | JGI IMG/M metagenome (GOLD analysis project Ga0182239, IMG submission 132456) | Subsurface microbial communities from deep shales in Texas, USA - hydraulic fracturing test 6_PW_210 | ecosystem: Environmental > Aquatic > Deep subsurface > Shale gas/oil reservoir >... | reverse complement strand
GTCCCTGTTTTCAGGCATGGCAAGTTCCCCTGTTTCAAGCTCTCCGATCAATTTCCTTCTCCGATGTTCGGGAAGATTTTCCAATTTCCTGATCAACCTTTGTGCTGCAAGTGAATCCTCTATGCGTTTACCCATTGGCAACCCTCTTATATAAACCGTTTACGTTTTGGCGATTCCAGTGTTTTCCCGTCTTGGTTTTGATCCCCTTGTCGTTCAGAAAGTCGGCGATTTTTTGAAAGCTGAACCCTTCCCGGTCCCGAAGATCCAGGACTTCGGCAATGACAAGCTGTTCCTCTTGGTTAGGAATCAGATGTCCGTTTTCGTCGGCGTCATAACCAAAGGGAACGTCCCCGCCCGTTTTTTCGTTCCTGGCCTTTTTCGCTTTCAAGGCCCCCCTGGTCCTGGCCCGGATCTGCAAGCGTTCGTATTCGGAAAAGGCGTCAAGGATCTTTCGCATAAGAACCGAAGTCGGATCTTCGTCGTTTGTGCCTTCACCCGCAGCGGAAACGATCCTGGCTTTTTTGTCCTGGATGGATTTTTCAGCCAAGGCGGAAACCAATGTGTCGCGCGCGATTCGGTCCCGTTTTGCGACGACAAGTTGATCTCCAGGTTCCAGGTCGGCCATTGCATCCAGCCACCCGTCCCGCTTATCCAAAGGCGAACCACCGGAGATAACATCTTGATGAACGGCGGCCAGCTCCAGGCCCTGCCTTTGGCAATAGGTTTGAATCTGGTCCAGTTGTGATTCCAGCCCCAACTTACTGTCACCCTGGCTCCGCGTCGAAACCCGAAGATATGCAACTGCTTTCATATGATCCCCCTTTGTTTGTTGATAGCATTATGAATGTTGTGTTGGCTATTGTCAATAGGAAAATCAAAAAAAAGTCGCCCAAATTTTCGATTTGAGCAAAAATTTTCCCGTCCCCCGTGTTCCAGGTCGGGTCAAACCCAAAAGGCGGAAAATACGGCTTGTGTGAATGGAGATAACCAACTGGAAGGATTGACAAAAGCAAAAGGCCAGGGAAAAACCCCGGCCCTTTACCAAAGGAAGGAAGCGTGAAGCTGGAGAAGGCGCGCGGCCCGTTTTCGGGATCTCCGGTCCCGGATCAGGACATACTTTCTCCGCCTGGTCATGTCCCGATCAATCGGCGGCCGATAACAGCCGGCAGTAAACGCGAGAAAAACTGCCGGCAATGGCAAGGCACTCACCCCTTGCCCGATATATATAAACCCTGAAGGTTTATTGCTTTGTCTGCGGTCGCAGGTACGCGGAAAAGTTGATCCCCGTTCCGACGGTTCCGCTTACAGTCGTATAAACGCGAAGCTGATCATAAACGGTTTGGTTCCGTTCGGTTCGGAATGGTACCACATAGCGGCCCGTGGTACTGTCCTGGTCCCCGCCCAACACTTCGGCGGCCCCAAGCTCCAGGATCACCAAATCCTCGAATGTGTCGGCGAAATCGGACTTGCTTGAACCCTGCAAGCTGATCTTGAACAACTCGTCATTGTCGGCGATTTCAATCGCGGTCACGTCAACCACCAATTCGCCCTTGACGATGCCTTCCCCGACATCCACCACCTGAGCTTCCCCGCCCACCGTGGCGGCTGCGGAGCTGGCAACCAAACCCGCGTCTTTCATTATCAGATCATTATCAATCATGGTTTAACCCCCATTATGCGTTTTTGATGCCCCGGAGCCTGGCGGCGGATTTCGGATGGAAAACACCCAAGCCCGTGATCCATTCGATCAGGGTCTTATAGTAAGTTACGTCAAGGCCCAAGTCTATCACATCCATTGAACCGGCCTGAAGGCCCGAAACGTATTCGGCGGCCCCGAAGCGGACGGCGTAAATGGAACTGGACGCGGCGGTCCCGCCCCCCGGATTGTCTTCGTCGAAAGCCAAAATAAGGTTTCCGTCCTTATCCTCTTCGACGACGGCAATCGGAATTCCGGCGTATGCGGGAATTTGTCGCCCGAAGGAATCGCTCACGGTTTCCGTGGCCTGGCCTGCGGATCTCATCAGGGTATTGACTTTCCGGCGAAGCGTCTTGTTCATAAACAAAACGTCCGGCGTTCCCTGCACCTGGTCGATCATCTCGTCCAGCTTGGCAAGGGTCAGCGCGTCGCCCCCGGACGTGGAACCCTGATCCACCACCTGATCCCCGGTCAAACGATTTTCCAGCCCGTCGAACTCGTTCACGTCGCTGGAATTATCGCCCTTGAAAAACTTCTTGGTATATTCCAGGGAAACGGCCTTTGCCTTCATCCCGTCATACGTCGCCCGGAGATTGTTGACGTTGCCTTGGGTCTTAACCAAAGCGCGGTCAACCTTGCTGGTTCCGCCCAAGACGTAAAGGCGTTCGGTCTGCGGATTCACGACTCCGGTTGACTCGGTATAGCTTTCATTTATCCCGCGAAAGGCAACACCGGGAAGGGTTTCTTCCTGGTTATAAACGTATGCTTGCCCGTTAACTCCAAAGAACGGCAAGCGTTCCAGAACCGGAGATACGCGCGGGAAGATCTCGATCACCCCACGTTTCAGCGGATCTTGAACCAATTTTGCAGCTTCAAGCAAAGTGATAGACATATCAGTTCACCTCTTGATGTTGTTTACTTGTATCCTTGCGCCATGATGGATTGTGGACTCATGCCCTCAAAATCCGTCGGCGGCTTCCCCCCGGCTCGCTTCGGGTCTGGCCCGTCTTGCGCCTGGCCCTGGGAGAAAAGGCCCTTTTTCATGGCATTTCTAATCCAGCGGACTTGATCAGCCGGATTCAATCCGTTCGGAACCAGGTCTTGCATATCCTCCGGGATATCCTGCTTTAATTCGTCAACCAACTCCTGCAGGGTTCCTTCTGCAGCTTTCTTTTGTTCGTTAACCTGTTGAAAGCGCGCATACGGAACCGACTTTTCGCCCTTATCGGCGGCGTGCCCGTCGTGTTGGTTTTGGCCCTGGTTCTGGTTCTGGCCCTGGTCGTTTGCGCCTGTATCGTCGGCGGCGACGTGCTGGTTCTGATTCGGATCTTGTGACATGATCAACCCCCCGATTTACGCCCGGCGGCGGATTAGTCTAGTGCTCTCCAAAAAACTTTATATGAATAACCTGAAGGGAAACCGTCCGGCGGTCCTTCCTGGGTCAAGTCCTTTGGCTGGAATTTTAATTCCGAAACCTTGGCGTTGATCTTCAAAATCTGCCTTCCACTGTAAAGCTGGATCTCTCCAAGAGGATCAAACCCCGTGGCCCCTGAAACCCGGCCCGAAACGGAGACATAAGCGGAAACACCGTCCGCGACTTCCCCGCTTGAATTGTAGGCTTCGATCTTCAGTTGATGCCTGTTGTAACCAGAGGATACGGAAAGCGTCCCTTCCCCGGTCAAAAGATCTGTTTCATTATGGTAAAATGACATGGCTTATCCTTCCGTGTTCAATGAAGCGGCCCGGTCTTGTGCAGTCGTCCGCAGCGGAAAAGCGGAGCTGGTCCGGTTCTCACTTGCAAACATGGCTTCCACTTCCACCGGATCAATATCTTCGGAGATAATCCCCCGGCGTACCAATTCCTTGATAATCACCCCGCGCGGTAATACGTTCAGGCTCTTGGCTCTCAGAAGATCCTCAAGGTTCACCGGCTGCGCGAAGTCGGCTTGTTCCTGCTCGATCTCTTTTAGGAATTCCTTGGCTTCGTCCCGGCTCTTCAAATCCGGGTTTTTCTCCAAAATGACATCCACCCGGCTGATCACTCCGGCGGCCAGAAGTTTGGTCCAGGTTTCGGCTTGCTTGGCCTGGTCCTGCTGCGGACTCGGATCGTAGAAGTCTAACCAAAGGGAAGACGACTCGGAGATCTTGCGGCCCGGATTGTGTACGTTCCAAACGATCTTGAATACGTCGAAAAGGTTCCGCTCGTATTGCTCCCAAAGCGCGACGTCATCCCGGCGGCGTTCGTCCAGCTCCCGGTTTGATACGATCTTGGAAACACCGGATTCGTCCGTCGGTTCGGTGCTCAGAGATCCAGCGGGAAGCCCGTTCGATATCGCGGCCCACTTGATCAGCTTGTCGATTGCGCCAACGATCTGATCAATCGGAGCCTTGGTTGACTCAAACCCGATCGCCCCTTCCTCTGGCAAGTTGAACATGGTGCCAGGCCCTACCAGGGAAGGTTCATTTTCCCCCATGCCCCTGGCCCAACCAACACCGAAGCCTTGCATACGGAGCGTATAAAGTAGGTCGGTCAGCTTTTCGTTTATGGCTTCCTGAAGGACGATCAGATCATCCCCGCCCGGCAACCAAAAGTCAGACGTCGGGATTCGGTCCCAACATGGAACAAACGGCAAGATCCCGTAGGGGTTCGGATCTGATTCGATCACCTGGCCCCGATAGTTCAACCGCTCGACGGTTTCCGGCGTCCAGCGCGTATATTCCAGGTCTTCTTTTTGGTTCGATTCGGGAAAATGCGTAACCATAATGGAACGAACGTCTTCCGGCGTATCCCCGCTCACGACGTCCACCACGTCGCCGGTCAGGACGTCCAGATCCATCTTTCCATTTCTCCAAACCGGACGGAGAAGCACGGATTTCAAAAGTTTTGTGTACCGCGAAGCCAGCTTCAGCTTGATGGGTAAAGAACTGGTCCGCGTGATTTCCGCGAAGATTTCCCGGTCGCGTTCCTTACCCTCGACGTCCCGGCTTGCGTCGCGGATATAAACCATAGCCAGGTTATCGACGATCTTCTTGACGATATTGATAAAGCAAGGCGTCAAATCCTTCGGGTTCTGGAAGTTCCGGCGGAGCGCGTCCCGGAGATAGTCCACCTGGTCGTCGTGGTACATATCCAGACGGCGACGAACTTCGGCCTTGCGCTCATTGTTCACCTGAGATATTGCGGCCTGATATGTGATATCAGTTAATTCCTTAGCCTTGCTTTGAAATAGCATGGTTCTATATGGTTTCGCCTGGTCTGGTTTGGTTTGGTTCTATATGGTACCACTTGGAACCGTTCGGTACCGTTTGCAACCGTATGGTTTCCACCCGGTTGACTCTATCATGTACCATACCGAACCCAACCGTTTGGTTCAATGGTCAATTCGTTATCTCTTCAGTTCCTTGACGTGGTTATTCGTTACCTTGTCCACTGGCTGATCGTTCAGCCATGCAATGATCCTTGATTTCGTGGTCATATATGCACCATGAACCATCTTTGCAGGGATTTCCCCGTTCTGTAACATCTTCAAAACCGTTCGCCTTCCACGTCTCATAAAAACCCGGATCTCGTCCAGGCCCACCAAAATTTCGTCGTCATACATGCTTTACCCTTCCAAGGTAGATATTTCACGCTCGTTTCACATTCGACTTTTTCCCCTGCATCTTACCTTGCAAACCAATAAGCTGTTTCTCGGCCTCAGCTTCACTGAAACAGTGCTTAGTCATGTGCTGATATCGTTTTTCTAATTCCCGCGCGTATTTCGTCAAAAGTGAATACGTCATGTATTCGGCCCCGCGTCGATCCTTGCAGAACAGAAACGGCACCCGATAACGAACCATAAAGGCAACCATACTTTGAATCGCGGATGCCGGGTTCATCTCGGATCTGTAATTTCCGTCGGCCAGGTCGGAAAGCTCGGATTCAACCACGATACAAAAAAGCTCAAAATGCCTGGCCTTGGAAAGCTCACGCTCGAACCGTTCCCGCTCTGAAGTGAAACACCCGATCAGGTCGTTCAATTCCTTGCGCTCGATCCCCACCCGATCAGTGAAACCAGGGATCGAATAATCGCCCACCGGCAACCCTTCAGCCTGAACCATTACATCGTCGAACCGCTCAAAGGTGAACGGTCGCTGTTCTCTTGTGTCTTGTAGTATGATCATGTTTCCCTCAAATCATCTTGTATGACTTCACCCCGGCCACCTTCACCATTCCCCGAAAAAACTCCGGCAGCGTCGCTTCGGATTCAATGTTGCTTTCCCTGTATTGGTTATACATCTTCAGAACGTGGTAATGTGCTGGACATTCGTTTGAACATGGCAAGATCAGATCCCCTTGTCTCAGGTAGCAAAGATGCGCGTTCGGAGACCTGGACTTGCAGTGAATGTCCTTTAGCTCATAGGTAGCCAGTTCCTTGTTCCGCAGCGCGTAGACGGCCCAACACAAGGAATAAATCCGGTCGTCGTGCCACTTGTCGCACCCGAACTTTGGAATCCCGTTCTTCAGCTCATAGACGAATGTTTCCATTTCATCGGCCAGGCCCTTTAACTCATAAGAAAACCGCAGACGATGTTCTTTAACCAAACGATAAAGCTCCGGGAAGGCGTTCGCTTGCGTGGTACTGGTCGGACTGATCACTTCAGCCGGGTATCCTTGCTCAAGGCACCATGTGAATATGTCCTGCGAATTGTAGGATTCCAGGGATATGTTCTTCAGCTTGAAACGGTCCATGTCCTCGCGGATCGCCTTCTTGATCCCCCGCCCCAAAGATCCAAGGATATTTTGCTGATTCAAGATCCAGTATTCCGGCTCTTTGCTCTCAGGGTCCGCAACCTTGGCAACCGTCGTCCAGATCGTCTTATCCCCGTGGATTGAACCAAAGAAAGCGCGGTCCAGGCCACCACCACAAACGTATTTCCGCCCCTGGAACATGCTATCCAATGAAGCGGCTGGAATCGGATTCGGAACGTCGTCTTCCTGGCAAGCGCGAATGTCCGGGATCGCAAACAAGTTGTTCGCAGCGGCGGCCCTCTGGTTCAGATGTTGCGTAGCAAAGACGGCAGGCAAAAGCTGTTTGGCCCTGGAATTCAACCAGTCCCGGCGTATCCAAGGCGGCGATTTCTCCAAGGCTTCGGCCAGGTCCGCGTATTCAATGCGATAGATGAACACCGTCGGATCTTCCCCGGACTCTTGCAGCTGTTCCATCCTATGAAGCGGCCCGCCCACTGCGTCCACCGTAGAATCAACCAAAAGCCAAGAGTTCAGGGAATCGCCCAAGCTGGAAGCCAGGACTTGCATCGGCTCTTCAGACGGCGCGGCGTGGATCTCGGAAACCCAACCGACGGTAATCCGCTCACCGTATAGGCTGGATATGTTCAGGGAAACGGCTTCAATCAGGTTTTGCAGCTTTGGGTATCTGATCTCGTATGAACGGACGTTATCCCTTCCGATCTGAGCAACCAACGACGGAGTGTTCAGGATGATGGATTTCAGGGTCTGGAAGCCAACGGAGATAGATTGACGTTCGGAATTCGCCATACATTTGATGTTTTCGGTTTGCCAAAGCGTGAACCGCCATAGAACCAGAAGCGCGTTCAAGGTCGTCTTGGAATGTCTGCGCGGAAAGCTGAACCCGATGGTCCCGAACTTCCAGTTCCCGTCCTGGTCAACCTGCAAGGCCCGGCGTATCGCGTCCCGCTGGAAGTCGGCGAACTCAAATACCTGGAACCCGCCCCTGGGAGATATGATCCTTGGCTGGATATCATTTATCCACTGCTCGAACCCGGCGGCCCCGTCCTTCCACTTGCGAACCTGGTCGGCTGTGAATCTCATCGGCCAAACTCCAGGTTCAGGCCCCGGACGATCGCGCGGCGTTTCTCCACTGGCAGACGTGCCAAGGCCCGGACGATGGTTTCCAGATCCAGTTCCCCAAGGCGACGTTCACATTCCAGACAATAACCCCGGCGGCGGTCGATCTCGGCCCCGCAGTGGGAACACCTATTCGTCGTCTTCATTGTCGCCCCCCTGGTCGTCCAGGATGATGTCCGCGACGTCCCGCGTCATTTTGTCCGCCCGATCCTCTTCCCGGCGGCGCGCGTATATCCTGTTCAGCTCGATCAGTGACTTCCTCTTGGCCTCTTGGTACTTCAAGAGATTAGTTGAAAGCGCGGGAATCAGTTGTCCGCTTTCGTCGATCAGATCTTCCCGTTCGTTCGCGTGCTCCAGGATCACCCGTTCAATGGCAAGGTTCGTGGCAATGTCATGTTCAAGAACCTGGACTGCTATTTCTTCAGGATCACAAACCCCCAAGAGTTCGCGGCCCTCTTCAATCAATTTTGCCATGCGACGGCGGCGGTCCAGATGCCCGTCTTCCATCTTGCGAATCAGATCCCGGATATCCTTCGGCGTCTTCTCCTTAGACGGCCCCCCTGGATTTGACCTTGTGAACCGTCCCTGCGTATCCCGTGGCTTTTCTGACATGATATCCACCTTATCTTCTGGACTTTATTTGTGGTTCCAAACCGTACCGAACCGAACCAAACCAGAAGGCGAAACCCCCGGCTTGCAAGTTGAAACCCTTCGTGGGAAGCCTTTCACCCCCGCCTTGTCAACCTGGCCCTGAATCCGTTAACCAAAAACAAAGTTAGGACGGCCTAACTCTCCCATTTTTCCGCCTCTTCATATCGAACGAAGTTCCCTGCATCTTCGCATGAATCCATAAATTCGCCAGCACTAAAGCCAATGATCCTTTGATATCCATCTTCCTCTTCAATCAATGCCCAAATTGAAACAGGAATCGGGAATTCCACGTCTTCATCCTTATGAACGGCAACCATTGGGACAGTAGGCGCGACGATCTGCAAGATCTTATACTTCGTATTCATAAACCTCTTCCCCCTGCTTTACAGTTTCCCCAAAAACCCGTTTCCACCGCTCAGGATCAACCCCCGGTCCATCCAACAAAGGAGCATAAGCGAACCGGATTGAACCATCTGCATATTCCAGGACATATTCCCCGGCCTCTTCGTCGTGGCTCACCAACACCGGCGCGGTATCCAAAAGTTCAGCCCTGCGCGTCTTCATCATTCCCCGGAGCCTATCCCGTGTGCCTGGTTCCAGCTGCGATAACCCGGCAACCTTGATGCCCTCATTCGGAGCAAACCAAACGATCAGGCAATGGCGTTCAAGGTAGGAGATCAAACCAGACATAAAATTCCTCATGTGCGGGTCATGTGCGGGTCATACGAAAAACCATCACCCGCGGCGTATTGATATACATTTCAGATACTTGTATTGTTATGCGGGTCATTGCGGGGTATCAGAACACTCCCCTTATATTTATATATATGTTTTTTCCCTGTTGAATATAAAAAACCATTTCAAAAAGTCCTTAAGAGTTCATTGATCACCCGTCATCACCCGCAATTTCTATAAACAACTGTATTCACTGAAGATAGCACGCGGGTCATGCGAAAATTTCATCACCCGCATCACCCGCGTATCACCCGCATATTATATGGTTTCGATATCATTCTTCCCGCCTGGCCCTTGTGTTGGTTTTTGTGCTTGGTTTGCCCTGGTCGGCAACTGAACCACCTTTTCAGATTTTTGCTGCGGCCCGTGCATATCAACCATTTTCCAGTGAACGATCTTGTTCCGGCCTTTGGTCCCATCATGGACAAGCTGAAGTCCGTCGAAAATCTTGTGTTTATTGCTTCGCAGAACATAGCCCAAGGCTTTCTGATCATACTTCCCATGTCTCCCGGCTATCGCGTAAAGCACGTCTTGAAGCTCATTGTCATTATCTGCGGCCCTGGTTATCTCCTGAACATTCACGCTTCTTTCACCAAAGGTTTCATGCCAGATAGAAAAGAAGGATCGCATATTCTGCGCGTAAACATCTGTTTCCCGCACCACTTCGGACGTATCCCAAGGGTCCGCCTGGTCCAGCCACAAGAGCGCACCTCGGATAAGTGCATCCCATTTCGTGAAGTCTGAACGGCTTATGTTTGGATTCTCACCTGAGCAAACCCAAGCTCGAAGCAAGGTCAAGGCGGCGTGGACTATCTTCGGCCTGTTGTCCGGTATGTACTCGAAAAGATCCCGGTCAAAATGCCTTTCCTGCGGTCGTTCACATCTTGCATCCAAACGGCAATACAGAACCCTTTCTTTTATGTCCCCGGCAAAAGCAAGATTGTTTCCCGTGCTGAAAATCGTAAGAATCAAAGGCAAGGTTTCGTTTCTTGATTCCCCCAAAATTCTGGTAACGGACGATTCTTGTGTCACAAACTGGCAGAGGCGTTCAGATTTTATTCGGCGTTCGACGTTATCAATATTGATCAGGTTATCCCCGCGGATGATTGACGAATCAATTCTTTTTTCAAGCTCTTCATCTGTTGATCCTTGCGCCATTGTTGGAATCCTCTTCCCTGTGCAGATCATGGAAGCGATATCCACCAAAAGGCTTTTGCCTGTTCGCGGCGTCGGCGCGGTAAAACCAAACATTGGAACAATAGGCATTGCACGACGGACAAGCGGCGTAAGAATAGCGGCCAGAGCGACGGAACGATCAGCATCATCTACGAACGGGAAACTGGATATCAGATCCAGGAGAACGTCCAGCGCGGCCCGTGCGTCGTCTTTGGTCGGCTTGTCTTTAATGGGAAAGAATTTTTCGTTCGGCCAGTAGAGAAGAAAGGTATCCGGGTCATATCCTGGCTTATCTAAGATTGAACCGTCCGGCCTCATTGTTGGTGCCTCAATGATCGCGGCCAGGGTCCGAAGGTTCCATTCACCAACGCGGGAAAGATATTCTTCGGCGATATATCGCGGCGGATTCTGCTCGTAGTGATCCCCGTCTTTATTCCGCTTCAGGAATCGGCAATGTTTGCCACAAAGCCCCCTGAAATAACTTTGGGTCACTTCATGGATCTTCGGCGTCTTCTTTTTTTGCTTGATCTCCGAAAAGGTTCCGGTTTCCGTCAAGATAGGTCGGACGATGGTTTGCCCGCGGCAAAAGATGTCAACATTCTTGAGGCCAAGGATCTTTTCAACCTTGTTTGCCTCTTCAATCATCTTCCCGTCTTCAAGCTCGATCGCGGCCTTGATATGTACGGCGGCCCGGATCGCAGCGGCGACGGCTTCCAAACCATAGCGAACATGCAGGTCATTGAAATCTGTTGGCTTGTCGGCCAGGTCTGATTCTTCAAACTCCGGCCAGGTCAAGAAGCAAACATTCCAGCGCGCGGCCTCTTCCCCTTTGGTTTTCCCTGGGTTCTCCGGCGCACCATGCAGCGGGTCCGCCCCTGTGAACTGGTCATTGTCGGCGGCGATTATGATTTTTTCGTTTGGGTATGCTTTACGGATCGCAGCGGCAACCGGCTTCAAATTGTTGGCATTGAAAGCACAAAACACCGTCCCCCCGGTCGCCTCGTGAATACTGGCCCCGGTCGCGTATCCTTCGCAGATGATAAGCTGTTCATCCCCTGGGATCTTGCAGAAATGCCCGGAGATATCGGAACCTGTAATGAACTTCTTGTCGCCTTCGGAATTTATCGTCTGCAAACCAAACAAGCGGCCCTGAAGATCATGAACCGGGATCAGAAGATCGCCCCGCTTGGATATCTTCAAACCAAAAGACTTGATCTGCTTATTGGCAAGGTAAGGATGATTTTCGGCGGCTTGCGCTTTGGAAAGGATACCCTTCGCTTTCTCCACCGCTTGCGCGCGGCGTTCCGCTTTGGCCTCTTGAAACCTGGCCTTGGCTTGCGCGATAAACTTTTTCCGATTGCGCTTCTCGGTATTGGATAGGTGCTTTTGCTTAGAACACCACGTTTCCCAAACATCTGACCGCCAAGATCCAAAAGCCCCGGCGTAAAGTTTCCCGTCATTATGGAGAACATACCATCCGGCCTCATCTTGCGGATCACCGTCGCGCGCGGAGCACCTGTGAAGTTGTCCATCGGGTATGATCTCGGTCGGGTATATACCGAACGATTCAAGTTCAGATCGGAATTTGTCGATTGCGGATTCAGACAAGGCGGATCTCCAGCATATCTTTTAAGTTATGCCGGAACCAGGGGAATTGACAAAAGGGGAAGGAAAGCCATATTCTGACAAGTACCACCAAGTCAGGAATATGATGTCCTGTTCCCCGCCCTGATCCCGGCTTTCGGTTCAGGGCTTTCTTTTATCCAACCACCCTGGAATCAATCAGTTCCTTCACCTTGTCGGCGACGTCCAGCCCCTTGTAACCACCAACGGAGCTTTCAGCCCAACGCTTGAATCCAGCGGCGTTGATCAAGAGACGCGGCGACGAAGTACCCCGGCCCATAACTTTATCGAACCCCAAAAAAGGCAAGACATTAAGGACTTCAATGTTGGGATCAGAAGTCAAGGCGAACTTGGCCTCTTCTTCTGTTTCGGCATGGACAAACAGGTTTTCCTCTTGGCCTGATTGCAATCTTACCCGGCAAGAATAAATTTTTTCTCCTATCATGCTTCACCCCTTCCTGGTTAAATCATCCACTGGTTTACTCGCCCCCGTCCTCTTATGACAACCACACCACCAATCACACCAGGTTTTAGGGAAAAACCCATGATCATGTTCGCCAAGGATCACCGGCGGATTGACTCGGCAATATCCATCGTTCCCGGCAATGACTTCATCATCTGGACTTTTAACCTCTTCCCTCTTCCAGAACTTGCAATTCTCGCAGCGGTCGTCCTTCATCATAGCTTCACTTCCAATCTAGTTTTCAAGTTTCATAAAGAAGTTAACAGGGTCCGCGTCTTTTATATCAGCAAATAACAGGTTTTGCTTATTATAATTAACATTCAGTTGATAGCAAAATTTATCATAAAGGAACTGAAGGTCAAAAAAGCAAAACCCGTGCATCCCTGGCAAGGCCCCCCGTGGTCTTTCGATCTTTGGTTTTTTTGGGACAGGGAAACCGCTTGGCACGGAGCCTGAACCTGGAAGCACGTTTGACGGTAAGAAATGGTCATTCTTTTTGAACCAGATAGTCGTTGAAATGTCTGGATTAAAAATATTCCTTGCTATTTCTATTCGGGTCAAACCATCCCGTTCATCTTCTCCCGGCTCGAATCCGTCCAGATCAAAAGAACAGCCGGTAAACAGATCTTCTTTGTTTATCGCCAGCAACCAATAGCGCGGGAAGCCTTTCGTTTCGTTTTTGTGATTGTTGATCATTGTCGGCAGCATGTAGTAAACGGCGTCCATGATCTCGTAACTTTTTTTAGAGTCATGGATAAAGTTTTCATAAAAGTAATTCAAGAACGCGCATCGTATCGCTTGGTCGAAGCTGAATCGGCGTAAGGTTCCCCTACCTCCGGCGTCCTCGATGTCCGGTGAAATTTGGCCTTGCTCGATTTGATTCAAAACCCTGCGATACTTACTGCCCGTGGTGAACCCGCTTAAATCCTTTGCAGTGTAACCACCTTCAGCCATAGTCAGCACCTCCGTTGTGTTGACTAAAATATTATTACACTAAACTGTACAAGTCAAGGGATACATAAGATGAATTTTTAAATTTCCCCATTTTTCTTCAAATCGTCAATCTTATCAGTTAGTTCCTTTCTTATTATGCCCTTGATCAATTTTTGTAGGCTCTTGGCCTTGGAGTGCTCCTCGAAATACCATCGAAGCATTGCGTAGTCTTCGGCTTCCAGTCGGATATTGAAGCTCTTCGGCCCGGCCCGATACTCGTCCCAAGGCTCAGGCCAAAGATGTATATCTTGCTCTTGGTCCTGGTCCTGGTTCGTCCCCTGCTCGATAAACTCTTGTTCATCCTTTGGTTTCCTCTTCAAACCCATTTCATAATCTCCCGGAATAAGCTTGATATCTCCCCGGCGGCCTTTCCCCGTGGCTCGAACTCTTCAACGCTTTGGCCCTCAGATGCGGATCTTGCATAGGCAACCCGCGAACGAAGAACCGTCCCGGCCAGGTCAAGGCTCTCCAGATCCCGGACAAGCTTGGCGGCGGTTTGATCGTCGTGAACTCCTGGATTAGTGGCGGCCTGGTTCCAAACGACGATCCCTTTCAATTCTTGGTTAAATCCCCCGGCGTCGGCGATTAAATCGTTCATGCTTTCAAGTGACCAAAGATCAAATTGCGACGGTCGGCTTGGAACCAACACAAGGTCAGCGGCCAGGAGCGCGGAGCGTAGGACTTCGGAATCTCTACCACCGCAATCAATTACCGCGTTCCCGGTCAACTCTTTGTGCAGCGTTGCCTTGTGTATCCTTTTGGTTTGTATCTCTGGCTTGATCCCGGCGTCGGCGCGGATCTTGGCCCATAGGTACGCGGACTCTTGGCGGTCAGCGTCAATCAAAGTAAAGCCCTGATCAGCCAAATGGACGGCCAGATTGACGGCCAGTGTTGTTTTTCCTGTGCCGCCTTTTTCAGAACATACGGCGATAATCATAAAGCGGCCCCTTCTAATTTACGGAGAACCCAAAGCGGTAAAGTCAAATGCGGTCTTGGATGAACTCCCGTATTGTCATTCCCGGAAAAGTTCGAAACGATCCCCACCAATCCCCCGGACTCGTCAACTATGGGTCCGCCCGACGTTCCGCCCTTAATTTCATCCTTTGTTTCGATGAACAGGGACTTTGAACCAGGACTGCAAACTTCCCCCTTCCCTGGTACTTGGCCCCCTTCATGGCTGAAAACGTGGATCTCGAATTCCTGGAAAAGCTCCGGTTCTACCGTGTTGATCAAAGCCGGATTCAAATCTTCGCAAAAGTCTTCAAGACGATCTGCGTCGTCCGGGAAAACCTGATCATCCAAAGGTCCAAGAACGGCAATATCGCTTATTGGTTCAATCGCCCAAGGCGCAACGCGGAACCTTTGCCCCTGGATCTCAATGTCTTCAATGAAGTGATCCCCAAGAACCATAGAACCGGAAGTCTTAAAATTGATGCAATGCGCGGCGGTCAAGAAAAGGTTATTCCCAACATAAACTCCCTGTCCGTTTTTCCCCATGATTTTGATCTTGGCTTTTTCAATGTCTTGGAATTTGTCCATCCCGGCCCCCTGAAGAAAAGGCCAGGCCCGAAGGCCCGGCCCTATGTGTTGGCGTAAACTTCAAAACCACCATGATCAGCGTCCCGCGTGGACGTGATCTTGTATCCCCGCTTCCCGTATTTTTGCTGTAAGTAGTCCCTGATTTCACCCATAGGCCCGTCAAAAAGCGGATTGTTCGGATTTCTGTTCCCTGGAATTACCGGCATAAGTTTGAAGCTGTGTTGCCCGTCCTCGAAAAGATGCCCTACCAGTTCCATGATGGTTCCCTCCTTGTGTTTGTCGCTCCAGGACAGCGCGGATCATTTTCCCGCGCATATAACTTGATCAATCTCCCTTACTGATTGCTCCCAAGGTCCACTGTGATTATGTTCTGTAAATTTATTTGCTGCATCTTTTACCGTGTAGGAAAACATTTTTCGTGCGTTAAACTTTCTGTAATACTCATCACCATTATATATTTCGTTTTTAACAAGATCATAAACATCACCTTCATGGTTTTCTATCCAAGCATGTGCCATTTGATTTCCAGATATGTGTTGAACAGATCCATGAACAAGAATTTTGTCTTCGTTCCCTAATAGATACGAAAAGGCAAGCTCAAAACATCTTCCAGATCTTTTTTTATGCTTTGTTTTTTTGAAGTCGCCCATCATTCCCCCCTTTCTTCCCCTGGTCCTGGTTCCCACATCTTTTCGATGTCGCTTTCATACAGAAAGATCTTTCGCGGCCCCACCCGACGGCCCCGGATCTTTCCATCCTTCCACCATCGGCGGACGGTTTGATCAGATACGCGACATTTTTCCGCGAACTCTTTCGGCGTGATAAGTCTTTCGTCCCTGTTTTCAGGCATGGCAAGTTCCCCTGTTTCAAGCTCTCCGATCAATTTCCTTCTCCGATGTTCGGGAAGATTTTCCAATTTCCTGATCAACCTTTGTGCTGCAAGTGAATCCTCTAT
>Ga0182239_1000405_pt1 | contig 15703 bp, 12 predicted proteins | sample hydfrate6_PW_210_FD_132456 | JGI IMG/M metagenome (GOLD analysis project Ga0182239, IMG submission 132456) | Subsurface microbial communities from deep shales in Texas, USA - hydraulic fracturing test 6_PW_210 | ecosystem: Environmental > Aquatic > Deep subsurface > Shale gas/oil reservoir >... | reverse complement strand
TTTTACATATCATCAGAGGCTCAACGTCAAGAGGTCGTGGAATAAATATATCTTTATTTTAAAGCATTGTTTTTCAGTGCTTATGTTTTCTTTTTTTTAGGACATTTTCTCATACGGTTGACAATATTATTTTTGAAATTGTATTGATTAAATAGTAACCTTGGTTACATATCTTTTCTTCTAATCCTTATATAATTAGAGTATAAAGATTACAAGGAGGATTCTCATGAGAAAAGCTATGCAGATAATTTTTTTAGCAGTTTTTATTTTTATAATGGTAATTGGAAAAGTCCAGCTATGGCTTGGTATTTTCTTAATTTCATTACTTTTAGCTCCATTTTTAGGAAGAATATACTGTGGTTATATTTGTCCTATAAATACTTTGACCGAAGCAACTCAAAAAATATCTAAAAAGAAAAAAATTAAGGTCCCTAACTGGATTAAACATCCATTTGTAAGGTATATTGCCTTAGGTCTTTTAGTCGTAGTAATGGCTTTTACTATGAGATCAGGTAAAAAACTACCCATACTTCCTCTTTTAACAGGAGTAGGAGTACTTCTTAGTTTAATATTTGAAGAAGCTTTATGGCATAGGTATCTATGTCCCTACGGAACTCTACAATCTATATTTGCTAAAAAGACAAAAAAAGGTTATGAAGTAGATTCTGACAAGTGTATAAGCTGCGGTAAGTGTGCAAAGGTATGTCCAGATGATGCCATCTCCGGCAAAGTAGCCCTAATTGATAAGTCTGAATGTCTACTTTGTGGTCGCTGCGCAGAAGTATGTCCTGTAGATGCTATATCCAAGGTCTGATCCTAAACCCTTTAAGAGCGGAGATTTTTCTCCGCTTTTTTATTTATCCCTTCTTTTATGTATAAAGAAAGGCGTTTTATGGTATAATTAAATTATAATCACTTTATAAACGGAGGACATATATGGTTGTTACAATTGGATGGTTGAGTTGGATTTTTGTTATTAATATTTTACTGGCATTGGTAGTTATATTTCTTGAGAGACGAGATCCTACTGCTACTTTGGCGTGGGTTTTAGTGCTACTTATGATTCCTATTTTAGGATTTATCGGATATATTTTCCTTGCTCAAAACTTCAGCAGAAAAAAACTATTTGAGATGAAAATAATTGAAAAAAAGATATACGGTTCATATATACAAAGACAGGAAGAAGCAATTAAAAATAATCAATTTGAAATGAATGAAAAGGATCTGTATGATTATTTTGATTTAATAAAAATGAATGTTTTCAGCAATAAGTCTCACTACTCCCAGGATAATCAGATAAGAGTTTTCACAGACGGTAAAGAAAAATTTAGAGATTTAAAAGAATCCATAGAAAATGCAAATAATCATATTCATCTGTTGTATTATATAATTAAGGATGATGCGACTTCTAAAAATCTTATAGAACTTCTAACTAAAAAAGCAGAGGAAGGTGTTGAAGTAAGACTTATATATGATTCAATAGGTGGTAGAGAAGTTAAACAAAGCGCTTTAAAAGAATTAAAAGAAGCAGGAGGATTGGTTGGTGAATTTTTTAAAAGTCCTCTCTTTGGAATAAACCTAAAGATGAATTATAGAAATCATAGAAAAATTGCAATAATAGATGGTAAAACAGGATATCTAGGTGGATTTAATATAGGCGATGAATATAAAGGATTGAATGAAAAAATTGGTTACTGGAGAGATACTCATATAAAAATATATGGATCTGCTGTAAGAGATTTGCAGATACGATTTATGTTAGACTGGAGAAGCACCGGAAAAGATGATCTAAGCTATACTCCAAAATACTTTCCATACATAGATGGTGAAGGAGATAAGGGTATACAAATTATATCAAGCGGTCCAGATACTCCCTATGAAAGAATTAAACAAAATTATGTAAAAATGATAAGCATGGCTAAAAAAAGCATATACATACAAACCCCATATTTTGTGCCGGATTCAAGTGTTATAGATTCTATAAAAATTGCTGCAATGTCAGGAGTTGATGTAAGGATAATGATCCCTAATAAACCGGATCATCCATTTGTTTACTGGGCTTCATTAAATTATGTAGGTGAACTCCTAAAATTCGGAGTAAAAGTATACACTTATGAAAATGGTTTTCTTCATGCTAAGACCATGGTAGTGGACGATAAAATATCATCGGTTGGCACAGCAAACTTTGATGTAAGAAGCTTTAAACTTAATTTCGAGGTTAATGCAATTATATACTCAAAAGAAACTTCCCAGATCTTGAGTAACGCATTTAAAAAGGATATAGAATTATCTAATGAATTAACAAGAGAATTATATTTAGAAAGAAGATTGACTGTTAGATTTAAAGAATCGGTATCTAGACTTCTTTCACCAATACTATAAAGGAGTTGATATTAATGAATGGATTTATAGGAAGAATAGTACTAAATATGGTAGCTATTTCTTTAGCTTCCTACTTGCTGGATGGTGTTGCAGTGTCGGGTATCATAAACCTATTTATAGTTGCTATTATTTTTGGAATTATCAACGGAGTAATAAAACCTGTAATAGTATTTTTATCATTACCTATTACTCTCCTTACCTTTGGACTATTTTATCTTGTGGTCAACGGTATTATAGTAAAATTTACAGCAGCTATTACGTCTCTGTCTGTAGCTACTTTTAGAGATGCCATCTTAGCCGGTATAATCATAGGACTTTCCAACTGGGTTCTACAAGGAATATTTACTTCAAAAGAAAGAAGACATTAATATGAAAAAATACAAAGTAATATACAATCCCTCTTCGGGAAATGAATTGGTACAAAATAAAATTTTTCAAATAAGCAAGAATATTTTGGTTAGCGAAGACGTTACCTTTACTTTTTATGCAACAAAGAAGGAAGGTGATGCTCAAAAGGCAGCTACAAATGCCTGTAGTGAAGGATTTGAACTTATTATAGCCTGCGGTGGCGACGGTACGATAAATGAAGTAGTAAATGGAATAATGAACTCCCCATGCAAATCAAAACTAGCTGTCCTGCCTTCAGGTACCGTAAATGATTTTGCAACTTATATGGAAATACCTACAACTGTCCATGATTTTACCAAACTTCTAAAAAATCAAACTTATCAAAAAGTAGACGTAGGTAAAGCTAATGACAAATACTTTATAAATGTAGCATCAGGAGGAGCTTTTACTAATATTCCCTATGATGTGCCTAGCGAAACAAAGACCATCTTGGGCAAATATTCATACTACATTAGAGCCGCTATGGAAATACCTCAGCAAATTGAAAAATCATATAAAATAAAAGTTACTACCGAAGAAAGAACACTAGAACTAAATGCTCTTGTATTTTTAATTAGTAACACCCCAAGTATCGGAGGATTTAAAAAGTTTTCACCAGATGCTAAATACAATGATGGATTTTTCGATGTTCTTGTAATAGAACATAGTCCTCCTTTTGAACTATTAAACTTATTTGCTAAGCTCTTAAGTGGTGACCATATACATCACAAAAAAGTGCATTATTTCAAATCAAAAAAAGTAAAAATAGACTCTGCAAGTGATTTAGTAATTGATTTAGATGGGGAATACGGATTTAAAGCTCCTATAGAAATTTCAATGATAAATGAAGGTCTCGAACTACTAACTCCAAAGAAGGTATAGCTATGGATAAAGGCAGGATAAAACATATAAAAAGGAATAAAAGTATCCAAGGAGACTATATTTTATACTGGATGCAGCAATCGCAACGTATAAACTACAACCATGCATTAAACGCAGCTGTTATTTTATCTAATCTACATGATATACCCTTACTTGTTTATTTCGGTCTAACAGATGACTTTCCCGATGGAAATCTAAGACATTATGCCTTCATGGCTGAAGGGTTAGATTATTTAAAGTCTGAATTTAATAAAATGGGAGTCAAGTTTGTGATATATAAAACTTCTCCTGAAAAGGGTTGTTTGGAACTAATGAAAAATGCAGCTTATTTTATTATGGACGAAGGCTATCTAAGAGTACAGAGAAATTGGAGAAATAAGGTAATAAAAGAATCAGAAAAAATTGGGTTGGAAAATATAATGATGGTTGAAAGCGATGTAGTAGTCCCTGTCGAAGAAGTATCAGATAAAGAGGAATATGCCGCTCGTACTATTAGACCAAAAATAATGAAAAAACTTGATAGTTATGCTGTTGAAATGGAAAAAATACTTCCTGAAATCAACAGTCTTGATTTAGAGTTGAATACAAGTTACGAAGAAATAACAGATCCTATTAAATTTGTGAAGAAACTAAATATAGATAAAAGTATTAAACCTTCTAAAATCTTTAAAGGTGGAGAAAAAGAAGGTCGTAAAAAGTTCAAAGAATTTTACAGTCACAGTATCAATCACTATTTAGACAAAAATCACCCGGAATTTATATACAACTCTTTTTTGAGTCCATATCTGCATTTTGGTCATATTTCTCCCGTTGAAATAATTGTAAAATTAAATAGTCTTCTGGAAAAAAATCCTCATATAAAAGAACCTATGGATGATTTTATAGAAGAGCTGGTAGTACGTAGAGAACTGGCTATAAATTTCATTTACTATAATAAAAAATACGATGAGTATGATAGTATCACTTACGACTGGGCTTACAAAACTATGGAAGAGCATGTAGAAGACGAAAGAGAATATATATATTCTTTGGAAGATTTGGAAAATTACAATACCCACGACAAATACTGGAATGCTTCCATGAAAGAAATGATTCACACAGGGTTTATGCATACATATATGAGGATGTACTGGTGCAAGAAAATCTTAGAATGGTCACCAGATTACAAAACAGCATATAAAAACTCTCTCTATTTAAACAATAAGTATTTTATAGATGGTAGAGATCCTAACAGCTTTACAGGTATAGCCTGGTGTTTCGGTAAACACGATAGAGCTTGGAAAGAAAGACCTATATTTGGTAAACTAAGGTACATGAATGCCAATGGACTGGAAAGGAAATTCGATATGCAGGGATACATAGATAGGATAGAAAAGATGATAGGAGATTAATTTTGAAAATAACTATAATAGCAGTAGGCAAAATAAAAGAAAAATATATAAAGCAAGGAATCAAAGAATTTAAAAAAAGATTAAACAACTACACAAAGCTTAGTATAATAGAAATACCGGATGAAAAAGCTCCGGAAAACCTAAGTGAAAAAGAAATGGAAATAGTAAAGGATACAGAAGGAGAAAATATACTTAAAAAGCTAGATAACTACTCCTATGTTATATCCTTAGATAAAGACGGAGACCAACTATCCAGCATAGATTTTGCTAAAAAAATAAAGAAGCTTACTGTCCAAGGGAACAGCAGCTTCACTTTTATAATAGGGGGATCTTTAGGCTTATCTGATGAAGTTTTAAAAAAATCAAATCTTAAACTCTCTTTTTCGAAAATGACCTTCCCCCACCAGCTTTTTAGACTTATTCTTCTAGAACAAGTCTATCGGGCTTTTCGAATAAATAGGGGTGAACCGTATCACAAATAACCCTAAAACGAAATATGGTATTGGATACAATTAAGAAAATAGATTTTATTCTATATCTTAAAGACAGTAATATAGAGAAGATAAGAAGAGTTGTATAGTTAAAGACAATCTTGTAGTAGGTTGTCTTTTTATGTATCAAGAAAAAACACAAAATGAGACATTAGCAATAAATGGACATAAAAATTCAGAGAAGGAGATATTAATATAAGGAAAGATACTTAAGATGAAATATATAAGTAAATATGAAATAGATGAAAGGAGTATATAAATGAAATCTTATATAGAGAAGGAACTAGAAAAACTACAAATAGAACATATAGCAAAGGAAATTAAAAAGACTGAAATGATAATAAGAAATCAATATGACGACACTTTGGATATGCTAACTTTTAGGTGTAACTACGAAGTAGCTTTAAAAGATTCAGAAACATTAAAAGAAAAGTTGGGTATATATAAGACATGGTATGAGAAAATACTATATCTACAACTTAAACTTCAAGAGGAATATAAGGTCTTAGATGTAGATTTTTCAATAGACAGTTTATATTAGAATATCTTAAAAACAAAAGAGGAAATATATATAGAAACCATATCTGGGGATTTTAGATATGTTTTTTTTGCATTTTCTAAGAACAAGTAACCCCAAAATAAAAAATAGTAATTAAATTACTAAAAATGTGTTGACATATACTATAAATAGTATTAATATATAATTATAAAAATATTAGTAATATGAAAGGAGATGAAATTTTGGATAATAAAGTAACTCATTTTAACTTTATGATGTTAGATATACTAAGAAATAAAGTTATTAACTATGAGAGATTAGAAGTACTATTTAGTTTCTACTTAGTAGGGTACATAAAGCAGCTAGGAGAAATAGGCATAGAGGAAAAGTTGAATGGGGCAAATAACTCTAATGAATTAGAAGTGAAGTTACTTAGCGTATTCAGAGATATTGCAATGAAATATCCAATGTTGAGAGTGGCATTAGAAGAAATAGAAAAAGACAGATTAATAAACAAGTTAAACAAAGAGGTTATCTTGAAATTAGTAAAGACAATATTAGATGTACCATTTAATATCGAGGAATGGCAGAATGCAGTTGAACACTTAGTACAAAAGGTATCTGATGAGTCGAGGCTTATAGATATAAATCCTACCCCAACATCTTTAAATAAATTAGGAATGGAAGTTTTAAATCCAACAGAAGGTAGTTTTTATGACGGTACTGCTGGGGTAAATGGAACTATTATTTATGCAAATAAGTACTCAAAAGAAAAAGGTGGAAGAATTGAAACTTATGTTCAGGAGCTAAACCCAAGGCTAGCTAATATTGGAATCATAAGAGCTTTTATTAATGGTATAGAAGACATAAACATGTATGTAGGGGATACTTTACTAAAACCAGGATTTAAAGAAGGAGATAGACTCAGAGTTTTTGACAAAATCATGATGAATTTCCCATTTGGTCAATCTTGGAAATATGATGAGAGTGACTTGATTTATGATAAGTATTCAAGATACGTATATGGAAAGCCAACAAAGTCAAGTTCAGAGTGGCTTTATGTATCTCATATGATTAAGTCATTAAAAGAACAAGGTAAAGGAGTAGCGATAGTTACATCAAGTTCGCTTTTTAATAAAGGAACAGAAAAGATTAGAAGAAATATTATAAAAGAAGATGTTATAGAAGCTATTATAGGGTTACCAGGTGGACTATTTAGTCATACAAATATCACTGTAAATATGCTAGTTATTAACAGAGATAAAAGAATAAAGAATAAAATCCTATTCATTAATGCAGAAGAGATGGCAACTGTAATAACAAGAACAAAAAAAGACTTAAGCGATGAAAATATTGCTTTAATATCAGATATATATAACGAAATGAAAGAAGTAGATGAGATAAGTAAGTTAGTAGATATAGATGAATTAGATAATTATCTATTAATTCCGAGTAAGTATGCATCAAAAATGGAAATTGAGACAGAAAAATTTGGATTAGTAAAAATTAAACAAGAAGAAATAGATGAAGTAGAAAATTTCAAAAAGTTTGGTGAAATAGCTTCGTTTTATAGGGGAATTAATACATCATCATGTACTTTAAATGAAGATGATGGTGAATACAAAATTATTAATTTGTCAGATGTTCAAGATGGAGAACTAAATTTAAACACAATAACTAAGTATGATGTTAAAAGCAACTCAAAGATTAAGTCATATACAGTTGAAGAGGGAGATATTATTATTTCTTCTAAGGGAGCAGCTATTAAAATTTGTATTATACCGAAGCATCAAGGCACTTTGCTAATATCACAAAATTTCATTGGGGTTAGACTTAATAAAGGATATTCATCAAGGTTTGTCAAAGAGTATCTAGAAAGTCCATTAGGTATGTATTTGATAGAAAGTAAACAGTTAGGCAGCACAATCACTATGTTAAATACAAAAGATTTAAAAGATATTGATATTGTAATTTTACCAAATCAAATTCAGGATGAAATTATGGAACAATATCAAACCAAAGAAGAAGAAATAAAAGAAAAAATAAAGGCACTAGAAAAAGAAGCTAAAGAATTACAGGTTGAGCTTTACAAGCAAATGGGGATTGAAAAAACAATAGAGATAATGGAGGTAAACTAGTTGGGGTATGAAATTGAGTTTATTGGGGTTAATGAAGAATTAAAGGATGCAGATGCAATATGTATGAGGTGGGAAAAAGAAAATGGACAATATACAATAGGTGTATTTGATGGTGGATTCAAAGTTCATGGGGAAGCTTTGAAAAATCACATTCAAAAATACTATTTTGATAATAATGATGATGGGGTTATTGATTTTGTAATTTGTTCACATTCAGACCAAGACCATGTTTGTGGACTCAAGGAAGTCTTAGAAAACTTTGAAGTTAAAGCGCTATATATGAATAGGCCGTGGATATATGTAGATGACTTATATGATAAAGTAAGCGATGGAAGAATAACAAAAGTTAGCTTAGAAAAGCAATTAAGAGAAAAGTATCCGTATATTGCAGAACTAGAAGAGGTAGCTATTGAAAAAAAGGTTGAAATTTATGATATTTTTCAAGGAGAAATAATTTGTGATAGGTTAGAAGTTCTAACTCCCCAAAAGGAGTTTTACTTAGAGTTATTAGTTGAATCAAATAAGACACCATTAGCTGAAAAAACCTCTTTAAGTACTAAGATTTCAAAAGCTTTTTCAGAAATTATATATGCTTTAAAAGAAAGCTGGGATGATGAAAAATTAAGAGAGGATGTAGAAACATCCTCAGAAAACGAAATGAGTACAGTTATCTTAGGTAAGATGGATAATGAAAACTTCTTGTTAACAGGAGATGTAGGGATACGAGGTCTTAAAAAGGCTATAGAATATTCTGAATGGATCGGGTTGCCATTGAAGACAAATGTATCTGTTTATCAGATACCACATCATGGAGGGAGACATAATGTCAGTCCATCAATACTTAATGAGCTTATAGGTGAAGTCGTTAGTGAAGGAGAGGTTACAAATAAAAAAGCTTTTGTATGCGTAGGCAAAAACTCTGAGCGTCCTAAAAAAATGGTAGTGAATGGATTTATTAGGAGAGGTTCAAAGGTTTATAAAGCTTCTGGCAAGACTATTAGACATAGTATTGATATGGGAGATAGAGCTGGATGGTCTAAGGTAGAAAACTTGAAGTTTAGCACAGAAGTAGAAGAATGGGATTAGTTAAGGGGGGTATTATGGAGAGTTTAAAGAAGTATTTTGATGATTTTGTATTCCATGCAAGGGTTATGCCTATATTGGTAGTTTTACTACCAATACTGGCATTAGGCATTGTAAAGGGTATTATAGATAATAATGTACTTGAAGGTGCATTGTATATAGCGATGATTGTTATATTCTTGACTTTAACTTCACGGGTTGCGAGAGAAAGTGGAAAGAGATATGAAAATAAGATGTATAAAAAATTGGAAGGTATACCTACAACTATAATTTTAAGATATAGTGATGACACAATCGATGACTTGACAAAAACTAGATATCATAAAAAATTAAACGAAAGAGTAACAGATGTAGAGCTACCACTTTCTATCGAGGATGAGGATATAAATAGTGATATGTGCTATAAATCAGCTATTAACTGGTTAAGAGTCTATGCAAATTCAAATAGAGATAAGGAGTATAGAGTCTATCAAGAATTAAAAGAATATAATTTTTGGAGAAATTTGTATGGAACTAAGATAATAGCATTTTTTATATATTTAGCCATAGCTATACGAGAATTACAATTAATAGATGAATTTAATATTCAGAATATGATAACTAAGCCATACCCAGAGTATGTAGCATTGATAATTATGGTACTAAGCAGTTTATTTGTTTTACTGATAAATAAAAAAATTGTTCAGAGAAAAGCATTTGACTATGCTAAGGCATTAGTTGAAGTTTGTGAAAGATTATAAAATAATGGAGGTAGAGTAATATGGATAATGGAACATATAATCAAATTGTAAGTTTTATATGGGGTATAGCAGATGATTGTTTAAGAGATGTTTATGTAAGAGGAAAGTATAGAGATGTTATATTACCAATGACTGTAATTAGAAGACTTGATGCAGTATTGGAGGAAACTAAAGACCAAGTACTTGAGATGAAAAAAACATTAGATGAGGCAGGTATCTTAAATCAAGCCGAAGCTTTATGTAGTGCTTCGAAACAATCTTTTTATAATAGTTCTCCTTTTATATTAAAAGACCTAAAATCACGAGCTAAGAATCAACAGCTTAAAGCAGATTTTATAGCCTACTTAGATGGATTCTCACCTAATGTACAGGAAATACTTGAAAAGTTCAAGTTTAGAAATCAGATAGATACCATGATAGAAGCAGATATTCTAGGGGCAGTAATAGAAAAGTTTGTGTCACCTACAATAAATTTAAGTCCTAATCCTGTACTGGATGACCAAGGTCAAGTAAGATTACCAGGATTAGATAATCATACTATGGGAGTTATCTTTGAAGAATTAATTCGTAAATTTAATGAAGAGAATAATGAAGAAGCAGGCGAACACTTTACACCACGAGATGTTGTTGAGCTTATGGCAGATGTAATATTTATGCCAATAAAAGATAAAATTAAGGACGGAACTTATCTTTGTTACGATGGAGCAAGTGGAACAGGTGGAATGCTTACGATTGCAGAAGAGAGACTTTCATATCTCGCTCAAGAAAGTAATAAAGATGTGTCTATCCACCTTTATGGACAAGAAATTAATCCTGAAACTTATGCTATTGCTAAAGCTGATTTATTACTAAAGGGTGATGGAAATGAAGCTGAAAACATCTATTATGGTTCTACACTATCTAATGATGGTAATGCTACGGTAGAATTTGATTTTATGCTAAGTAACCCACCGTACGGAAAATCATGGAAATCGGATGCGCAAAGGCTAGGTGGAAAGAAAGATATTACAGACCCTAGATTTATTGTAAACTTTAAAGATGACCCTGAATTCAAATTGATTCCAAGGGTAAGTGATGGACAAATGCTATTCTTAGCCAACAATGTAGCTAAAATGAAGCAAGGTACAGAATTAGGTAGTAGAATAGCAGAAGTACATAATGGTTCATCCTTATTTACAGGAGATGCAGGTCAAGGTGAAAGCAATTTAAGAAGATACATAATAGAAAGTGATTACCTTGAAGCGATTATAGCATTACCAGATAGTATGTTTTACAACACACCAATCTCAACCTACATATGGGTAGTTACTAATCGAAAGGAAGAAAGGAGAAAAGGCAAAGTACAGCTTATAGATGCAACAAGCTTAAAAGTGCCACTCAGGAAAAATTTAGGTAATAAGAATTGTCAACTGACCGTAGCAATTAGAAAGCAAATTATGGATATTTATTTAAAATTTCAGGAAGATGAGTATAGTAAAATATTTAATAATGAAGAATTTGGATACTGGAAAATAAATGTCGAAAGACCAATGAGATTAAAAGTGGAAATTAGTAATGAGAACTTAGAGGTTTTTAAGCAAGTAGCTAGAGATTCAAAAGACATGATAGCTTATAATTTAGTACATGACTTATATAATGAACATAAGAAACAAGATTTCTATGATTATAATGAGTTCATTGAGCTGCTTGAGGATGTAGCGAAAAGAAATAATGAGAAATTATTAGTGAAAAGGAAAAAGCTTATTAGGGATTTCTTTACAAAAAAAGATGAAAAAGCAGAAAAAGTTATTAAAAAGATATTAAAAAGAAAAGATGAAGATAAAACATATGGCAAGTTTAAATTAGAAAATAATATTGTAGAGTTTGAAGCAGACAAAGATTTATCAGATACAGAGCAAATTCCATTAACCTATGATGGGGGTATTGAGAAATTTTTTAAAAACGAAGTATTACCTTACTCACCAGACGCCTGGATTGATAATAGCAAGACACAAATAGGGTATGATATAAGCTTTACTAAGTACTTCTATAACCCAGTAAAACTTCGTAGTGTAGATGAAATTATAGCAGATATTAAGGCATTAGAAAATGAAACTGATGGATTATTAGAAGAAATTATAGGAGGGTAGTGATATGGATAGTATATTAAAGCCTTATGAAAAATATAAGGCGATAGGGTTACCTTGGTTATCAGATATACCTAGCCATTGGAAAATGACTAGAAACAAAAACGTATTGAAAATTAAGAAAGAAACAGTAGGACAAAATCATGATAAATATGTTTTATTATCTTTGACAAAGCAAGGGATTATTGCTCGTGACATTATAAATTTAAAGGGGAAATTTCCTGAAAAGTTTGATACATATCAATCAGTAAAACAACGAGATATAGTTTTCTGTTTGTTTGATATAGATGAAACACCAAGGACAGTTGGTTTATCAACTTTAGAAGGGATGATTACAGGTGCATATACAGTGTTTGAAGTTGGAGATATAAATGAAAAATATTTATATTATTACTATTTATCACTAGACAACCATAAACAACTTAAACCTTTGTATACAGGTTTAAGGAAAGTTATCAATACAGATGTTTTCTTGAGAACAAATATGCCATATCCACCCAGAGAAGAACAAGACCAAATTGTTAGGTACCTTGAAAGTAAACTTATAAAAATAAATAAGTTCATCAAAGACAAAAAGAAGCTGATTAGTCTTCTTAAAGAACAAAAACAATCTATTATTAATCAAGTTGTTACAAAAGGACTTGACTCTAATGCAAAGATGAAACAGTCTGGTATAGAATGGGTTGGAGATATACCTGAAGAATGGGATGTAATTAGAAATAAGAATGTTTTAGAGTTGAAAAAAAATATCGTAGGAAATAGTAGTTCTGAATATGACCTTTTATCATTAACAACAAATGGTATTATACTTCGTGATTTGGAAAGTGGAAAAGGTAAATTTCCATCAGATTTTTCATCATATCAACAAGTATGTGTGGATGATATAGTATTTTGCTTATTTGATGTGGATGAAACACCTAGAACAGTAGGATTATCAACTTTAGATGGAATGATTACAGGAGCATACACAGTTTTTAGAATCAAAAATATTAATAAACTATTCTTATATTACTATTATTTAGCATTAGATAATAAAAAGGCTCTTAAACCTTTATATACTGGACTGCGCAAAGTCATCAATACCGATTTGTTTTTACGCACAAACATGGTATTACCACCTTCTATGGAGCAAGAAAAAATTGTAAATTATATCGAAACAAAAACTCAAGCTATAGATAAAGCTATTGAAAGGATTAAGAAAGAACTTGAGTTTATAATAGAATATCGAACAAGTCTTATTTCTAGTGTTGTTACAGGAAAAATAGATGTACAAAGTATTGAAATTGAAGATATTATTGAGGAACTAGAAGATGATTTTATCGACTTAGATGAAGGGAATATAAAGGAAGAAGAATTTAAAACAGGGGAGGAGGAATAATCAGTGTCAACTAACACTAGGGAATCAGGGTTAGAAACTTTAATTATAGATTATTTAGTTAGTAGTAATGGGTATGAACAAGGAACAAATAAAGACTATAATAGAGATTATGCAGTAGATGAAACACGACTTTTAAAGTTCTTACAGGAAACTCAACCAGATGAAGTAAATAAGATTGGGATTTTAAAAAGCCAACACAAAAAAGAACAATTTTTCAATAGACTTCAAGGGGAGATAGCTAAGAGGGGAATTATAGATGTTTTAAGAAATGGTATTAATGTTTATCCTGCTAACCTTATTATGTTCTATATGACCCCTACTGAAAAAAATGTTAAGGCAAAGGAAATGTTTGAGAAGAACATATTTAGTGTTACAAGACAACTTATGTATTCCAAGGATAACATCCAGCTTGCACTTGATTTTGCCATATTTATTAATGGGTTACCTGTAATAACCTGTGAGCTTAAAAATAGGCTCACTAAACAGAATGTTGAGGATGCAGTTCAGCAATATAAGTTGGATAGAGACCCAAGGGAGTTATTATTTCAATTTAAGCGCTGTATGGTTCACTTTGCAGTTGATGATAATGAAGTGAAATTCTGTACAAAGTTAGATGGTAAAAAATCTTGGTTCTTACCTTTTAACAAGGGATATAAAGGCGGGGCAGGTAATCCTCCTAACCCTGATGGAATTAAGACTGATTATCTATGGAAGGATATCTTTACAAAAAATGAACTTTCCAATATTATAGAAAACTATGCACAAGTGGTTAAAGAAGAAGATGAGGTTACAAGAAAAAAGAAGTACAAACAAATTTTTCCTCGATTCCACCAACTTTCAGTAGTTAAAGCATTACTAGCTCATGCAAAGGAAAATGGTCCGGGTCAAAAGTATTTAATTCAACACAGTGCAGGAAGTGGTAAATCCAACTCTATTGCATGGACATCACACCAACTTGTAGGGCTTGAAAAGAATGGTAAAAATATCTTTGACTCTGTGATTGTAGTAACGGATAGAGTGAACCTAGACAAACAGATAAAAAATACAATTAAACAATTCATGCAGGTATCTAATACTGTAGGTCATGCAGAGAGTTCAGGAGATTTGAAAAAGTTAATTACACAAGGGAAAAAGATTATCATAACAACAGTACATAAATTTCCTTACATTTTAGATGAAATAGGAACATCTCATAAAGGGAGTGAATTTGCAATTATTATTGATGAAGCTCATTCAAGCCAAAGTGGTAGTATGTCTGCAAAAATGAATATGGCTTTATCTGGTGAATATACAAATGAAGATGAAGAAACAGTAGAAGATAAAATAATCAAAATGATGGAAGGAAGGAAGATGCTTAAAAATGCAAGTTATTTTGCATTTACTGCAACTCCGAAGAATAAAACTTTAGAAATGTTTGGAGTACCGGTACCTAATGGACACGAAGTGCAACATAAACCATTTCATATTTATACCATGAAACAAGCTATAGAAGAAGGCTTTATCTTAGATGTGTTGAAACATTATACTCCTATCAGTAGCTATTATAAGATTGCAAAATTAGTTGAAGATGACCCTGTGTTTGATAAGAAAAAGGCACAAAAGAAACTTAGAAGGTATGTGGAGTCTAACGCTTATGCTATAGAACAAAAGGCAGACATAATGGTCACCCATTTTCATGAGCAAGTTATAGCCAAAGGAAAAATAGGTGGTCAAGCACGTGCTATGGTTGTTACTAGTAATATTGAAAGAGCTATTGAATACTATTATGCCATAACTAAGTGTCTTGAAAAGAGGAAAAGTCAGTATAAAGCTATAGTTGCTTTTTCGGGAGATAAAGAATATAAGGGTAAAACTTTAAATGAAACAACTATTAACGGATTTCCAAGCAAAAAAATAGAAACTGAGTTTAAAAAAGACCCATATAGATTTTTGGTTGTTGCCAATAAGTTTCAAACGGGATACGATGAGCCACTTCTTCACACTATGTATGTAGATAAAATGCTTTCAGGTATTAAGGCAGTACAGACACTATCAAGGCTTAATAGGGCATATCAAGGAAAGACAGATACATTCGTATTAGACTTTGCCAATGATACAGAGGCAATTAGAAAGGCCTTTGAAACTTATTATACAACAACAATTTTGTCGGATGAAACAGACCCTAATAAACTATATGACTTAGTTTCAGAAATGGAACAACATCAGG
>Ga0182239_1000404_pt1 | contig 15711 bp, 18 predicted proteins | sample hydfrate6_PW_210_FD_132456 | JGI IMG/M metagenome (GOLD analysis project Ga0182239, IMG submission 132456) | Subsurface microbial communities from deep shales in Texas, USA - hydraulic fracturing test 6_PW_210 | ecosystem: Environmental > Aquatic > Deep subsurface > Shale gas/oil reservoir >... | reverse complement strand
GTATAAAGATTAAACCTTTCTATATTACCTTGTATGAAACTTATGTACCTTTCATAGAGTCTTTTATCAACTAAATAATCGACAAACTTGTTTGTGTCTATTATTGTAAGTTTTTTTGTTCTAAAATCCAGTACATACTCATTTCTTTTTACCTTGCTTTTATAATCAACATCAGCTATGTGAATAGGAGTTACCGCTTCAAGCTTCATTTTATAATTCTTTCTATTATTCAACAAAATCAACCCCCATCACTATTGGTTTTCCAACACGATATATACTGTGATTACCGTGAAGATTAAGGTCTACTACTTCTCCCTCTGGTTTATAGTCTAAAATACTTCCTGCTTTTAACATATTTATTTCTTTTCTTTTTTGCGGGTTTTCAGAGTAGGTTCTTCTCGTTACAAAACCACTTCTTTTAAATATACTGTAGAAAGATTTTCCATTTTTTAAGCTTTCAATTTCTTCTTCTCTCGGCTTGAAGGAACTTAAAATCATAAAGTGTTTGCTCTCTTTTTTAAGCAATTTCTTTATTACCAAATCCGAATTAGACTCTACTGGAAAGTCATCATCAAAATAAAGTTCTATAGGGTCTGTAAATAGTGAAAATTTACCGTAGCCAGAAGACCTTTTCCCTCCTATGCCTGTTGTACCTAAACTGTTTAAAATATTCTCGAATTCACCTATTATTTCATCAGAACACTTTAGTATGAAATACAACCCTGAATCTTTAGAATAGTGAAATGTTTCAATAGAATAAAGTCTTGTATCTTCCTCTCTTTTCTCATCTATCTTATTTTTTATGAAAAGATTATAATCACCAAATTTAGGCTCTTCAAAAGGTATTTCACCGCCGGTAGATAAGTATTCAAAATATTCATCTATTTTTTCTACCGGTATGTACCTGATTTTTTTTAATTTTTTCTTATCACTTGTAATATTCTTTTCTTTCTTTTGTGAATCTTCTTTTTCTATAAAAACAAAAGGCTTTGGTATGTATAAGTCGTGATTTTTAAAAGGCAGCATATCTGATATTAAAAATTCACCTTTTTCTATCATTTTTAAATATTTTTGAAGCTTTTCAGTTCCGTAAAGTTTTACACTTTCAGATAAGACAGCACTAAAAAATGCATCCGAGGGAAAAGATATACCTGTTTTTTCAAGGCCGGTTCCATCGCTCAAACCAAAGTGCACTCCCGTATTAAATTTAAGTTTATATATATAATAACTCATGATACCTCCTATACAGAAAGGATTTTTTCAATTTTTTCCTTATTTATCTTCAGGTCGGAATAAGATTTGAGTTCTACTTTTTTATCATTAAACTTCACTCTTCCGTAGCCTCTTGTTCCGTGTCCTCCAAGGTAGTCTTCTTCCAAAAGATCCATCATGTTGTATATGTTTTTTAAATCTTCTTCCAGCTCTGATTCCTTTTCAATGTCGTAGGTCATTTTAAAGTCAAACTTAGCTCCTGCAGGAACCCGTTCAAGCTGTCTAGGCATAGCAACTCCTGTTGTTCTATGAATTGTATTTTCAAATTTTATCTCTGCAAAAGGAAGGTCAAGATCTAATTTTTTCAGTTCTTCTACTGATTCTTCTTTTAGTTTAATGTCTTGAAACTTTAATCTTGATTCTACTACAGGGTTGGATCCGCCAAAAAGTCTTTTTATAGTCTGTCCTTCTTCCTGAATGTCTTTTCTTTCTTCTACATGGTTGTTTAAAGTTTTATATAAAAGATATCTCATTTTTCCTTTTAAACTTGATCCAGGTATAATTGGTATTTTTGTGTATGGATCTCTTATAACGAAGGCATCAACTGTACCTATAGCCGAAAAACTGCCTGAAGTTCCTATGTGAAGACCTGTTACTAATTCTAATTCCGATTTTATTATTATTTTTCCTTTTAATGTATACATGACTTCCTCCTCTTACTCTCTATAAAATTTACTGTAAGCTACTATAGTTTCTAAATATCTGTAAAAATCATTGAATTTTTTTCTCGAATTTTTTATATCTTTAATTATGTTTGAAACATTAAATTCCCTATCAAAGTATTTTACATTTTTTTCTCTACCACACTGGTATATATGTTTAACAAGTAAATATTCTACTTCTCTAACTAGTTCATCAGATAGTTTATCTCCATCTGTCTTTAGGTTTTCTAGTTCAATTTTGTTCTTTATTACTGCTGCATTCGACAGTAGCAGCCTTAGTTGGGTTGTTGTAATTCTTGAGTTTTTAACTTTTTCTTCAACATCTTCGATTTTCATTATATCCATAATTAATCCTCACTTTCTCTATGTTCGTATACCACTAATATTAAAGCTGTTAAAAGCTGTTTCCTATCTTCATCATTTTTTATCCATTCAAACATTTTTGTTTTGAAGTTTCTATATGATTTTTCCTGATTGTTTTTCTTATTTATCCTTGCCAGGGTATATGCAAATCTTGCTATATCTATCCTATTATCTCCATTTTTTCTTGAGCTTCTTATTAAGCTAATGAGTCTGTATATAATAGACTTTCCAAGGTATATCTTATCGGATTTCGGATCTTCATCTAAAAGGGTGGTTTCCTTAATAAATTTATATTTTTCATTTAAAACCTTTTCTATAAAGGTTTCCCAGTTATATAAATGAGACTCATCATTTCCGTAGCTATCTTTTCCATCTCCAAATAAAGCTACTGAGTTTTTCAAAGGATAATTGTTGTTTTTAGCCTTATCTTCCAAGTCTCCTGTTATCTGTGCCATTTGGTGAATAGGATATGAATCTCTAAAAATTCCAATCCCAGCAGAGAAGGTTATTTTAGAGTTTGTAAATTCTTTAAAGCTCCTGTAAAGGTCAACAGAAAATTCTATTACTTGATTCCATGCCCCTATAACGAACATGTCATCTCCACCTGAATATACTACAACTATATCTCTCGGATTGTTTCCGCTTTCTTCTGTTATTATATTTTCATATTTAGTAAATATTTCATTGTCTAATAATATATTTTCTCTTTTTTCAAGTATAAGATTGATTTTTCTCTTGAAAAAGTCAGACATATATCTTGATAAAACTGCCGTCCTGGATAAGGTGGTGTACTTATACCTATCCTCTGATTCGACTTTTCCTTCAAATCCATTTTGGAAAATTTTACCTAAGTTGTCTATATCTGCCCTCATGACTGCCAGTCTCTTTATCCCTTTAGATTTTTTTGAAAGGTTTTTAAATTCTATTAATTCTCCTCTTTCTGATACGTTGTAGTTGCCTACCCAAATGTTGTTAGTCAGTAGTTCGCCAGAATACTGAGAGTTTATTGAATAAATTCTTATAGGTTCTATTTCACTTTCTAAAGTATCTATCACTTCTTTTTCTGATTTTATATTTATAAAACCGCTGCTTCCATCGAGTAGAGGAACTTTAAGTTTTTTGTTATTAGAGTCTTTTTCTACAAGAAAAAAGTGATTTCTTTCTTTATTGTAGTTTTTTGAAAGTTCGCTTCCCAGTTCTATAAAGCTTATGCATTCACTGCAAATTTCACTACCGTGGTATATTTCAGCATTTTTTTCTAATGTCTTTTCATCTTCTGACTTTTTACATATTATACATTCCTTGGTACTGCTTCTAACTTTGTTTATTTCGCTATCTTCGTTAAAGATTTCTTTCAATTGGCTTTTATCATATCTTTGAACCTTATTTTTACTAGTTTTTAAAGTTAGTTCCTTGAACAGTTCTCCAAGTACATTTTCTTCGTTGTTCTTTAAGTCTCGGCTGTTTGCTTCAACTGATGTTATTTCAAAATACAGGTTTATTCCGTGATTTTTTAATAGGAAATCGTTTATCTTGGTTTTATAGCTTTCTATTATTTCTTTGGTTTTCTTTGTATTAGAAATTATGAAATAAAAATGACTTCCTCCAGAATACAGAAGATTTGCTCTTGTTAAACCCAATTCTTTTAATATTTCATCAATAATATTTTCTGTTAATAGTTCCAGATAAAAGGATCTTCCCCTTAATGATTTCATTGCCATTTTAGATGAAATATTATATATGAAGTTTTGTATGCCGCTTATTTCTCCCGATACTAGTAGGAATTTATTTTTCTTTCTTGAATCTAGGTTTTGAAAGTATTCTTTTTTGTAGTTAGTATTTCCATTTTCTGTATCATAATCATACATGGCTGCTGCCAAAGCAGTAGTAAGTTTAAGATGGTTGTATAGGGATATGTCTGGTCTATCTACGTAGGAACTAGATGGAAAATATGAAAATATGTTTTCCATTATTGTAAGAATCCTATCTAAGTTTACTTCTTTTAAAGCAGATACATTGCTGTTGAATGTTTCTAAAAGACCTTTAAATTCTCCTTCCGATGCTATGCCCTTTAAATTTATAGGCATATTGAATTCTTCTTTTCTTAATTGGTTTATTCGAAATTTTTTATTTTCAATGCTTTCAGAAGGTTTTAAAACATTAAAAACAGAATTGAGGTAGTCTTTTTCTCTACCTTTTACTTGACCATTGTCGTATTTTCTTCTGTCTATACTCGAAGCAATATTATCAGCTTCGTAGACGATGTATGCTAAAGAATCTTCTGGAATATCTGCATCTTTTAATTCCTTCCCATGATGATACTTTATAATTTCAAGTATCTTATCTGTTTCTTCTTTTGAAAAGTACTGATTTTCTTTTAGGTAATTTATACCTTCTTTGCTGTGATCTTTTCCCATACTACCGGACCTTCTACTTAATTTTCCGATATCATGAAATAAAGATCCTGCTTGCAGTATTTTTTTATTTTCTTCCATAAACATCACCTCTTCTTCATTCCTCCTTTTTTATTTTTGAAATATTTATATTTAACTATATCGCCCCCTGTTTACTCTTATGAACAGAATCCGAATATTATTTCTCTATTAGAAACAAGCTAAACAGAAACAGGAAAAAATTATGCCTATGTCAAATGTTTTAGTTGTGTTATTTCATTATTAACATTATACAATGATGATCTTTATTTTTCAATTGAAAGAAGTTAGTTGATAGCATTAATTTAGTGTAGGAAAAAGAAGAAAAGATCATTCTTTTTAGAATTGACAACTTATATATTTAATATTTACCATTCTCTTGGAAGTTTTTTATGCAATCTCTTTTTTTACATAAAAAAATAGCCCTGCACAACTGCCTTAACAGTCATACAGAGCTATAATTCTTTCCATTTCAAATTTTAACACCAAACCCAGCCAAAAACCTAACCTCCAACTCTCCTTTTTCAACTACCTCTATACTTTCCAATACCCTTCTAACAATATCCTTATCTAAATCTACAATCTTTCCTTTCTCAAGTAATTTCTTTAATTCTTTAGATCTATAACTCTTAAGAACATCATCAGAATCTCTTAGTTCTTCAGGATGATCCACCAGATAGTTCCAAGCTTTAACAAAGAATTGATGAGCATCTTCAATAAATAACTTTGTTCCGTTGCAGCAGTTGTCAATCTTAACTTCTCTTCTGTATCCTGTTCTGTGTTTCTTACAAGAATAATACTTTCTGCCTTTTTCAGAGTTTTTGTTTGAAACTTTTATCTTGAAGGTATTGCCGCAATTTTTACAGATTATCCTTCCAGATAGTGGTAGCTCATTGTTACTATGATACATTGTTATATTATGTTCTTTACAATATTTTCTTTGTCTTGCCATTTCCAGATTAGCTATCTCCCAGATCTCTTTACTTACTATAGGCAGATGAGAATTTTCTACATAATACTGGGGTAGCTGTCCAGTGTTTTTTATTTGCTTTTTATTTAATGGATCGACAGTTATAGACAGTTGAAATCTTACATCCCCTTTATATTTTTCGTTTTTAAGTATATTTAAAACCTGGTTACAGGTCCATTTTCCATCATCTATACTTTTATTTAACCTTCTAGCTATTTCTTTGCTTCCGTAACCCTTTATAAACTCATTAAAAATCCTACGGATAATCTCAGCTTCTTTTTCTACTATAATAACCTCACCCTTGGTGTTTTTATCATATCCTGTTATGTTTATCCATGGTATGCTGCTTACATCACCTTTTTCAAACTTCCTTCTTTTCCCCCATTTTACATTTTCTCCCTGTACGACACTTTCTTGTTGGGCTATTGCTGAAAGTAAAGAGATTAATAATTCTCCCCTTCCGTCTAAGGTATGAATATTTTCCTTTTCAAAAAATACGTCTATATTTTTTTCTTTTAGTTTCCTTATGGTATTAAGTGTATCTATTGTATTTCTTCCGAACCTAGATATGGATTTTGTTATTATGATATCTATTTTGCCTTCTTCTCCATCCTTGAGCATTCTATTGAAGGCATCACGATTTTTAGTGCTTGTACCTGATATTCCTTGATCAGCATATATTCCTGCAAAACTGTATGAACTATTTTCTTTTATATGTTTTTCATAATATTTTACCTGGGCGTTATAGCTTTCCATCTGTTCTTCACTGTTTGAAGATACTCTACAGTATGCAGCTGCTTTAATTTTATTTTCTTTGGTTTTGTCTTTTGTAATCTTTAGCGGGTATAAGGTAGTAATCTTTTTTGGACCTACCTGTTGTACCTTTTTCATTTTCTACCTCCATTACCACCATGGGTTCTGTTATCGGTGTTTTCTCTTGAAGTTCTATTATCTTTTTTTCAGGCACACAAATACCCTTACATGCTTTCTTGGTATACTCTTTCTTGGTATTGCACTCCCAGTAAACCCATCTTTTATTTTTAGAATGTACAAGGGAAGCACCACAATATTGACATTTCAACATCCGTGACAATGGATATGGCTTATGTTTTTTTTCCTTATGGTCTGGGCCTTTTCCCAATCACTTCGACTTATGATTGCCGGATGATTATCTTTTATATAGTACTGGGGCAGCTGCCCTTTATTTTTCTTTTCCTTACCATCTTGATCTACGAAAAACTTCTGCATGAGATAATCCCCGCAGTATTTTTCGTTAGATAGTATCCTTATTATTCTACTCTTATTCCATAGATTTTTTGTATAAGTAGGTACTTTGGCATCATTAAAAGCTTTAACAATCTGACTGCTAGTTTCACCATTTATATATCGTTGATATATATCTCGTATAATGGTTGCTTGATCTTCAACTATAATAATTTTTCCGTCCTTGCTCTTAATGTAACCGAGTAGGTTTTTTAAATTCATTGCATGGTTTCCTGTTTTAAAGCGGTTTCTTTTGGATAACTTTACTATTTCACTTTGTGCTTTTCTTTCTTCTTCTGCAAAGGCTCCTAGGACTGTTAGCATTAACTCTCCTTCAGAAGATAGGGTGTTTATGTTTTGTTCTTCAAATATTACTCCTACATTCAATTCTTTAAGTTCTCTGACTATGTTTAAAAGCAAGACAGTGTTTCTAGCAAACCTTGATATGGATTTTGTTATGATTAGATCTATTTGATTTTCCTTTGCTTTTTTTATCATCTCTTGAAACCCTGGTCTGTTTTCTCTATTTCCAGATATGCCTTCATCTTTAAATACACCGCAAAACTCATAGTCAGGATTATTTAGCAGTTTATTCTTGTAATAGTCTACTTGATTTTCAAGGGAATTAATTTGTAAGGCTGCATCTGTAGATACTCTTACGTATCCACATACTCTTATCTTCTTTAAGGGCTCTATAATTTTTTCTTTAGAGTTTACTATGTTTATATTTCTATCTTTCATCTTCTATGCTCCAGAGAAGTTCTCTTCCGTCTTTAAAGTGAAACACTAGCATCTCATTACTTTTCACTTCTACATAGTTTAATGTAGCCGACCAGATCTTTTCATCAAATTCTTTTAATATACAACTCTGTTCCTCTAATGTTTTAAGGAAGGCCTTCATTAAGGTTCTCTTGGCTTTTTTTCTGTCTATGTCCCTTAGGAGGGTCTGCATTGTTTTTTGAAGGTTGTTGTGCTTTTCAACTAAAGAGTTATACTTCCTTGCATAGTCAGCTTGGTCTATTGTTGTTCTTGCATTCTCTGATATTAGTCTTTCTATGGCTGTTTGTAAAACTTCAGATTCTAGTTCTATTTTTTCTATTTCTTTTTCTTCTTTAGAGTAGTCTGTAATCTTTTTACTTATGTCATCATAGTTATTTATTATTTCTTCTTTGTTATCAATAAGGGAGTTGAAGGCTTCTGTAAATGCTCTTTTTATTACTTCTTCCTTAAGGTGGGGTGTTGTACATTTGGCTTTTCTAAGGAATTTATTGTTGCACTGCCATATGGTTTGGGCATATTTAGTGTTTGAGTGCCATACCTTTCTTCCGTAAAAGCCCCCACAGTCACCGCAGGTTATCCTGCTGGCAAAGCAGTTGATGGCACTGGTGTACTTGCCTGCTTTTTCTCTTCTTCTAAACTCTGCCTGAACCAGTTCGAAGGTTTCAGGCTCTATGATGGCTTCGTGGCTGTTTTCCACGTAGTACTGGGGTACTTCTCCTTCGTTTATTTTTCTTTTTTTAGTTAAGTAGTTTAACGTGTATCCCTTCTGTAAGAGAGCATCCCCCTTGTACTTCTCGTTTGTAAGTATACTTTTCACTGTTGTAGCATGCCATTTTCTTTTCCCGCCAGGAGACAGTATTTTTTCTTCTGTCAGTATCCTTGCAATTTTTGATTGTGTCATTCCTTCTAAAAACATCCTGTAAATTCTTCTTATGATCTTGGCTTCTTTTTCCACCACCTTAGGAAGTCCGTCTTCTCCCTTTTCGTACCCTAAAAATTGTCCATAAGGAAGGCTTACTTTTCCGTCTGAAAATCTCTTTCTTTTACCCCATTTAATATTCTCAGAAAGGTTTCTTGATTCTTCCTGAGCCAGTGATGAGAACAGAGTCATCAATAATTCACCCTTGCTATCCAATGAAAATATATTTTCTTTTTCAAAATATACTTCTACATTTTTCTCCTTTAATCGTCTTACTGCTGTTAGAGTATCAACTGTATTTCTTGCAAATCTGGAGACTGATTTGGTGATTATTAAGTCAATTTTGCCACCCAATGCATCTTTAATCATATTATTAAACCCATTTCTTTTCTTAATATCTGTTCCCGATATTCCCTCATCTGTATATACCTTTACAAAATCCCATTCAGGTTTCGACTTTATATATTTTGAGTAGTAATCAAGTTGAGCATCAAAACTTGTCTGCTGTTCATCAAAGTCAGTTGAAACTCTAGCATATGCAGCAACTCTTTTCTTACTGTTATTATCTTTACTTTCAAGTTTATGATTCTTCTTTGCCGGTATTACTCTAACTGCTTTCAAGATGCAACTCCTTTCCTTCTTTCTAATTCTCTTATTCTTGCTTCTTCTCTTTTTTCATTATCCCAGCTATTCCTTCTTGAACTATGCTCCCACTTGCATTCAATACTACTGCTGTCCTTCATTTTAAATATCAATTTGAAAGGTTCTGGAATAATAATTTTATTAATTTTTTTATTAAAAATTTCTTCATTGAACTCGTCTATTTTCAATACTTCATTTACCTTTTCTATAAGAATATTCTCAGGTATTTGTCCTGAAGGACATGAATCTTTTCCAAAATGAAGGTACGTGCTGCAGCCCCAGTATACTCTTCCATGATTAGCTTTTCTGTTGTAATTCTTCCCGCAGTTTCCACACAGTATTTTCTTAGTTAACGGATATTCTTTCTTGGGATTTTGTGTGTTATAAGAGTTCTTATGAAGTTTATTCTGAACTTTTTCAAATACCTCTTTTGATATAATCTTTGGATGACTTTCCTCCACATAGTACTTTGGAAGTTCCCCTCTGTTCTTTACTAGCTTCTTGGATAAATGATCTAAAACAAATTTTTTCTGTAAAAGGGCAGAGCCTGAAAGCTTCTCATTTTTTAAAATCTCTGCTACTCTCTCAGAAGTCCATGTTCCACCTCTAGGTCTTTTAACATTTAATGCTCTTAATTCTTTTGCTATTGCCGTAGTTCCTTTTCCTTCTAAATAATCATTGAAAATCTTTTTCACAACTTTAGCTTCTTTCTCATTTACTGATATTTCATTTTTACCTATGTCGTAGCCGTATAAAAACCTTAGATTTACAAGTTCCCCTTCTGCAAACCTCTTTCTTATTCTCCATTTGCAGTTCTCGCTAACTGATAAACTTTCTGCCTGAAAAAAAGAAGCGAGGATAGTCAGCATCAGCTCACCATCCCCGCTTAAAGAATAAATATTTTCTTTTTCAAAATATACTTCTACTTTTAGTTCCTTTAGTTCCCTTACTGTTTCCAGCAAAGTCAATGTGTTTCTAGCAAATCTTGATATTGACTTTGTAATAACTAAGTCAATTTTTTTAGCTCTGCAGTCTTTTAACAGTTTCTGAAATTCTATCCTGCTGTCCTTGGTTCCTGTAACGGCTTCATCTGCATAAACTCCCACATAATCCCACTTGGGATTACTTTGGATAAGCCGGCTGTAGTAACTAATCTGATTTGACAATGAATGAAGCATTGCATCCTTTCCACTGGATACTCTGGCATAAGCTGCTACTCTCTTTTTAGTGATGGCTTTTGGACTCGAACCCTTTATTTTGCTTACTTTTCTGGTCAAATTCTCACCTCCTTCCATCACGATATTAACTCTATATTTGATACATAGCAAGTTATTAATTAGTATAAACTTCCTATTAAGGGCTTATATAATTTAATCAAATGTTTTTTTATTTCAATAAAATCTCTTCTTTCAATCAATCCTTCTTCTAACATATTATTTGCTATTGAAAGTGATACCTGATAATTTTTTTCTCTTTCAAATTGCTCTTTATTCATTTTAGTTACCACCTTCGAACCTATTCTTTATATAGCAGGTATGGGAACAATACTTTCTATCCTTATTTCCATAGCTTTCAAACTCCTTGCCGCACTCTTGGCATTTGATTAAGTAATATGCCCTTTTATTATACTTATCTGAATTTTCCTTCCACCACTGTCTTCTGCACTTATCACTGCAGAATTTCTTGGATTTACCTCTGTTTTTTTGAACTAATTCTTTACCGCATTTCTTGCAGTGGGTATTATTTTCTTCAGTGTATTTAATTTTGAGCTTTTTTTTCTTAGTTATGCCCATACGCCTGCAGTATGATTTTATAGTATTATCAGACATATTGATTTCTTCACTTATTTTAGAATATGACATGCCTTTAGATCTGTATTCTTCTATGAGTTCTTTTTCTTCTTTAGTCATTTATTCGCTCCTAAAAATTATTCAGTATCGTCGTTACCTAATCTTGCTGCATCAACCAAACCTTCTCCAATTATGTAAGCAATTAAAACAGAAGATGCTGATACAAGAGTTATAACCTGTTCTATGGTCAGTTCATCTACTTTAAATGCCATTAAAATAGCGGTAACAAACCCGGTTACTGCTGCCCAGAATTTTCTTGAAGTTAGCTTTTGTTTCCAGTTTATCTTATTCATCTTTATCCCTCCCGGATAGTCTATCCATTAATATAGTGTTAAGCCATACAAGTTCATGAACTGATATATCTTTTTTCTCTACCTTTTCTCTCCACTTAGAGCTTGTTAATATTTTCTTATCTTCTAATCTTTTAACTGACTTATGCAGCATTTCCCACTGCCAGTTTTCATCTAATTTTAACTTCATTTCCTCCACCTTTCCTTTAACCTTATATTTAAACAGCTCCCATTCCTTAGGGTTATATACAAACCACCTGTGACAGTCCTTCCATCCCACCACTTCCTTGTGGAGCCACAGTGGTTTTTCAACATTTTGAAGATTGAATTTAACAATAAGATCGGCGCATCTGTTTAATAATGTTTCGTATGTTTCTTTTGTCATTTCTCCATCATATCCTTTATGGGTACATTCAATTCCGTAGGCGCAGTTGTTTGGATAAGAACTTAAATATTTAAGAGCTTCTTTGGTATATGGATTTGGACTTCCAACGTGGTAGGCCATTTCATTATCAGGAATGCATACTAAAATATCTCCATCTAAATCAATAATCTCATGGGCAGATCCGTAGCCTTTTTTCCCATTCTTTCTGTTTTCGAAGAAGTCTCTGTTAGCCTGGGCAGTAGAATTTCTGTTGGCAACCCAGTGGATTACTATTCCCTTTATTTTACTTATCTTCTTATTAGGTCTTGAGTAAGGGTTTACAGTTAGTAGATCTTCCTTCATCTTATATCTTCCCATCTTCATCACCTTCTTTTTCTATTTCATCATCATCTTCCAGTATCTGCTTTTCCTTTTTCTTGGCCCAAAGAAGAAGCCAGTTAAAGTCAGCACCGGCATCACATAGGTTTTCTAGAATGCTCTGGGCTTCTCTAAGGAATATGACAGTATATACAACCGTTGCTAAAAACACACTGGCCTGGTGGAGCATCGTAACCCGATAAGATAGTCCCGCCAGAATAAATACAATAAGATAAGAAAAAAGCTTAATTTTAGTCCCTTCCCATAGCCGGTTTGAGTTGATTATCTTCTTTTTCAGTGCATTCTTCAGTCCCCCTTCCTGTTCCGATAGGGCCATGTATTTTGTGAATATATCTAGGATAATGGCTGCACCAACAGCCATGGCGGCTGTCTTAAAGGCCTGGTCGGGAAAGAGGATGTAGTTTATAAGGGTAATAAAAAAAGCCCATACAGGCTTTGCCCCTTCTATTAATTTTTCAAAATATTCTGTCATAAGCTTGTCTCCTTAGACGTTTCTGAAAATTTTTCTGCTGTTCTTTCAATCCTTTTTATGCCGCTTATACCTGAGTTGTACAGGTATTCAAGCTCCTGCTGGTCGTCCCATTCAGGAAGAGCTTTCTCTAAATCAAGGGAGTTTTCCGTAACCTTCTTGTTAATATTGGCGCTCATCAAAGCTTCGCTGGTAACCTTGTATGTCACCTTGTCCATTTTCTCTTCAATAATTTGATTTGCCTGGGCGGGAGTTATAACATCAACATTTAAGTGGTTTAAATATTTTTGACACTTGCTTTCATCGACAACTTCCATTAATGTTATTTCATCTTCAGGACTTTGATGACCTCTGTGATATTTGAGTCCTAAATCCCTTAGCCAGTTTTTTCTAGCATCTTCTCCCATTATATCTATTAATTGTCCTGTAAATTTTAATATTTTCATATCACCATCTCCTTCTATACTTTAACTCCACCAATACCTTGTGGTCTATCACTTTGCGCTGATACAGTTTCAATAATCGCTAATGTAGTGGTATTTAATTCATAAAGTTCATCAGCCCCATAATCACAATGATACAATCTATCATTCATTCCACCTATACCATTTGGGTCTGTTCCTGTAGAGACATAATCTATAACAGCAAAAGTACTTGTATTTAATTCTACTATTCTATGATATGATGAATCGCAGTTAAATAGTCTATCTAACATACCTCCTATATCTCTAGGTTGACTATATGGAGAATCATTATTATCTACAGATGCCAAAGTGTTTTCATTTAGTTCATATATTTTATCTGTACCGTGGTCGCAGTGAAATAATCTGTCTTCCATTCCCCCTATTCCACCATGGTAACTACCTTGAGCATTTGCTGCGGTTATAACAGCAAGGGTGTCTTTGTTGAATTCATAGTTTTTATTAAGAAGTCCACCTCCACCATTTAATCTACCACTTATACCTCCTCCACCAGTAGGTCTTTCATCAGGGGAAGAAGCACTGTTTATAGATGCCAGGGTATCAGGATTAAGTTCATAGTATTTGTCAGTGCCGCTCTCTGCATAATATAATCTATCGCTTCCGTAACTCATACATTCTTTCCAAACTCCACTAACCTTTAAATGCAACATTACGTCAGCTTTCCATGTACCGCTAACTTTAGTCCATACTGATGTACAGGGTTTCCATGCACCACTTACTTTTATATGGGTTTTCTTAGCCATATCATCACCTACTCATACTGAAGATATATATCCCCGTCAGAACCACCTGCAGGGTCATATGTTCCTGAAGAAATACCTATATCACTAGCATCTACTAAGTGAGGATTTGAGGTAGATGATATGTGACTTTGAATATTAGAATTTTTAGGCTCGTAATCTGCATCGTGGTCGTGGTCGCCCTTAGCTACTTGAGCAGAGCCTGCTCCAACATCTCCATTGGCATTTAAAGTTTCATAAGTTATGTCCGCACTAAACCCATAACTCAAAGAATTCCATGCAGAAATACCGTCACCTATTTTAAACTTACTGGTGTCGGTTTCCACTCCCATTTCACCTTCAGCAAGTACTGGATTGGCTAAATTCCAAGCTGAAGCTGTGCCGCGTCTTAACTGTATTTTAGTCGCCATTGACATCACCACCATCTACAAACTGTTCTGCTGTATAAACTGACTCAGGACTTCCTCCATCAATAGAGTTGTCTCCGCTTCCGGAATTATCATCTACATATTCTTTTGTTGCGAGATCCTTATCTTCAGTAACTGGACTAAGATTTTTCATGAAACCACCTACCCTATCACTATTACTCTGTATTGATTAGAGGTCGGAGCTGTGTTGAATTTTATTTCTACATTATTTGCATCTGTAACTTCTACATCCGCAATTACTACTTCAAAAGGACTTGCCGATTCTGTGATTTGAACTATTACATCTTGGCTTCCAAGGTTATGGCTAACCGTAAATGAAGTGTTAGTTCCATCTCCAATGGACAGGGCATACTTATCAGTCTTGGAAACAACAGTAGTATTATTAGCAACTTCTACATCAAAGTCTGTTATATTGCTTGCAGTATGTTGGTGACCTGAATCTGATTTATTAGCTAACAGTCCGTCAACTTCCGACTGAGTATACTTGTCTAAGTCAGTTATATCATCTTCTACTAATGTTACAACCCCGGTTTTCCCGGCCACAGAAGACACCTTGTCGGAGTTGTCAACCTTATCCCAAGAAGAACCATTATATACAGCCCAGTCGCCTATTTCATAATCTACTGCACTTACTACTCCTGATGAACTTGCAATCCAAAAGTCACCGGTTGCCGGAGAAGAAGGATAGGTTCCTCCTGAAGGATCCCAGGTGCCCTTGTATGACAACTGTCCGAGCACAGTATCTGGAAGTTGAGAAGTTGGAACCTTACCACTTGCGTCCAGTCCTGCATATCCGTTGCTAGCTCCTTTTTCAGAGGTTATTTGGACTCCCGCTTCACTAGGAGTTTTATTTTCCCAATGGTCTGTCTGCCATGCTAAAAATTCTCCGTTGGATATAGATGTTATATTTACATCGTTAATATCTGCGAGCGCATTAATTTCTGTTGTATCTAATGCCACCCATACTCCATTTTTTCTTCCGTAGAAAGTATTGTCTCCTGAGTTGTAGTAAACTTGTCCGTCTAAGGGTGTCCCGGGAGCACTCCCCAAGTTCTGTATCACTGCATTTTGAAGTTCATTTTTGTTTAGGTCTATGGAAACTAAAAATTGTTTAGCCATTATTTACCTTCCTTTCTTATAATAAAAGTCTTTCATCTAATATTTTTTCATGATGGAAATTGCTGTAAGCTATTGACTCGCTACCATCAAGTCCAATTCTGTAACCATCTATAATACTGTCCATTTTATGGTTAAATCCTACATAGTCTGTAAGCAATAGTAGTTCATTGTCTACATAGGCATTTATTCTGTAGTTTTTAATTCTAATTTTTAATTCATGCCATTCTCCATCTGCTATATCTTTGTAATAATCTCCTCTATATGTAT
>Ga0182239_1000403_pt1 | contig 15737 bp, 13 predicted proteins | sample hydfrate6_PW_210_FD_132456 | JGI IMG/M metagenome (GOLD analysis project Ga0182239, IMG submission 132456) | Subsurface microbial communities from deep shales in Texas, USA - hydraulic fracturing test 6_PW_210 | ecosystem: Environmental > Aquatic > Deep subsurface > Shale gas/oil reservoir >... | reverse complement strand
TCGAACCTCAGCAGGACATCATGTCCGATCTGGTTTCCAGGGCCCTGGTCATCGGCGGCGGTGTGGCCGGCATGTCCGCTGCCCTGTCCCTGGCTGAAATGGGCCTGGAAGTCGTATTAGTGGAAAAATCGCCGCACCTGGGAGGTGTGGTCCGGGCCCTGAACAGCATCGGTCCCTCCGGCGTCCCGGCCCGGGAACGGATCGATCCCCTGATTGAAGATGTTACCCAAAACTCGAACATTACTCTGTATACCGGAGCCCAGGTCAAGGAAGTGGGCGGATATATTGGAAACTATACGGTCACCTTTGCCGACAGCGAACAGCAGACCCGGCAGGAAGAAGTTGGGTGTATCGTTGTCGCCACAGGGGCCCTGCCGCTTCGGCCGGAAGGCAAATACGGCTACGACGGGCGGCAGGTCATTACTCAAATGGAGCTGGAGAGCCTTCTCAGTCAGGGCAAGCTCAATGCCAAGCGGGTGGTGATGATTCAATGCGTCGGGGCCCGGGATGCAGAGCGCGAGTATTGCTCCCGCATCTGCTGCTTGACCGGGGTCAAAAATGCCCGGCTGATCAAAGAGCAAAATCCTGAAGCCGAAGTGCATATCCTGTACCGGGACATGCAGATGTACGGTACGAGCAGGGAGAAACTGCTGTGGGAAACCAGAGGAATGGGAGTTGACTTCAGCGTCTATGATCCAGCCTCCCCCCCTGAGGTGGGTCAGGGGTCGGTCCGATTCTATCACTCATTGCTGGGCCGGGAGATTGACTATCCCTGCGATCTGGTAGTCTTGTCCACCCCCCTGGTGGCCAGAGAGGACGCAGCTTTGATCTCCCGCATGATGCGGGTGCCCACAGACCAGAACGGCTTTTTTCTGGAAGCCCATGCCAAGCTCAGGCCTCTTGATTTCGCTGCGGACGGGATTTTTGTCTGTGGTTCGGCCCGGTATCCGGCCTGCGTTGACGAAGCCAGGGCTCAGGGAATCGGGGTGGCGGCCAGAGTGGGAACCATCCTGTTTAAAGACCAGTTGGTTTCCAGCGCGATAGTGGCTGAGATCAATGCCCAGACCTGTGTGGGCTGCCTGGGGTGTATCGACGTCTGTCCCTATCAGGCCATCAGTTTTGATCCCCAGAAGGGAGTCTGTCAGGTCAACGACATCCTGTGCAAAGGGTGCGGCAACTGTGCGGCCACCTGTCCATCGGAAAGCGCACAGCTGCGGGGTTTTAAACCCCAGCAGCTCATGGCCCAAATCCGGGCCGCAGCCTGAGGACGGAGGACGGAAGACAGAGGACAGAGGTCGGAAGTCGGAGATCAGAGTTCGGAGATCAGCAAAGATCTCAGAGAAGTTGTCAGATTGATCAAATATGAAACGTGTGCTGTGATATATCGTGGCGAATAATTATTCGCCCTCTTGAGCCAAGCATGCGGCCAGAGAGAAAACCTTGTTTCATACAAGCGCCGCTGCTGGCTGCAGACGCCCGGTTTGATCAATAAAGAAACAGTTTATGAAAAGGCCTGGGCCTTTGGAGCCCGTGCCTCTCCGAGGGCCGGGAGTGCTTTGATCAAAGAGGCTGGGCCTCGGAGAGGGCCAGCCCTACCCGGAAAAGCCAGAGCCATCTTAGGGGTAAAATCTCGTTTCATACGAGTCCCGCCATGGCGGGACCTCCGGCAAATCTGAAATATTTTTTGCCCCAAACCGGGCAAAAAAGAGAAGTTGACGGTTTGATCATATACCAGAAACCATCAGCAAACCTAGGCCAGAAAGGAATCATCATGAGCAGCCAAGACTTTGAACCCAAGATCATCTGCTTTCTGTGTACCTGGTGAGCATACGCGGCTGCTGACCTGGCTGGGGTCAGTCGGTTGCAGTACCCGACCAATATCAGGATTATTCGGGTCATGTGCAGTGGAAGCGTCTCGCCGCACCACGTCATCCTTGCCTTTCAACAGGGGGTTGATGGTGTTTTTGTGGGTGGCTGACACCAGGGCGACTGCAATTACCTGTACGGTAATGTCTCTGCGGAAAAGCGGGTAAAGTTCATGCGCAAGTTGATGGAGTTTTCCGGACTGGAGGCGGACCGCCTGCGGGCCAGGTGGGTCTCCTCAGCCGAAGCGCCTGAATTTCGTGCGGAAATACAAGACTTTGTTCAAGCTTTGAAAAAACTTGGGCCCTCGCCCCTGGGCCAGGCCATGCCTTCCGGGCAGGCAGCTTAACGAGGGAACTTGGTGCAGGTCGTATTTTTTGCGTGCGGGCTTCAATCGCCTTTTCCTGTACATTTTTTTTGAGAATATTAGCCTCCAGAGCCTCCTATGATCCAAGAAGTCATCACCAGAGTTACTGAACTCTTTGAGGCCAACGAAATCTCCGGATTCATCGGCCTTACCCAAAGACACGGCCATGTCTGCCCTCATCTCTTTACCACCAAGGATGAGCTGAAGACCCTGGTCCTCGGCGATTTGGACCGCCCCGGCCAGGCCAGGTATCCCCTGGACAAGATCCTCGTGCACCTGGCTCGGGCCCACCCGGATAAAACCTTTGGCCTTCTGGTTCGGGGCTGTGACCAGCGGGGGCTGAATACCCTCTTTGTCTGGAATCAGGTCAAAAAGGAGCAGGTCGTTCCGGTGGGCATTGCCTGCCCCGCGGAGCTGGCCCAGGCCTGTGAGTGTGCAAAACCCTACCCGGACCAGTATGTGGCCGGGGAAGCGGTCGATGGCATGAGCTTTGCGAAGGTGCAGGATATTGAGGCCAAAGACATCACCGAGCGCTTTGATTACTGGATGCAGGAATTTGACAAGTGCATCAAGTGCTTTGGCTGCCGGGATGTCTGTCCGGTCTGTTTTTGCAAGGAATGCAGCCTGGAGAACAACGAGCTTATTCTTACCGGGACCATCCCTCCGGCCAATCCTGCTTTCCACTTGACCCGGGCCGTACATATGGCCGGACGGTGCATAGATTGCGGATTGTGCGAAGAGGCCTGCCCTGCCGGGATTCCTCTCCGCACCCTGTATAAAAAAGTAGGCCAGATAATGGGTGAGGATTTTGACTATCCTACCGGTTTTGTTGATGATCGTAAATCTCCCCTAAATATTGCCCGTTAGATTTCTTAAAACAAGGACCAAATCCCCACTGGATTATTCATGCAGGGATAGGCTTATGACCTGCGAGGAGACGGCATGGACTACAGGACGATATTGACCACATGTACATATTGTGGGTGCGGCTGCAACTTCTTTCTGGAAGTCATGGACGGACAGCTCATCGGGACTTTGCCTTGTAAGACAAGTCCGACCAATGAAGGCAAGTTGTGCATCAAGGGCTGGAACGTGCACGAGTTTGTACAAAGCCCCAAGAGGCTGACCAAGCCTTTGCTTCGCAAAAACGGAGAATTAACTGAAGTCACCTGGGATGAAGCTCTGACCGTAACCGCTGAGAAAATGCGGCAGATAACCGATGAGCATGGAGCGGACAGCCTGGCCTTTCTGGCCTCAGCCAAAGTCACCAACGAAGAGAACTACCTGCTGCAAAAATGGGCCAGGGCCGGAGTGGGCACGAACAACATCGACCACTGCGCCCGGCTCTGACACTCGTCCACAGTGGCAGGTCTTGCCGCTTCATTCGGTTCCGGAGCCATGACCAACTCCATGTCTGAAATTGAAGACGCGGACTGTATCTTCATCATTGGATCCAACACCACTTCCTCCCATCCTTTAGTGGCCACCAGGGTCTATCGGGCCAAGGAAAAAGGTGCCTCCCTCATCGTGGCTGATCCGCGCCGGATCCAGATCGCCAGCAAGGCGGATATTGCCGTTCGGCACAATCTGGGTTCTGATGTGGCCTTGCTCAATGGGATGATGCGTGTGATTCTTGAAAATGGATGGCAGGATCAAAGCTTTATTGATGAACGTACTGAAGGGTTTGCAGAGTTCAAAGAGTCCGTGCTGTCTGTACCCCTGGACAAGGCCGCAGAAGTAAGCGGCGTTCCGGTAGAAACCATTGAAGCCATGGCCAGGGCCTACGCACAGGCTGAAAAAGCAACCATTCTCTATTGCATGGGCATCACTCAGCATACTACCGGGGTGGACAATGTGAAGTCCCTGGCCAATCTGGCCATGCTCACCGGGAACCTGGGTAGGGAGTCCACCGGAGTCAATCCCTTGCGCGGGCAGAACAATGTCCAGGGAGCCTGCGATATGGGCGGGCTGCCCAATGTCTTTCCCGCCTATCAGCCAGTCACCAGCCCTGAGGCCCAGGAAAAGATGAACGCCGCCTGGAAAGGGGTCAAGATCCCAGGCTCTGTCGGTCTGGCCCTGCCGGAAATGCTCAAAGGGGCAGAGGACGGTACGGTCAAGGCCTTTTTTGTCCTGGGCGAAAATCCGGTCCTCAGCGATCCGGACAGCGACCATGTCCGCAAGGCGCTTAAGAACTTGGATTTTCTTGTGGTCCAGGATCTGTTTTTAACCGAGACCGCCGAGATGGCTGATGTGGTCCTGCCCGGGGCCTCATTTGCCGAAAAAGACGGAACCTTTACCAACACTGAACGCCGGGTGATGCGGGTGCGGAAAGCTATTGAGCCGGTTGGAGAGTCCCGGGCCGACTGGGAAATCATCCAGGATCTGGCCACCAGATTCGGCTATCCCCTCTCGTACGCCTCACCGGCAGAAATAATGGATGAAATCGCCACGGTGACTCCCTCCTATGCCGGCATCTCCTACGACCGGCTGGAAGGGCCCGGCCTGCAATGGCCCTGCCCCAGTCCGGAGCACCCAGGCACCCCCATCTTGCACCAAGGCCGGTTCACCCGGGGCAAAGGATTGTTTCACGCCATAGATTACCGGCCGCCGGCCGAGGTTGTGGACGAGGAATACCCCCTGTGGCTGACCACCGGCCGGGTTTTTGCCCATTACCACACCGGAAGCATGACCAGGAATTCCCCATCCCTGGAAGGGGAGATCTCGGAAGGCTTTCTGGAAGTCCATCCTCAGGATGCGGACAAGCTGGGCATTGGCTCGGGCCAGAGAGTGTATGTATCATCCCGCAGAGGGCGAATCGCAGTGAGAACCGTGCTCACGGAGAACATACGTCCCGGCGTGGTCTTTATGCCCTTTCATTTTGTGGAGAGCTGCGCCAACATCCTGACCAACCCGGCCATGGACCCTATTGCCAAGATCCCGGAATACAAGGTCTGCGCCGTGAACCTGGAAAAGGTCGCCTAAAAAACAAACCGCTTCAGCCTCCACGGCTGAAGCGGTTTGTTTTTTTATTTCCCACCTATGAAACTGGACTTACTGAGTACTCCGGCTTTTTCAGGCAGGGCTTTACGCCTGAGAACAGAACACCGGACCCCAGGGTCACCCTGGTTCTCCTTTTCCCCAGCAAGAAGGCACACGATTGAGAAATACCCGGATCGAGGCATCGTGAAGCTGATGCGCAGCCTGCCGGGCCTCCCGCTCCCGGGAAAAAAGTCCAACCACTGCCGACCCGGAACCACTTAAGACCGCCCCCCGGGCGCCGAACCGTAAAAGTTCGAACTTGATGTGCTGGAGATGGGGATGGATCTCATAGATAACCGGCTCAAAACTGTTGAAAAAGACCTGCCCTCTGCAGATAATCTCCCGGGAATATCCTGGTCCTTTTTCTGAACGGCTGCAGGACACCTGGTTTTTGTCCCGCGCCCTGTCCCAGGCCTGGAAGGCCTGGCCGGTTCCAACCTGTGTATCAGGGCACACAACGAGCAGCCATCCAGAGGTAAAGGCCACAGGCACTGAACGGATTCGTTCCCCAATGCCCTGGACCCAGGCCGGCACATTGAACAGGAAAAAGGGGACATCGGCCCCGATCTCCAGGGCTGCCCGGCTCAAATCCCGGGCTGATAGGCGGGCAGTTGCCGGGCACTGGGCATTGAGATACCGGAGCAAGGCAGCTGCATCCGAACTTCCTCCGCCCAGCCCGCCCCCCTGGGGAATGTTCTTTTCCAGCCAGATTGAAAGTCCGGGGCGAAATCCCGTCTGTGCAGCAAACAGCTTATATGCTGTATGCAAGGTATTTTGTGTCCCGGCCAGCTCAGGACAGGAGCAGGTCAGCTCCAGTCCGGGCCGGGAGGACGAAGAGACAAAAAGCCGGTCCCTTGGCTGATCCAGAGGCACGAAGAGGCTTTGCAGCTCATGGTACCCATCGTCCCGGCAACCGAGGATGCGCAGAAAGATATTGGCCTTACATCCGGCCTCAAGAATGGTGCTTGGGGGCATAAAGAGGATATTTTGATTTTCCGCAACACCAGATTTCAGCCTTGCCGGGCCAAGGCTCGTATGAAACTCGACTTTGCTTTCTCCGTCACCCCGGCGTAGGCGGGAATCCAGAACTGATAGAATGGCTTTCCCTAGATTGTCACGCGTATCGCGTGATGAGCCGCACGAAACGCATGGTTTATGTTACAAGAAATTCGACAGGTAACCTCACATCCCGTTTCATACACGTCACCCTTCTAACCGCAGACTGCCAGTTTGATCGAATTTAAAACTGGGTATGGACATGGCTGAGCCGCAGGAGTCCGGCCCTTCCGAGGTCCGTGGTATTTCAGGATTGAAGAGGCTGGGCCTCGGAGAGGGCCAGCCCGGAAAAGCCAACGCATAGCATCCCGGGCCTCTCCGAGGTCCGGGATGTGATAATCAAAGAGGGCTGGGCTTAAAGTCAAGTCCAGCCCTCCTGGAAGCCCGGATCCCAAGGCCGCCCTTGCCCCCTGGAAACAGGCCTTTTGCAGGGAACAGGCAAGATCCGGACATCTCCTTTCACTTGTCCAGGGGGATGGTTCGATACAGGGCCTGCCCCTGCCTGACCACCAGGAGGAGAACAACTCCTTTTTCTGCCGCATCTCCTTGCAAGACCCTGGTCAGATCCTCGACACTGTTGACCTTCTGCCCGTTGGCCTCCAGGATAACGTCTCCGGGCTGGATATTGGCCTGAGCGGCTTTGGAGTCCCGGGCCACATCAGTGACCACAACTCCCCTGGCCGCGGGAAGATTCAAGGATTGAGCCGTCTCCTCGTCCACTGCCTGCAGGCTCATGCCCAGGGCTCCGGCATCACCGAGCTGGGATGGCTCCTGCCCTCGCGCCTGAGCCATCTGTTTATGCCTCTCGCCCAGGGTAACTTCGAGTTCTTTGACCTGCCCTTTTCGCCAGATGGTCATCCTGATCGTATCCTCCGGGGGCAGGGAACCGATGGTCCGGGTCAAATCATGGGCGTCTTCAATTGTTTCTCCATTCACGGAGACAATCACATCTCCAGGCTGAATGCCGGCCTTTGCTGCCGGCTCCCCGTCACGGACCGAGGCCACCAGAGCCCCCTTGGCCTTGGAAAGACCCAGGGCCCTGGCCGCATCTTGGTCCACATCCTGGATGGTCACACCCAGCCAGCCCCGCTTGATCTGTCCGTATTTTTTAAGTTCAGTTATGATCTCTTCGGCCATGCTGCCCGGAACAGCAAAGCCAATACCCTGTCCGCTGGCCACTATGGCTGTATTGATGCCCACAACCTTACCGTCCATATTCAGAAGCGGCCCTCCACTGTTTCCCGGATTAATGGAGGCATCTGTCTGCAGGAAGTTATCATACGGTCCGGCTCCGATTACCCGGCCCATGGCACTGATAATGCCGGCTGTTACCGTGTGGTCCAGGCCAAAAGGATTACCGATGGCCAAAACCCATTCTCCAACCTCAAGCTCATCTGAATCACCAAATTTCAAAACCGGCAACGATCTGTCCACATCGATCTTGAGCAGGGCCAGATCTGTCTCAGGATCACGCCCCACGACCTCAGCCCGGTACGATTCATCGCCTCCTTTGAGCACAACCTTAATTTCATCGGCCTTTTCCACCACATGATTGTTCGTGGCCACATATCCGTCTTCAGAGACTATAAATCCAGAGCCCAAGGCTTGTTTGCGTCGTGTTTGCGGTCCGTTGCCGAAAAACTGATCAAAAAAATCTTCAAAGGGCGAGCCCTTGCGTTGAAAGTGTTCAAAAAATCGCTGCATCTGATCTGTGGCCTCTACTTCTTTGACAGTGCTGATATTGACCACAGCAGGACTGGCTTTTTGGGCCAATTCCGTAAACTCAGGCAGCTCAGCCTGGGCCGAAAGAGTGACAAACATGACCAGGGCTGCACTCATCCAAATAACACGCCATATAACACGGCTGGGCATATGCTCTCCTTTATTTTTTTTCATTGTTGGCACATGATTGCTCCCATCTAGAGCAGCAACATGGACATACATCAATCTGCACAAATCGTTCTGCACAAATCGTTTTGATTCGATTAACTGCTCATTTCCTCCTGAAAATGACGGGAGAGAACAGCGCTGTCTTCCGGCCGGGCCTGAACGTTCAAGGACCTGGCCCTCCCCTGACAGAGGAATTTCCCATCTATGCATACCACCTTTCCGGCTGCGAGGACACGTGCATAGGGGATTTGGTCCCGCATTTCCTCATGCAAAATCCGGTCCGGAAACAAGATTGGGGTCTCCTGGCCCCCAAAGTCCTCAAAAATAATATATTTCATGCGTTGTTACCCTTCAGCTTTGTTCCGGCAAATCTGAAATAATTTTGTCCCAAAGTGGGCAAAATTATACGTTTCACCCCGATCAAACCGGGCGACTGCAACCAGATATTGCCCTGATGCCTCATCTGTTAGGGGATATATCTTGTGACACACTTCACAAGAGGGCCTGGATTCTTTACTGATGCTCCTTTGCAGCCATTTCCTGCAAAAGATTCAAGGTTTCCCTGGCCTCGTATTCTTCCAATTTGCGCAAGGCGAATCCGGCATGGAGAAGGACATAATCGCCGGGCCTTACTTCTTCATCCAAGAGCAAGAGGGAAGCTTCTACGGCGGTCTGCCCGCCATGGACCTGGCACACAGCTGTTTGATCCTTTACTGCAGTCACCTGAATTGGGACAGCCAAACACATCGTATCCTCCAGAGTATAATCCGAGTAGAGTAGAATGCCAGGGTGTATATCACCATACACTCAAAAAACTACCTACTGTGTCACAATTAAACACTCTGCACATTCCAGTCAACTCACGTTCAGGACTGTTTGGGTTTTGGCATTAATTCCAGCCTGCAACCAGCAATCCCGAACGGCCAAGCTCCTGGACCAGACTGAGCACTTCCGGGGCAATAAAGTCCGGTCCACAGGCAGCCAGATCAGCAGCATGAACGTTTCCGGTATGCACAGCAGCACTGCGCATGCCAGCCTTTTGGGCAGCCACAATATCCAGCCAGTGATCCCCGACCATCAGGCATTCCGTTCTGTGCAGGTCAAGACGAGTAGCTGCAGCATTCAGGTGTTCGGGATCGGGCTTGACCCGGCGCACATCGTCTCGAGCCAGGAGACAATCCACTTCCTGGAGTATTTGTGGATAGACAGTTTTCACTGCTGCGGTGCAGTTTCGAGTGACCACAGCGGTCTTGACTCCCATCTCGCGCAGTCCGGCCAGCACTCCCCGGGAATACGGAAAAAGCTTTCCCTTTTGCGCCGCCTTCATCTCCAATCCGACCAACCGGAGCCTGCACCTGCTTTGAAACTCCAGGACCTCTTCCTGCGGTAGCTCACTGTCCATTTTGCGGGCCAGTTCATCAATCCACTCCAGAACCGGAACACCCGGAGACTGGACATCCTTTCCGATGAACAGGGAGGCCAGATCAGCAACCTGCCTGCGCATATGGTCAAAATTAATATGCAGTTCCGCCAGAGTGCCGTCAAAGTCAAAGAGAACGCCGCGAATTCTGGTCATCACGTATCTCGCGCTTCTGTATTCATCCTCGTCCCGGATCATACCCCCAACATCTCCAAAATCGACATCCGGACCTGTATCCCTCGCAAAACATGCCGGCCTGGAATGCGTAAACACATTTTGTTATGCAACATTTCAATATAATGTGCAATTCATAAGCTTCTCTTCTTTGAGAGCCGGCAGATACTTTGTGTTCCCAGAGTCTTACCTGTATTTCCAGGTTTTGCAACCCTCACTTTCCTGAATATTTTTTATTCTAAATGTGCATAATGTGCCTCACAAGATATTTTCGCACAAAGCTCCTTTTTTTCCGCAACAGGGGTTGACTGGATGTCATGAACATGCTAGTTCAGCTTTTCACAAGCTCTATCTGAAGGGTGGCTCTGTGCACTTGTATCCCCTGGAGGACTGCTCATGCTCTTGGAATACATTCCTCTTGCCTATCTGATAATCATCGCCGCCGCTTTCGGAGCGGTTACCGTCCTGCTCTCTTCATTTCTTGGCCCACGCCGGGCCACGTTAGAAAAGCAAGCATCCTACGAGTGCGGCTTGCCCAGTGAGAGCATCCAGTACATGCAGACCCCGATCAAATTTTATGTCGTAGCGCTTTTGTTCTTAATCTTTGATTTGGAATGCGTTTTTCTCTATCCGTGGGCGGTACATCTGGGAAGCCTCGGATTGACAGGCTTTTTCGGCGTTTTGCTTTTCATCGGCATCCTGTTGGTTTGCTTCCTCTATGAATGGAAAAGTGGAGCCTTGGAATGGGATTAGAATCACATCTGCACGGCGACAATCTGGTTGTGAGCAGCGTAAACACTGTAGTCAACTGGGCGCGCAAGAATTCGATCTGGCCTTGCACCTTTGGTTTGGCCTGCTGCGCCCTGGAAATGATGGCCACCATGATGCCGCATTACGATATGGCCAGGTTCGGAGCTGAAGTATTCCGCCCCTCACCTCGCCAATCGGATCTGCTCATAGTGGCTGGAACCGTAACCATGAAGATGGCCCCGCAGGTCAAAAGGGTCTACGAGCAAATGGCCGAGCCGAAATGGGTCATAGCCATGGGAGCCTGTGCCTGCTCCGGAGGACAGTTCAGGAGTTACGCTGTCCTGCAGGGGGTGGACAAAATCATTCCGGTGGATGTTTATGTCCCGGGATGCCCCCCGCGCATGGAAACCCTTCTGGCCTCATTAATGACCCTGCAAGAAAAGATCAAGACCGAGCGCCTGGAAATGCGCCAGGATACACATGAGCAATCGGTTTAAGTAAGGCTCAGAGCGGGTAACATTCAGGGCAGGAGAAGTATGCATGGATAATAACCAGGTGCTGGCCACCATCACAAAGGCCTTTCCCCAGGCCGTGGACTCTTCAGACCAACCCTACGGACAGCTCCACCTCACTTTGAGTGCCCGGGGGGAAGATTTCCTCTCAGTAATGCGTTTTTTACGTGACGAAGAGCACTTACAGTACACACTGCTCTCAGACGTCACAGCCATTGATTGGTCTCCACAGATCCCACGCTTTGATCTGCTCTACATCCTGTTTTCAGTCCAAAATGAGCACCGGCTCGTGGTCCATCTTCCCTTGCCTGAAGGGGAGCCGGTTCCTTCGGTCTCTGCGATATGGCATTCCGCCAATTGGGGGGAACGGGAGGTCTATGACCTCATGGGCATACCCTTTGCGGGCCACCCGGATCTTCGCCGCATCCTGACCTGGGACTCCTTTGAGGGGCATCCACTGCGCAAGGACTTTCCCCTGCACGGAAACTACGACGTTGACGATTTCGACTTCCAGACTCTGGAGGTCAATTCTGCATTTTCCCGGGACCTGGACCAGCCCTGCCAGATTCCAAACGCGCTGGAGTGATCATGAGCACACAAACACGGACCATGCTCCTGAACATGGGGCCCCATCACCCGGCTACCCACGGCGTGCTGAGGCTGGAACTCGAGCTTGAAGGTGAAACAGTCCTTCGGGCCCAGCCCCATGTGGGATACCTGCATCGCGGTTTTGAAAAAATGGCCGAATACAAGACAGCCCAGCAGATCATTCCCCTGACCGATCGCCTGGATTACGCAGCAGCCTCGGTCAACAACCTCGGGTTTTGTCTGACTGTAGAAAAGCTCCTGGGCATCGAGGTACCCAAAAGGGCTCAATATCTTCGGGTAATCATGGCTGAGCTGTCCCGGATCATGGGCCATCAACTCTGGCTGGGCACGCATGCCCTGGATATCGGAGCCATGACCCCCATATTCTACGCCTTTGCCGATCGGGAACTGGCCATGGACATTACCGAAGAGGCTTCAGGATACCGCCTGACCCCGAGCTATCTGCGGATTGGAGGCGTATCCCAGGACATCACTTCTGAATTTGTCCGTAAAGTCCGGGAGTATGTGCAGAAAATGCCCAAGGCCATTGACGGCTATCACCAGCTGCTGACCGAAAATCCCATCTGGATGAAGCGGACCAAGGGCATTGGAGTCATCGATGCGGATACGGCGCTGAATTACGGCCTGACCGGTCCCAGCCTTCGGGGGTCCGGAGTTGCCTATGACGTCCGCAAATCCGTGCCCTATTCCAGCTACAGCGATTTTGATTTTCAAATTCCGATTGGTGAAGACGGGGATTCCTATGACCGCTATCTGGTGCGTATGGAAGAGTTCACCCAGTCCGTGCGCATCATAGAACAGGCCATTGAGAACCTGCCTTCTGGGTCGATCATGGCCGATAACCCGTGGACTACCAGCCCGGATCTGGAGGCCGTGAGCCAGAATGTGGACGATCTTATCCGCAGATTCAAGATATCGTGCCAGGGATTTGCCCTGCCTCGGGGCGAGACCTACCATGCTGTGGAGGGAGCCAAAGGAGAACTCGGCTTTTATCTGGTCGGAAATGGCGATACCCATCCGTACCGGCTCAAGATCAGGTCTCCGTGTTATTATCTGGTCAGCGCCCTGCCCTATCTCATTGAGGGACACATGATCGCTGATGTCATCACCCTTATCGGCAGCATCGATATCGTGCTGGGCGAAGTGGATCGTTAGGCAATGGAGCAAATGTCTATGCAGCGCAAAGTGATTTTTTCCAATTGGGGCCAATGGACGCGCGGGGCAGAGAAAGTCGATACCACCAAAATTCCAGACTCCCTCGGAAACCAGGGAAAACTCAAAGCTTTCATGGGCTGGGACGGTTTTCTCATCTGGGAAGAGGATGTCCATATCGTCGATATGTGCCGGGCTTATATGCAGCGGGTCCAGCAGGAGTCCTGCGGGCAGTGTTTCCCCTGCCGGCTGGGGACCGCCCTGATGGCCGACATTCTGGAGCGCATATGCGCCGGGCAGGGACAGGAGGGAGATCTGGATCAGCTGAATGACCTGGCCCGCTTGGTCAAAAACACTGCCAAGTGCGGGATTGGAGAGACCGGACCCCGCCCTCTCCTGGACGCCCTGACCCACTACCGGCAGGAGTTTGAAAAGGCCGTGACTCAAAAACAGCCTCTCCCCCGGGGCACGTATCATTCCCTGGTCACCGCTCCCTGTACCAATGCCTGCCCGTCTCATCTGGACATCCCGTCCTATGTGGAAAAGATCCGCCTGGGGCAATACAAAGAAGCCCTGGATGTCGTACGCAACGACTGCCCAATGCCTGGCACCATCGGTCGGGTCTGTGTCCGCCCCTGCGAGATGAATTGCCGGCGGACCAAGCTGGATGAGCCCATTGCCATCAAGGCCTTGAAGCGATTTGTGGCCGATTATGAACTATCCCGCAACCCGGAGGCCAGCCCGCAGCATATTTCTTCCCAGGGTCAGGACAAGGGTCCGGTAGCCATTGTCGGGGCCGGTCCGGCCGGTTTGTCCTGTGCCTATTATCTGGCCCAGAGGGGATATACCTGTTCTATTTACGAATCACTTCCCGAGCCCGGGGGCATGGCAGCCGTTGGTATCCCGGATTACCGTCTCCCCCGGCACATCCTGCGCCGGGAAGTAGAATTCATCCAGAAACTGGGGGTGAGCATTTCCTACAATACCTCCATTGGCCAGGACATAACTATCAAAGATTTGCGACAGCAGGGCTTTCAGGCTGTGTTCGTCGGGGCCGGAGCCCCGGAATCCGCCAGTATGCGCTGCGAAGGTGAAGACGCCGGATATCAGTGTTTCATGACCGGGGTCGAGTTCCTGCGCATTATCGCCCAGGGTCAGCGACCGCTGGAAGGGAAAAAGATCGTGGTCATCGGGGGCGGAAATGTGGCTATGGACTGCGTTCGCTCGGCCCGGCGCCTGGGCTTTGAAGACGTCAATCTGGTCTACCGCCGGACATTGAAAGAAATGCCCGCCGACCCGGTGGAAATCAAAGAGGCTCAGGAAGAAGGAGTCAACTTTCACTATCAGGTGCAACCAATCAAGATCCTGGCTCAGGACGGGAAGGTCAGCGGATTGGAATGCATCCGCATGGAACTCGGCGAACCTGATGAGTCAGGACGCCGACGTCCTGAACCGGTTGAAGGCTCGAATTTTGTCCTGGAATGCGATGCTATCATCCCGGCCATTGGCCAGACCTGTGTCGTGGATTGTGTCCTCCCCGATGAGCAGGGCGTGGAGTTGACCAGATGGAAAACCCTGGTCGTGGATCCAGTCACCTTTCAGAGCACAGAGCGGGACATCTTTGGCGGCGGCGATTGCATCACCGGTCCGGCCACGCTCATTGCCGCCCTGGCCGCCGGCAAAAAAGGGGCCAAGTACATTGATCAGTATCTGCAAGAGGGAGAGTGCGTTCCTGATGCCCAGGATCAGATGGAAAACTATATTCAGAAGCTGAGCGTGTTTTATCCCTTTGAGAAAATGCCTTTTAAAGGCGACAAAAAACGGGCCCGCCAACCCGCTTGTGACCCCGAGGAACGCATTACCCACTTTGATGAAGTTGAAGGGGGCTTTGATGAAGGCCAGGCTCTGCTGGAAGCCTCCCGTTGCCTGCGGTGCTATCGGATCGGCCTGGCGGCCGTTGACACACTTCCGGAAGGATGATCTCGCTGCACCCGGACTTTTATACTCATGAGTCATTGACACTCATACGCAATACATCGCTTAACGCTCGAGCACACTGCATAATCGAGGCATGATATGGATCAGACACTTCACCTCAATGGACAGGAAGTCTCGTTCACTCCAGGGCAGACGATTCTTGAGGCAGCCCGTGAGAACAACGTCGCCATTCCCACCCTGTGTCATATGCGCCGGGCGGAACCAATTGAATCCTGCCGGGTCTGTGTGGTGGAAATAGAAGGAGTCACAGAACTCCTGCCAGCTTGTTCTACTCCAGCCAATGCCGGTATGCACGTTCAAACCCATTCCCCCCGGGTTATGGAGGCCCGCCGGGAAATCCTGGCCCTGCTCGTGTTCAATGGACATCATGATTGCCCGATATGCGATGCGGGCGGTGAATGCCGATTGCAGGATCTGGTCTATGAATACGGTGTCCGGAACGTGCCCATGACCCAAAAGCCGGACCGATCCGTGCCGGAATATCCTACTCCCAATATCCGGTATTGGCCGGAACGGTGCATCCTCTGCCTGCGCTGCGTGACTGCCTGTAACGAAGTTCTCGGCATTGGAGCCATTGCGCTTCACGGCAGCGGCAACCAGGCCCGTATTGGACCTTATCATCCCCAGCGCTGCGATTCCTGTGGCGAATGCCTGGCGGTCTGCCCTACCGGAGCCTTGACAGAAAACTTAAGCCGGCACAAGGGCCGCCCCTGGCTGGAGAACCGGGTGCAGACTACCTGCACCTACTGTGGCTGCGGATGCCAGCTTCAGCTCCAGGTGCTCAACAATCGGATCATTGGGGTGACCACCAGTGAAAACATAGGTGTCAACCGCGGCAGCTTATGCGCCAAAGGCCGCTTTGGATATGAATTCATCGGCAGCCCAAACCGGCTGAAGACTCCCCTGG
>Ga0182239_1000402_pt1 | contig 15740 bp, 15 predicted proteins | sample hydfrate6_PW_210_FD_132456 | JGI IMG/M metagenome (GOLD analysis project Ga0182239, IMG submission 132456) | Subsurface microbial communities from deep shales in Texas, USA - hydraulic fracturing test 6_PW_210 | ecosystem: Environmental > Aquatic > Deep subsurface > Shale gas/oil reservoir >... | reverse complement strand
GCAGTGCCCCTTGGGAGGCCAGATATCCAGCCGGTGGAATCACGACTTCGCTGGGAAAGGGAAAGAACGAAGATTCCAGGAACATGAGAAGAGTAATTCCCGAATAACCCCATTGGCCGATGGTCTCGACCAACCAATGGACAAAGGTTTCAAACATAGATGTATAATCTCCTGTTTTTCATTGGCGATTATGTTCCTCGATTAATCCGGCAATATTTTGGCCCGCTTTGGGGCAAAAATATGTCAGATTTGCCGGAGGCAAAGCTGACCAGAAATGTCCAGGGCCTATTTTTCAAATCCAGGTTGTTGCACATATGGGAACTCGATGTTTTGTTGCCCTGCCTCTGCCTGAGGCGTATCAGAGGATATTAGCAGAGATTGCCGGTGAGTGGAAATCCAGGTTGCGGTCCAGGCTGAGCTGGACTCAAGCCGGAAACTGGCATTTGACCTTGTCTTTTCTGGGCGAATTGGAACCGGAAATGCTGGCCGCTGTGCAAGATGCCCTGCACACAGTAACGGGGCCTGCATTTTCGTTTCAAGCTTTTGGGGGCGGTTTTTTCCCGCCAGGGAAAAAACCGCGGGTGGTCTGGGTCGGCGCCGGTCAGGGAGCACAGGAATGCATCCATTTGGCCGATCAGGTGGAGCAGTCTCTGCAATCTTTGGGCTTTCCTCTTTCTTCCCGTCCTTTTCGGCCCCATTTGACAATAGCCAGGGTCAAGCAGCCGCGCTCAGATGATTGGTCTACATTGCTCCAATGGCTGCACAAAAGGACATGGCCCTTTTTTACAGTGGACAAATTTATCCTGTATGCCAGTCGGCTGACACCGCAAGGACCAATATATACCACGATTCAGGAGTACTTGCTTGGTTCGGGTCCAAAATGAAAATCAGAAACGGCTGGGCATTGGATGAAAGATTATGTTCATACTCCGGATTTGCACCAGGCTGTTCAGGCTATTGTCCAGGGCAAAGTAATCATTTATCCCACAGAAACATTGTATGCCCTGGGATGCAGTATCCGCAGCCGCTTGGCAGGAACAGCCATCATGGAACTCAAGGGTCGTCCGCAAGGAAAGCCTCTGCCGGTAATCATAGGGTCCATGGATCAGCTGGAGATGGTGGTCTCAAACGTTGATCCTGCTGTATATAGCCTGAGCCGATCTTTTTGGCCCGGTCCTTTATCTATTGTCTTGTCCGCTCGGGAGGATGCAATGTCGCAGGTTCAGGATAACTCGGGCAGGACCAGTGTCCGGTGGACCTCCCATCCCGTGGCCCAAAACCTGTGCCTGCAATCCGGTGTGCCTCTGGTGGGCACAAGTGCCAATGTGGCAGGAGCTGAACCAGCTGCTCATCCCAGGGACCTGGATCCCAAACTGGTCAACAGGGTCGATTACCTGGTCTCCGATCAGCCGTATCCCCGGGGCGGACTCCCGTCAACTGTGGTCCGGATAGTCGGGGAGAGACGGGTTGTTGTCCTTCGATCCGGAGCGATTGGAGTTCGGCGACTGCTGGCTGCCGGATGGGAAGTGGTGGAGGAGGAAACATAAACTCGTAAAAAAAGTTGAACTTCCTTGGCCCGGATGATGTGGTTTGAGGAATGATGATTCAATCTTTTGAACGAGAAATGAAAAGGACCTGCCTAAACCAAAAAATATGACCCGATTTTCCCGGCCTCGGAGATCAGAGGATATTTTTTGTTTGGCATGTTGTATGCATTAAAAATTATACCTTCCTCCTTTTGCCATAGCTGGCCTCCTTGGGAATCGGTTCCTTGGAGGCCAGTTGTGTTTGAGGCCCCATCACCTCCATTTTTCCTTTCACTCCCTTTTTAGTCCTTCTTTCTTTTTTCATTGATCAGGGCCTGGATCTCTTTTTGAATCCTTTGCAGGGATATGTTGTCCATGCACACAGGACGTGCGCATTGAATGCGTCCAATCCGGGTGCAGGGCGAACAGGGCACGCCGGATTGGATGTGGGAAAGTCCTGCCGGCCCCCATTGTCCGGCGTCAGCCGGGCCAAACAGGGCCACTCCTTTGCAGTTTAGAAGTCCGGCCAAATGCAAGGGGCCGGAGTCGTTGCCCAGGACCAAATCTGCGTGGTTCAAAGCGCATTGGAGCTGTTCAAAATCGGCTGGATGCAAAAGTTGAAAATTTTGAACCTCCAGCCGACGTTCTCTTTCCGCAGGCCCCAAAACAAAAACAGGCTCAATGCCTGCCCCGTCCAGCCAAGAAGCCATTTTCAAGTAATTGGCCAGGGGCCAGCATTTGGCCGGATGTCCAGCCCCGGGAAATATGAGGGCCTGGGAAAAGCGTTTCTTGATCTGGGAAAGCACGAAGAGGTCCTGCCATGTCTGCCGCCATCCTGAGACAGGGGAAATGCCAAGCCGGTGAAGGCCCGCTGCATAGACCTGCCAAGGCGGGGTCAGGCCCGTTGGCAGGATGCCAGGAAGAAAGTGCAGGCCGGGAAAGTCGATTTCCGTGGGCCGGGTGTGCAGTCCAAACCAGATGATCAGACAATCCTGCAGATCTTCCGGCCAACTGTGGGTTGCATACAGGCTATCCACTGCCCGCCTGATCCGGTCCGGACAGGAAATAAGTCCCAGAGGATCGGTCCATACCCGGTAGGCATCACGGCCGGCCCAATACAGGGAAGTGGACTGAAAATACCAGCTCAGGGCCAAAAGGGATGGCCAGGTTTGCAGGAAATCACCCAGTGCCCCTTTGTGGACGATGATCACGGCTTTTGGTATGGACATGGTCGTGAGGCGCTTATCCATTGTCTGTTTTGAAAGGAGATTTTTTATGTCCGGCCAGGTTCAGTGTCCGAATTGTGGTGGCGACGTCCCGGTCTATCGCAATCCCGTACCCACGGTGGATATCATCGTGCATTTTCCAGGACAGGGTGTTGTGCTGGTACAGCGCCGTAATCCACCGTTTGGCTGGGCCCTGCCCGGGGGATTTGTCGATTACGGCGAGAGTGTGGAACAGGCCGCGGTACGGGAAGCCAAAGAGGAAACCGGCCTGGATGTGCGGTTGCACGGTCTGCTTGGCGTCTACTCCAGCCCGGAGAGAGACCCTCGGCAACATACCATGAGCGTCGTTTTTATGACCACCTGTCTTGATCCGAAACAACTTCAGGCCGGGGATGATGCCGGAGACATCTGTCTGGCCCAGTTGGACAATTTGCCTTTCCTGGCCTTTGATCATGCCCGAATTCTAGCTGATTTTCAACGCGTGCTGGAGCAGGGCCGAACAGAGAGTGTGGTCAGCTTTGGGCGCAGTCTGTCTCTTTCCGGCAGCGGGGTCTCAACCCATGGTGAGGGATAATTGATGCAAGCTTTTCGTGGGGGAAACAACAACACATCTGAATGCAGGTGAACTATGTATATCAGTATTGATTTGGGCGGGACGAACATGCGCGGCACGTGGATCACCTCAGCCGGCCGATACGGAGAGGTCATTTTGCACTCCAGGCCCAGGACCTTGGAGGGGACAAAGGACAGTCTGATCAACCTGGTCAAGGACCTTCGGGCCAGGGCCCCAGAGCCAGCCATGGGTATCGGCTTGGCCACTGCCGGTCCTTTGGATCACCGCAAGCGGATGTATTTGACCACAACCAACATGCCCGAACTGGATCACTTTCGGGTCGGTGAATTTCTGGAAAAGGAATTCTCTTTACCTGTACGCATGGAGAATGATGCCCAGGCAGCGGCTTTGGGTGAGGTCTGGGCCGGAGGGTTGGCCGGCACTGCTGATGCTGTGGTTATTACCCTGGGGACCGGGGTAGGGTCCGGGGTGATCATGAATCATGAGATCTGGCGAGGCGGGCACTTTACTGGTCCGGAGCTGGGGCACGTTTATCTTGGTCCGGGACCCAAACGCAGCTGTGAGATGGGCGAATCATCCCTTCCATCCTGTGGATGCGGTCAGGTTGGTTGTGCAGAGTCATGGCTGCAGAAAAAGGCCTTTTTGGATCTCTTCAACCGATGTGGATATGCCATAGATGACCCAAAAGAGGTGTTTTCCGACCTGGAACAGGCAACCCCCGCGGCCCTTCGTCTTCTGGACATCTATGGCCGGAGACTGGGACTGTACCTTTCCGTCCTGCAGGTGGTGTTCGGGTTTCCCTGCATTGGGATCAGCGGTGGATTGAGCGCTTTCTATCCGTACTTTCAAAAAGGGATGTGGGATACCTTGGAGTACCGTTTTGCCCAGCGCAAGTGGTGGCTGCCAAAACAGATCGTTTCCAGCCCGGACCCGGAAATGAGCGCTCTGCTGGGCATGGCCCGGGTCTTTATTCTTGAAAGCCGGGGCAGTACAGCCTGGTTGCCGGATGAATGAGAACAGGCTGACCTTTCGAGAGTTTCCAACATGTTGCAGCAAAGATATGTACAGGCATGAACACCTTGCAAGTTCCCCTTTTGCTCACCCTGGGTGATCCCAACGGAATTGGTCCGGAGCTGGTCTGCCGTCTGCATTCCAGGAGCCGACTATTTCGTCGGGATCGAGCTGTGATCCTTATCGGTCCGGAGCGGGCCCTGGCTATTCATTGTCGAAAACAGGGATTAGAGCCCTTTTGGCAGAGGGTTGGCAGTGTGGAAGAGGCCGAGGGAGCCGGCATTTTCTGCCTTCAGCCCTTTGCAACGGACTTGTGGGAACCGCACTTGGGTCAAGCAGATGTCCAGGGTGGTCTGGCCGCGGGAAGATCCCTGCAAGGAGCCTGCGACCTGCTTCTTTCCGGCCGGGCCAAAGGGGTTGTCACCTGTCCTTTGAACAAGGCCATGCTCCAGGAAGCAGGATTTGACTTTCCCGGACATACGGAATTTCTGGCTGTCACGAGCGGGTTAAATGCGGAAAATGTGTGCATGCTTTTGGCCGGAGACAGCTTACGGGTGGGATTGGTGACCACCCATCCCAGACTTCGGGATGTCCCGGGCTTGGTCACCAGGGAAAAGATCGAGCGCTGTTTGTTTCAGATATGGGATTTTGTCCAGGCAGCCGGGTACGGACACCTTCCTGTCGCTGTCTGCGGGTTGAACCCCCACGCCGGGGAACAAGGACACATCGGGGATGAGGAAAATAAAGTAATTGAGCCGGCCATCCAAGCTGTCAAAGAAAAAGGTGTTGCCGTCAGCGGTCCGTGGCCGGCGGATTCGGTTTTTTACCGGGCCTATCACGGCGAATTCTCGGCCATTCTGGCTATGTACCACGATCAGGGCCTGGGACCGCTCAAGCTTATCCATTTTCAGCAGGCGGTCAATGTGACCCTGGGGCTGCCCTTTGTTCGGACCTCAGTGGATCACGGCACGGCCTACGAACTGGTTGGAACAGGCCAAGCCCGGACCCAGAGCCTGGAGCGGGCTCTGGATCTGGCCGAACGGTTGGTGGAAAGGAAATGAAGATCACTAGCAGAAATCATGATCATCTTCATTGCAAAAGAACCATCATGCCTTGGCGGGCACGCTTTTGTTAACGAAGCATACAAATGATTTCGATACCGATCCCAATCCCGATTTCGATACCGATTGGGAACAGACAAAAAAGCGGTCACCCAATCAGATCCTGAAAACTATTAACTAATAACAGTTTTTCATACAAAAACTTTGATCAGTCGGTCATTTTTTCTTTCAACCCGAGAGTCAGGCTACTGTTGTATCTGCCTGACCATCCGGGCAAAGGACTGAAAAAACGAACCGGCCTCGTGGGGGCCTGGGGCTGCTTCCGGGTGGTGTTGGACGGCCATGATCGGTTTTTGGGTGTGCACAAAGCCTTCCAGGGTCTGATCGTTGAGATTGATGTGGGTCTGCTCTACGCTTTCCAGGCTGGACACATCAACGCAAAAACCATGGTTCTGGGAGGAGATTTCTATCTGTCCGGTGTGCAGGCATTTGACCGGATGGTTGACCCCGTGGTGCCCGAACTTGAGTTTGAAGCTGGTCCCGCCCAGGGCCAAGCCTAAAATCTGATGTCCAAGGCAGATGCCGCCGATAGGATACTCTTCGGCCAGTTGGGCGGTTGTGTGGACAATTTCGGGCAAAGCGGCCGGATCACCTGGCCCGTTGCTCAGGAACACGGCATGCGGACAAAGATTGTCTATCTCTTGCTTTGTGCACCAGGAAGGAACAGCCAAGACCTGAAAACCGTTTTTTCGTAACAATCTGAGGATGTTCCATTTGGCCCCAAAGTCCAGGACCACCACCTTGAGTCCTTCACCCGGCCATTTTTCGGGTGCTTCCGCCATATCCACAGAAAGCGGTCCGTGATCGGTCCAAAAATACGGTCTGGGGGTTGTTACCTCGTCCACTAAATTTAGTCCCTGCATGGAGGGGAGTTCCCGGGCTTTGGCTACGACCTTGTCCGGTTCGCTTTCATGGGTGGAAATATATCCGCGCATGGCTCCCTGAATACGGATATGTCTGGTCAAGGCCCTGGTGTCGATGCCTTCCAGGCCAACAATTTTATGCTCGCGTAAGTATTGGGGAAGGGATGTGCTGCTGCGGAAGTTCGAGGGGGTTTTACAGCATTCTTTGACTATAAATCCGGCCACCTGCACTCGGCTGGATTCAATGTCCTCGGTGTTGATTCCGTAGTTGCCGATATGAGGGTACGTCATGCACACCAGCTGCTGACGATACGAGGGATCGGTCAGGATTTCCTGATAGCCGCACATCCCGGTATTAAAGATGACTTCCCCTCCGGATTCACCTGCTCCGGTAAAGGAACGTCCCTGAAACCATGTCCCATCTTCCAGACCTAATATTGCGCGCATTCGGCATGCTCCTTGCGTAAGATGGCTTCCACCTTGGCCACATCCTCTGGTCGGTCTACGCCATAACATTGATGGTCGCTGAGGACAATATGAATGGGAATGCCTGCTTCCAGCAGGCGGAGCTGTTCGAGTTTTTCTATGGTTTCCAGTGGGCTGGGTCCTAATTCATAAAATCGGCGAAGGACGGGCAGGCGAAAGGCGTACAGCCCGAGGTGAAGCAGAAAGCCACCTGGAGCGCCGTCCCGGGCGTAGGGAATGGGAGAACGGGAAAAATATAAGGCCTGTCCGTTCTGGGCCCGGACGACCTTGACCAGGTTTGGATCTTCTGCGTACTCAGGCTGTAAGATGCGAGCGGCTGTGGTGACCTGAATTTGAGGATCCCAAAAAGGTGTGACAAGTTCGGTCAATACCTGGGGTGGAATGCAGGGTTCATCGCCCTGTACATTGACCACCACGGTTGTATCGTCAAGTCCCAGAGTCTGGACGGCTTCCACGACCCGGTCCGTACCGCTGGCGTGCTCCGAGCTGGTCAAGATTGCCGGAATTTCCAGGGACTCGGCTGTGCCGGCTATCCGTTCATCGTCAGTGGCCAGATAGACTTTCTGGATATGTGGACAGGCCCGGGTGCGCTGAACGACGTGCCAGAACATGGGCCGGCCCAAGATGGGAGTCAGGGGCTTGCCCGGAAAGCGCGTTGAGGCGTATCTGGCCGGAATAACCGCTATGCAGGGGTGAGGCAGGGACATACAGTGGCCTTAGCAAAAGCGTTCCAAGGACCGAATATGGAAAAAACATGCATGGGACAAAGGCTCCAGCAAAGGTTTGGTCTCCGTCAGGATCAGATGGCCCAAATAAAGCAGATGCAGCGCTCCCAGGGCATTGGACTGCTCCGGGCGGCCTTTGAACTCGGGACACTCTCGGCTGAGGATTATGTGCTTTTTGCCACGGCTGAATATAAGCTCCCGGCAGTGCAGGCATATGATCTGCATATCCCGGAAGAATTGCAACAATTAGTGCCCTTGGATGTCTGTCGTAAATATTATTGTATCCCCTTTCAGCGCGAAGGACAATGCCTGCATCTGGCTATTGCTGAGCCGGAGAATATCCTGGCCCAGGATGATATTCGATTTATGACAGGATTGGAGGTGGTCTCCCATGTGGCCGCTCCGAGCTGGGTCCAGGCAGCCCTGGATCGGCTGGAAAGGGCACATGGAGATGATTCTCAGGGCATTTCCGAGACATTGGCTCAGTTTGCCGAGCAGGATTTGCACTGGGAGGCGGATTCCCAGAGCAGATCGGAACAGGCCTCTCTTCTGGAGGAAGCCAATCAAGGCCCTGTGGTCAAGATGGTCAATGTCTTGATCCTGGATGCCATTCGGAAAAAGGCTTCCGATATCCACATAGAGTGTTATGAACACCTGTTTCGGGTCCGCTATCGCCTGGACGGTGTCCTGCGGGAGATCATGCGTCCGCCGGCAGGGATGCGAGCGGCGCTTATTTCCAGGATCAAGATCATGGCCCGTTTAAACATTGCTGAAAAACGCCTGCCGCAGGACGGGCGGATCAAGGTGCGGACTCCAGGAGGGAGCGAAGCTGAATTCCGGGTCTCGATCCTGCCCACTTTGTTCGGCGAAAAGGTGGTCCTTCGTTATCTGGATACCTCTGCCCTGCGAGTGGATATGGCCAAACTCGGTCTGGAGCCTCATACCCTGCAGCTGTTGCACAAGATTGTGCACAGTCCCCATGGCATATTCCTGGTCACCGGTCCAACCGGGAGCGGCAAGACGACAACCCTGTATTCAATTCTCAAGGAGCTCAATACCGAAGAAGTGAACGTGGCCACCATTGAAGATCCGGTGGAGATCACCCTGATGGGAGTCAATCAGGTCCAGGTGAAAGAGGATATCGGACTGAGTTTTTCCTCAGCCCTGCGCTCTTTTTTGCGTCAGGATCCGGATATTATCCTGGTGGGAGAAATCAGGGATGCGGAGACTGCCCAAATAGCGGTCAAAGCGGCCTTGACCGGACATTTGGTCCTGTCTACCCTGCATACCAATGATGCTCCCAGTACGGTCAATCGGCTGTTGAATATGGGGGTGGAAGGATTCATGCTCGCTTCCGCCCTGCGTGGGATTTTGGCCCAGCGTTTGGTGCGCACCCTGTGTCCGGGGTGTAAACAGCCCGCAGCAGCGGATCGAGCCGGGTGCAGGGAATTGGGCCTGGATGCTCAAGCTGTGGCTGGAATACACGATCCGGGTGGATGCGCCGAGTGTCATCAAAGCGGGTACAAAGGCCGGACCGGAGTCTATGAATGCATGGAAGTGACCCAGGAGATACAGCGACTGATTGAAGCTCAGGCTGGTTTGCCTGAACTGCGCAGACAGGCCTTGGATCAGGGCATGCAGACCCTGCGCCAGAGCGCGGTGAATAAGCTGGTTCAGGGCAAGACCTCCATGTCGGAGGTCTTGCGTCTGACAGTGGAGTGATCCAGGAGGGGAGACATTGCCTATCTTTCTCTACAAAGCCGTGAGCCGGTCTGGACGGAAGGTCAAAGGTGACCTGGATGCACCCAGCCTGGACATGGCCCAGAATGCTTTGCAGCGCAGGGGATATACCCGGATAAAGGTTAAGCCGAAGCCGAAGGATTTGCTGGAGGGGACATTTCTAGAAAAAAAGGTGGCTTCCCGGGATATGGTGGTCTTCTCCCGCCAGTTTGCAACTATGATCAATTCCGGGGTGCCTATCCTGCAGGCCTTACAGGTCATGTGCGAACAAACGGCAAACAACAGATTGCGGCGGACCCTGTACGAAGTGCGCAACGATGTAGAGGGAGGAAGCTCCCTGTCTGAGGCCCTGAGCAAACACAGGGATGTGTTCGATGCGTTGTATACCAATATGGTTCATGCCGGGGAAACCGGGGGAGTATTGGATCTGGTCCTGGACCGGCTGGCTGAGTATATTGAAAAAGCAGCGAATTTAAAATCAAAAGTCAAAGGGGCTATGATCTATCCGGCAGTGGTCACTGTGGTGGCAGTGGCCGTGATTGCCATCATCCTCATCTTTGTTATTCCCACATTTGAGAGCATGTTTGCCGATTTCGGCGGCGCCCTGCCTTTGCCTACCCAGATCGTTATAGATCTGAGCCGGTGGGTCAAAGGTAATATTTTGCTCATTCTCGGGATGGCTGTGGCCGTGGTTGTGGCCTTTCGCCTATTTTATGCCTGGGAAAAGGGAAAGATTATCGTTGACCGCTGGATTCTATTTGTTCCCCTCTTTGGCTCGCTGTTGCGCAAGGTGGCGGTGGCCAGATTCAGCCGGACCCTGAGTACCATGGTGTCCAGCGGAGTGCCCATCTTGTATGCCCTGGACATCGTAGCCAAAACGTCTGGGAACAAGACGGTGGAGCGGGGTGTGCACGGGGCTATGCGCTCTATTTCCGAAGGGCAGACCCTGGCCGAACCCTTGGATGCTACCGGGGTCTTTCCACCCATGGTTATCCATATGATCTCTATTGGGGAGACGACTGGGGCCTTGGATTCCATGCTGGCCAAGATTGCTGACTTTTATGATGATGAAGTGGATGTGACCGTGACTTCCTTGACTTCTCTGATTGAACCAATCATGATCGTATTTTTGGGTATTGTGGTTGGAGGATTGGTTGTCAGCATGTACCTGCCCATATTCAAGATTGCCGGGACTGTAGCCGGGTGATAGTCAGCTTTGCCTCCGGCAAATCTGACCTGTTTTTGCCCCAAAACGGGCAAAGAAGTTTGCCGAGGCTTATTTGTTGATATGTAAACCTGTTATCAGGTATCAGTTTGTATGAAAAACAGTTAATGGTTAATGGTTATAAGGAGCTGATTGGGAATCCCTTTTTTATCTGTTCCCAATCGGTATCGGGATCGGTATCGTTTGTATGCTTTATTAGCGCAAGCGTGCCTGCGCTTTGGCAGGCATGCGGGGTATCGGTACGGAACGGCAGAACCCGATGACTGTTCCCTAAGAACCGATTATTTACTTTGTATACAAGGAGAGTGGTTATGAGTGGGGATGGATTGGTTGTTGCTGTGGCTGGAGCAACAGGTGCTGTAGGCCGGGAGATGTTGAAGATCCTTCACGAACGGAAGTTTCAGGCCCGTGAGATCAGGGCGTTGGCCTCTTCCCGGTCGGCAGGAATGACGGTGCCTTTTGGGGACGACGAACTCCGGGTTCAGGAACTGACCGATGATTCTTTCGCCGATGTGGACCTGGCCCTTTTTTCAGCCGGGGGAGAGACCTCGAAGAAATTTGCTCCAATTGCAGCCCGGGCCGGGTGCGTGGTGGTGGACAATTCCAGCGCCTGGCGTATGGATCCGGAAGTCCCCTTAGTCGTCCCTGAGGTCAACCCTCAGGCCTTAGGTGGACACAAGAACATCATCGCCAATCCCAATTGTTCCACGATTCAGATGGTGGTCGTTCTCAAGCCAATTCACGATGCCGTAGGAATTAAACGGGTGGTGGTATCCACCTATCAGGCGGTTTCCGGAAGCGGACAAAAGGCTATTGACGAGCTGCAGCAACAGGTTCGGGCCCTGTTTCATATGCAGGACCCGGCCTGCGAGGTGTATCCACATCAGATCGCTTTTAACTGTCTGCCGCATATTGATGCCTTTTTGGACAATGAATACACCAAAGAAGAGATGAAGATGGTCAACGAGACGACCAAGATCATGGGTGATGAGGACATCAAGGTGACGGCCACAACAGTGCGGGTGCCTGTTTTTTACGGACACAGTGAATCCGTGAACATCGAGACCGGAAAAAAGTTGACTTCCAAAGAAGCCAGAGGCCTGCTCAGTCAAGCGCCCGGAGTCCGGGTTCTGGATAATCCCAAAGAGAACATCTATCCCCTGCCCATTGATGCCGCTGGCACGGATGACACATTTGTGGGCCGCATCAGGGAAGATCCTACTGTGGCCAATGGCTTGAACATGTGGATTGTGGCCGACAATATCCGCAAAGGGGCGGCCTTAAATACGGTCCAGATCGGCGAGGAGCTGATCAAACAAGGGCTGTTGGCCAGGTAGGGCCAAAAGGATCCTGAGAATGAAGAAAAGAGGGCGAATGATTATTCGCCAGCTGAAATAATGATCATCTTGATTGTAAACTGGAATAGGTAGAGAACTATTTGCCCAATGTGCTCATGAAGCGGGAAGCCGTCCTCAAAGGGGCGGATTTTCCCATGTGTTTTGACCAGCATGGCTACCTGGCCGAGGGAGCTACGGAAAACGTATGTCTTGTGGCCAGAAGCGGGGAAATCGTGGTTCCTGAGTTTCGGCAAGCCCTGCGGGGGACAACATTGATGCGGGCCCTAGAACTTGTGGACAAAGACATCCCGGTAACCTTTCGTCCGGTCCATGAGGAGGATATTCTGGATGCCCGGGAAGTGATTGTTCTGGGCACGAGTTTTGATGCCATAGGTATTGTCCGCTACAATGGGCAGCCCATTCACGATGTCCGGCCGGGACCAGTGGTCAAAAGTATGCGCGAACGATTGCAACAGGATCTGCGTATCACCGGCTCTCCCTTGTCAGGTGATGGTTAAGACTCAAAGATAGTGACCCAATCATTTCAGAGCAGAGACGGCAGGACCAGGCAATCCGGTATGCGCAAGTTGCGCTGGATTATCCTGGTCCTGGCTGCCTTGAGCTTTCTCTTTGCCGCCGGTGGCGGGTATCTTGTTTATATCTCTTTGCGGCATGCTGCCTTTCAAGAGGCTGAAAGGCAGTGTATGACCAATGTGGAGATGGTCAAGCGTTCTCTGGATGCCATGCTCTCCGAGTATATCAAACCAGTGCGGGCCTTGGCTCACATGAAGGAATTAGAACTCGCACTAAAGCACCGGGATCAACGTTTTCTACCCCCTGCCAATACCCTTTTGGATACCTTTCAAAGTTCCCTACAGGCCGATGTCTGCTATTTGGTGAATACTTCAGGTGTAACCATTGCCTCCAGTAACCGTTTTACCCGGAACAGTTTCGTGGGGCAGGATTTCGGTTTTCGGCCCTATATTCAAAAAGCCTTGGCCGGCGAGACATTGGCATACATGGCTTTGGGCGTTGTCTCAGATAAGCGGGGAGTGTATTACAGCGCTCCGGTTTGGGGCCAGAATGCACAATCACCCCTGGGTGTGGCGGTGATTAAGGTATCAATTGAAAGCATCGAGTCCAAGCTGTTGACTGGATCCAATCAGCTTTTTCTGGTCCATTCTCCGCAAGGAATTGTCTTCATTACCAACCATAAATCATGGCTGTTTCGCTCTCTTCATCCCCTTGACCCCGAACAGATCATAACCCTGCGACGTAGCAAACAATTCGGTCCCGGACCATGGGAGTGGTCTGGATTGCACTTTCATGATTCTTCGGCCACGGATCAAGAAGGCAGATCGTATCTGATCTATAGGCGGTCTTTGGATAACTTTCCCGGCTGGGGATTGATCTATCTCCATGATCAGCAAGCCGAGGCCAAAATAGTTCAACACTCCCTCATTCGGATCAGTGGTCCTTTTGTCTTTGGCATCTGTTTGGTGGTGGGAATTACTGTCTTTTTTCTCTATCGCACTGCGAGCAAGGAAATCCTGCGCCGCTTTGAGCTGGAAAGAGAGCTGAGGGAAAGCGAAAGCAAATATCGGTCATTTTACCACAAGACCCCGGCCATGCTGCATTCCATTGATCATCAGTACTGCTTGGTCAATGTCAGCGACTACTGGATGGAGATTACCGGCTATGATCGAGATGAAGTCATAGGTCGCAAGCTGACCGACTTTTTTACTACTGAATCCAAGAACCTGGCTGAAAAAATCATATTGCCTCAATTCTTTCAGCGTGGATTGAGCAAGGAAGTTCCCTATAAGTTCATAAAAAAGAACGGGCAGGTTATGGATATTCTCCTTTCCTGCCATGGAATACGGGATGAGCAAGGACGGATTGGGCGCACCCTGGCAATTTCAGTGGATGTTACGGCCAGAAACCGGGCCCAGGAAGAACTCAAGCGGGCTAAGGAAAAATTGAGCGAATATTCCAAAGGGCTGGAAAAGCTGGTTCGGCAGAGATCCCAGGAGATGTCCGGCATCTTGAAATACACGCCGGCAGTGATATACATCAAGAATCGCAAAGGTGAATATCAACTGATCAATGATCGGTTTGAAAAGCTCTTCCATGTATTCAGGGAAGACATTGTGGGCAAAAGAGACGAAGACCGGTTGCCCATAGCTGTGGCCAGTCAGTTGCGAGCCAACGATCTTCAGGTGTTAAAGACTGAATCCGAATGTCAGTTTACGGAATGGATACGCCAGACTGACGGAATGCATACCTACCTTTCGGTCAAGTTTCCCATCTACGGGGAAGATCGATCCGTAGTCGGTGTCTGTGGGATATCAACTGATATAACGGAACTGCAAAAAACCCAGGACAAATTACGCCGATTGTCGGCCAGTATCCTTGTGAACCAGGAGAAAGAACGAGCTGCCCTGTCCAGGGAATTGCACGACGAATTGGGCCAGATGCTGACTGCTTTGCGTATGGACTCAGTCTGGTTGGAAAAGCGTTTGCCGGAAATCGATCAAAAGTCGGCCAAGCGGGCGGCAATCATGCGCCAGCTTGTAGATAAGACCATTGATGACGTTCGAAATATGGCCTATCAACTCCGTCCCGGGGTCCTGGATGATCTTGGACTGCTGGATGCCCTGGAGTATCTGGTCCAGGATTTCAAAAAAAGAAGCAACTGGGAGTGTACTTTTCAGGCCGGGCAGATTCCTGAGCTGGATGGTCCTACGGCCACAGCGGTGTACAGGATTGTACAGGAAGCCTTGACCAATGCCTTTCGCCATGCTCAGGCATCAAAGGTCAGTGTCGCCGTACATACAGAAGATAACAACCTGGTTGTTCAGATTGTTGACAATGGGCTGGGCTTTGATTTTCACCTGGAGGACAATAGACAGGGGTTCGGTTTGACCAGTATGCAGGAGCGGACAAATCTTGTCCGGGGAAAAATTGTTTTTGATTCTGGTCCAGGACAAGGGACGAGGATCACCTGCCGCATACCTCTGGGTGAATTCCAGGATGGTGGTTCATGAATTTTTTGCTGAGGTAAAACCGAAAATGAAATCCAAGCCCATCAGCATCTTATTGGCCGATGATCACAGCATTGTCCTGGACGGACTAAAACGCATTCTGGAAGACCACGATGATTTGGTCGTTGTGGCTGAAGCAGAAGACGGAGAACAGGCCGTGCGTTTGGCCCTGGAAAAAAGACCGGACGTGGCGGTTGTGGATATATCTATGCCCGGACTGGACGGGCTGGAGGTCCTGGCCCGGTTGAGGGTCCAGGCTGAGGAAATCCCGGTTATTATGCTCACTATGTACGAGGAAGAACAATATATGTTCAGGGCCTTGGAATCCGGAGCCCGGGGATATATTACCAAGCGTTCTGCTCCAGATCAGTTGGTGCATGCCGTCCGCAAAGTAGTTTCTGGTAAGCGCTACGTACCGGAAGAAATGGCTGAAGCCATGGCCGGGCGTCTGGCCCGGAGAAGTGAGGGCAGATCCCTTCTCGACTCTCTATCCACCAGGGAGTTACAGGTGTTGCGGGGACTTGCTCTGGGATCAACCAATAAGGAAATCGCCTCCGCCTATGACCTCAGTGTGAAGACTGTGGATACATATCGACAACGATTATTGAAAAAACTCAATTTGCGCAATAACGCCGATCTGTCCCGATTTGCTATGCAGCAACATTTGTTGTAGATCTCACTTGCAATGAAGATCACGCTGATGGTCCTGGCGATCCAACGATCAGGACAGGTCGTGAATGCGAGTATTCTCTGAAGCTCCTTTTTCTGTCAGAAAAATTCTGACATCAGGATACGATTTCTCCCGATACCCAAAAAAGGGAACATGGAATAGACAGATAAGATTTTAGAATGAATCCTAAAG
>Ga0182239_1000400_pt1 | contig 15840 bp, 17 predicted proteins | sample hydfrate6_PW_210_FD_132456 | JGI IMG/M metagenome (GOLD analysis project Ga0182239, IMG submission 132456) | Subsurface microbial communities from deep shales in Texas, USA - hydraulic fracturing test 6_PW_210 | ecosystem: Environmental > Aquatic > Deep subsurface > Shale gas/oil reservoir >... | reverse complement strand
TGGAAACATTTCCATCAGTCACGTGCGACAGCACGTAGTGATACACTAAGCAGCCCTCAGTCCATCACTACGTGCTGTCAGCAACACGCAGTCCAGCAGTGACGCAATACTCCATCACTGCTGGAAAGTGTTCAGGTTTATAGATATAGGAGTAGTGTGCAATGACACGCACATGTATGACGCAATCCATCACTAAGTCTCCCAAGTGATGGAGTACGGCGGGGTGGGTGCCACACTGTTGGAAAGCCCTTAGTGTGTCAGTATGGCACTGAGTGATGGATGCCTTTCCCTGATTAGCTATCAGGGAAAGTGCTTTCGATTTTTTCTGTCATAGCGGGAGATAATTCTCCCCGCTTATACAACAAGGCCAACACGCGCAAAGTCTCATACCTTGCGCGCTTTTTGTTATTGACTTCCGATCGCTCAAATGAATTCAAATCATCAAGAACAGACTGAGCAAGTGACGCTTGCTCAGTCTGAGCAAACTTTTTAAATTTCTCACGGCGCGTCAATTTGCGCCGTGATGTAGCACTTTTGCGTGCTTCCTCAGCGTCGGCCTTGGCTTGCGCCAAGGCCCGCTGAGATTCAACAAAAGCCCGCTGAGACTCACAGAAAGCCTGCTGTGCTTCAGCAGGCCATGACCCAAAGCCTTCCGGGACATCGATCCCTAATTCGCGCAATTGGCTCTTGAATTCCTTCGTTGTAGACATAATGGCTCCAGTTTGTGTTGTAGATTAGAGCCATACTGACACACTAGGAGCTTTCCAACAGAAACACTACTCCTAGTGTCTCGTGATCCCATATTTGTTCCAGTCCTGTGACATGTCCGCCTATCGCTCCGGGAGTGCGCCTACATGTGGTTACCCACTGACGAAAGTCTCCCATACTAACCGCGTCCATGTCGGTTTCTGGAGGCCATACACTTCAGCACTGTGCTAGTGAGCTGACAGTGCATGACTATGATAAAGAGCTAGGCACGTAACCCTAGAAACCTCCTCGTTAGTGGTTGCTGTAGGGGGTTGCCCCCCTTGCCCCTTTTTCAGAGGCGGTGCCTTCACACCGGTGGGGGTACCCACCACAATTTTGTGCAGTGATAAAAATAGTTAAGAGTTCTAAACTCAATCATCGTATAAACTGTGGCACCACAATTTTATATGGGGTATTTTTATGTTAGAGGGTTTAAATTGGATGATTGAGTAGGGGTAGTGATTGCTACAATTTTATATGGGGTAGTTTCAGGTTAAGGGTGATGTGATGGAATGATGTGATGGAAACATTTTCCATGTGAGTGTGGGGAATGAATCGCTTACCAGTGGTGGTATGGGTGGATGACTCTCCATCAGTTTTATTTCCATCAGTAATTTACCACTGTGATGGGTGAGTATTGTTGCCAGTTATTGTCACACTTTCCATCAGTTTTATTTCCATCACTACTGGTGGGGGAATTTTCCCGTGGTGGTAGATGATTTTTCCATCAGTAACTTCTTCATTGGTGGTAGTGAGTGTATAATTGTATTTAATTGAAGGTTGAGTTCTGATGGTGGGAAATGCGAACTCCATGTACGGGGGGAGAAATCAACGCGGGTGGTAAATCGGAACTGGTGGGTATGAATTAGGTGGTTTTATTTTGTGATGAAGTGGGTGAGGTGGGAAGCGAGTGTTTGTGATGGAAATGCCCCCAGGGTTGTAAGGGACCCCCTGCCCCTTTGTGTTGGAAATGGGTCTGGTGAAAATTTTGGTGGAGTGATGGAAAATAGTTGAGAGTAAAATTTGACATGATTGAGAGTGGTGAATACTGTAAATTCAAATAATGAATGATGGAGGTTTAATTGATATGGCACCAGTGAGTACGAAAAAGCGGTTGAGTGGTAGCATCGCCATGCGGACAGGTCATTTGAGGATGGAGAAAGGGACTGATAAGGATCACAAGTTTTATTTGATAGCATGGGATTATGTGGAGGAGTGTACGAGGGAGCAGTGTCCACTTTATGAGAAGTGTGACTATATGAAGAAGGCGTTACACGGGACGGGGAAGAAACTGCCTGATGGAAATAAATGTAAGTTGCAATTAAATTATTTGAAGCATGTGATGGTTGCAGCATGTATGTATGTGGGGAATGTGTCGGAGAAGGATGTGGTGAAAGTGGGGTATCATTTACTGCCACTTTATAATCAGTTGTTTAAGTTGAAACTGGTGGAATTGTCAGGGGCACCTGTGATGGTTCATACGAAGGATGGGGTGCCGAAGGTGAATCCATTGTTTAAAGAGATTAGGGAGGCGATGGCGGCCATCAGTAAGGAATGGAAGACTTTGGATTTGAAGAAAGACCCAGGGGTGAAAGAAGGGCAAGAAGTGTTGGAAGGGGATTTGTTCGAGGCTATGAATGTTGGTGGTGAGATTCCTGATGTGGATGATAAGACGGAGGCAGCGTTGCCAGCACCAAATGAAACGCGGAAGAAAAGTGATGAAGATGATGGGGTGGGGATTGATTTTGAGGAGATAGGTGGGGATAAGGTGAAGGTGAAGCGGACTGATAGGCATAAGAAGAAGACTGATAGGCATAAGAAGAAAAGGGGGCGGAAACCAACGAATAAACCGGAACCGAGGGAGACATCTTATTTTAAGAGGTCCAAGGTGAAGTCTGAGAAGAGGAAGAAGCGAGAGTCCGGAGATTATAAACGTAAACGGCGTGTGAAGGAGCAATCTGATGAGTAAGAAGGAAGTGATGGATTTATCACGGATTCCGCATTATCAGAAAGGTGGTGATGGATTTGTTGATTTTGTTGAGGAGAATCTGCGATTCAAGATTCAGATGGGAACTGCAATCCCTAAGTGGATTCCTGTTGGAGAGTTACCCGATACTCCACACCCGGAGACAGGGAGGTCGTATAAGGAGTTTTGGCAGAATGAACGTGAGGTGTTAAGGGAAGCGTTGCAGATGAAGAATGGGCGATTTAATCATAAGTTGCTCGTTTTCTGTTGGATGCGAGGAGAGGGCAAGAGTATGATTAGTTGTTTAATTCAACTTTGGAAGTTTTGTTGCTTTCCATCGCAATTGATTGTGTTGGGTGCTAACTCGAAGGACCAGACGAAGTTTGTACACTATGACATCATCAGAGAATTGATTCTCAACAGTCCAAAGGTGTTGAGTGTGGTGGGGCAGCGGAATATTCAGGAGAAACAGATTTCATTGCGTGATAAACGTGGTGAGGTTGTTTCTTCCATCAGAAGTATTTCATCATTTTCTGGAATTGTTTCCAACATTACTGGATATACGTTTTCAGAAATGTTTGATATGAAAGACCCTAGGTTTTTTGTTCAGTTGGATGGTTCAACACGGAATACGCCAAATGCGTTGGGCACGATTGACTCCACTGTGAGTGATAAGAACCACGTGCTGTATAAGTTGTATGAAACGTGGCGTGATGGAAAAGATCCATCACTTTTCTTTTCTTATCGTTCATCACCATCAGCTAATTTTAATGATTTCTGGCACCCTGAGATGACTCAGCAGGAATTGGATTCGTATCGGCACAGATTTCCACCAGCACAGTATGACCAGTATTTTAAGAACGTGTGGGATTTGGCTACTGGAAAGCTATTCACTCAGCCAGTGGTGGACTCCATGTATTATATTGGTGTTGATGGTGAGTATAGTGTTGATTCGGGTGATGTGTTGAAAGTGTGCAATGACATGCACGAGATTAAGGCGGTTGAGGATTCTAAGGATAGGCGGAAGAATCCCAAGGCGAGGCGTAGACGTGCCAAGACCAAGAAAAAGCAAGCTGAAACTGCTGAACAGAAAATGCAAAAACTTCAGAATAGATTGATTTCTGTTGATGATGTTTATTCTTTGCATGAGTTCGGTATACCGACTATGGCAGAATCATCAGATTTGCAAAGACTGACTGAGATATTCGACACAGATTGGTCCATCATTGCTGGAATTGACCGTAGTGACCCTATGGCGCAGAATGGAAATGCGAGAACGATTGTCACTGCTGCTGCTAAAGGTTTGATGAATAGTCGTTCCAAGCCATATACTGCCAGTGATAGAGAAAAAGAAATCCCGTATGTTTATTTTCTATTGCATTTGGCTCATGTTCAGGATGCTTCGTTGGAAGGCATCAAGAACGAATTGAAGTTGGTTGATGATGAGTTTGATGGAATCGACACACTTTGTGCTGAACGGTGGGGTTGTTGGGATTTGGCCCCTTGGTGTAATGAAAGGGACATTCATTTCGAAGCGGTGTTTCCATCATTTGAGTTGCAGAAAAAAGCGTTTTCTGAATTGTTTATGGCAACCCGTAAAGGTCGGTTCAAAACTCCAACAATTTTTGTGCCGGGGAGTATCGGTGGTGATATTTTAAGAGAGGAAGCTGAGATGTTGGATTATGACCCCACCAGTAAATGGTATGGTTCACCACAGAAGGATGTTTACGGTGGGATTCAGGATGACTCAATCTTTGCTCTTCTCTGGATGATATATGGTGGGCGCAATTTAACCGTCAACGATATGGTTCCACGCACAGGCGTGAAAAATTTTGGCATGTTTTACCCTGATAATAATAGACACGCAATGAGGTAGCGGTATGAGTGATGAAAAATACTTAGACTTAACAAGTGATGAAGTGGGGAATCAGTTGAATTCACTCACTGATGAACAGTTGAGTCAAATTCAGTTTTCCTTTCCTATGTACTCCAGTGGAAGTACGGCGATGCCGCACACTGATGAAGACGGTTTCGTCATTAAAGTATCAGAAGACGATCTCACGAACTTTGCTGAGGCGCAGAGAGAATGCCGTAAAAAGTTTGAGACAAATCCACAAATCAGTTCCCATGTTCGTGACTACACCGGGCGTCTTGCAGGGTGGGGATTCAGTTTTAGTTCCCAACATTATGAACTGGATTCCATCATTGAGTATATTGTTGAAGACCCCAGGAATGATTTGTATCAGAACTTCCCTAAATTTTGTGGTCGTTCTGAGATGGAAGGTGAGCTTTTTCTGATGCTGACTCTCCATTCTGATGGTTTTGTTGAGGTTGATTTTGTTCCCCCCTCTTATATTGGTAATGGTGGTGATGAAAATTCGGGCATCAATTTCCACCCCACCAAAACAAACTTCCCCCTTTTCTATCATTTGAACTTCCCAAACGGCATTGATGGCGTTAGTGGTGAAAGTAAAATGATAGTTCCTTCTATCAATTTGGCTTATTATAAGGATTTGTACACAATCGCCAGGAATTTGCCTGAATATAAGGAGAAGTACGCGAAAAGGTCCAAAACGAAAAGTGAGAAGTTTAAAGACCTTCATGGCTTTTATCGTTTCATCATTCAATGGGATCGGTCTTTTCTCAACAGACGGAATGTGTCGCACATTCGAACAACGATTGAATGGGTGAATCACTATGAGAGCCTGAAGAAGTACGAAATTGACCATAAGAAATCCAGTGGTGCTTATCTTTGGGTTGTTACTGTTGAAGACGCCAAGAGCTTTAAAGGTTGGCTGAATCTGTCGAAAGAAGAAAAAGAAGCGACAGGCATCATGCAACCAAAAACTCCTGGTGGTACTATGGTGATGCCTCCTGGTTTGAAACTTGAGGTGAAAAATCCGAACCTACCTTCCATCAGTGACCAGGATAACGATATCATGAAAATGATTAGTTCTGGTTTGCAGAAGACTCAGGACCAGATTGTTGGTGATTATTCCAGTTCCTACGCTTCAGTTCGTGCTTCTCAGGGTCCACAGGGCGACAGAATCAATGATGAGCTTTCTTATTTTAAGAATTTCCTCACCTATACATTCTGGCGAAGCATTCTGTATCTTCATCACTCTGTGACCAATCTCAGTTGGTATAAACGTGTTGAGGAAGTGGTGGATTTCAAAAATGGTGAACCTGTTAAGCGGAAAGTAAAGAAGCCAATTTATAAACTGGTGGACATTTGCTTGCCAACGTCTGCCCTTGAAAATATAGAATCCACTGCCACAGCATTGCTTGGCAGTAAGCATGGAAGTGTGGTGGATACTTTGGGTATTCCACCATCAGAAGTTGCGAAGAGATTGGGTTTTAACAATTATCATCACCTTCGGCGTATGTCTTCATCTGAATATGAGAAGTATCCTGAAGTTATTTCTGGTATTGACCAGGAAAGTGCTCAGGAAACCAAAGAAAACAATAAGATTGAGGAAAGGTCGAAAAATTCTGGTGATAAAAATAGTGATGGTGATTCTCCATCAAATAAACGAAAAAGGACGCGAACTAAGTGATGTGTTTGCAATGTGTTCGTCAGTTAATTAGGATGGAAGAAACTGCACGAAATGATGAATTTTTACTTGACAGGAGGTTATGATGAGAAACAAGATGAAAAAGAAGACAGTGCCAAAAAGCGCACTGTACTTTAATGATGAACTCAGCGTGGAACTTGCTGAGAAAGGAGAAGAGGGTGAAAAACGTACCGCAAAAATTGTTGGATATAGCGGTAAGCCTATTCTCAATCATTGGTTTTGGGACAATCTTGCTATCGACATTCAGGGTGTTAAGTTCCAAGGGAAACGGATTCCCATTCTTGAGCAACATGACCTGTATCGGAAAATAGGGATAGCAAAGAAGCCAACAAAGTTGGAAAACAAAATTGAGTATGATGACGTAACTCTGTTGGAAAATGAATTCGCTGATGAGTTCTATAACAATTCGAAACAGGGTTTTCCTTATCAAGCGTCACTCGGTGTTAAGCCCCTCCGCATTGAGCGCATTGAAGAAGGAACCTCTGTTGAAGTGAACGGATACAAACTTAATGGTCCGGGCACTATTTTTCGAGAAACGATTGTTAGAGAAACATCTATCTGCGTTTTCGGTTACGACTCTCATACAAATTCTGAAGCCTTTTCTGATGAAAACGGCAGTGAAGAAATTGAGTTTGAGGAAGTGTCGCACGAAGAAGAGGAATTTTCTGATGAAAAAGGCGACACTGACCTGTCTGATGACAACAACGAGAATTTGAATTCTGGAGGTAATGAAATGAATCTTGAGGAATTGAAACAGCAGTACCCTGAACTTTTCACTGAGCATGAAAATCAAGTTCGGGCGAAGGTTCAGAGTGAATCTGGCAATAACGATGGTGAGTTTTCTGAAAAAATTCAGCAGAAAGAAAAAGAAATCTCTGAACTCAGTGCTGCCAATGAAGATTTCAAACAGCGCATCACTGAGTTGGAAAAGAATGAAGCCATTCGCCGTGAACGCGACACCAAGGCCAAAGCTGATTCCATCATGGAAGCTGCCCTGAGTGAGAGCAAAATTCCGAAGAATTTGTTCGCCAAGATTCGCGGCACTGTTGACTATCAGAAGTATTGCACTGAGGAAGAAGGCTTCAAAGCTGATGAATTCTCTCAGGCTTGCAAAGATGAAATCACCAGTTGGGAAAAAGACCTTGGTGATGCTTTCACTGATAGCACACCTTCCGTACTCGGCGTTGGCGGTTCTGGCGAATCGTCCTTTTCTGAAACTGATGAGGACGGAAAGGATGATGACGCTGTTGTGGACCGCGTTTTGCAATTTGCTGGTGTTGAACCGGAAGGCAAGTAACACATTTTCACTATAATGGAGGTTCGATATGCCTATTGGTCCGAATAAAACTACTGCTGGTCTTGGTGGCTATGCCCCTCAGCAGAATCTCTCTGGCTACACCCGCATGGAAGAAAAGAAACTCTTCCATAGTCGGCGTGATGTTGCCCTTCTGTTGGATAAGACCGTTCGTGGCGGTTATGATGGCCTGGAAATGGGTACCGTCATGGCTGTTGACCAGAATTCTGGTCTGCTGACTCCGTATGTGCCTGACACGATTTCGACTGAAGATGTTGGTCGTGTTTTTCTGTTGAACGACATTGCTACTGCGGCCACGTTTGATGTCATTCTTGCTGCTTCCTATAAGTTCGAAGTTGGTGATGTCATTGTGTTGACTGACACTGGTGGTTCTTATGAGGAAGCTACCATTTCAGACATTGACCGCGTTACTTATCAACACAAAGCTGTCATCACTTTGAGTGCGGCAATTGCTGGCAGTTTCAGTGTCGCCAATAATGCCAATGCGTATCTCAAAGCTGAGGACGCTTCTTCCGGTAAGCGTTCCGTTGCCAAGTATGTGATGGACCAAAACGTGTATACTGGTGTTGATAATCCTGATCCGGGTGCGCTCACTTCGGTCGTTCTGTCGAACGCGGTTATCTATCAGTCCGGTTGTGTTGGTATGGATGCCACTGCCATGAGTGATCTTGGAGTGGTGGAAGACGGCATTTTCTACGTCATCAAGTAAATTTGGAGGTTTTTTGATATGAAAGGTGTTCCTAGCATTCTCAAGCTGGAAGTGTTGAATAAAATCATTCAACGCCTTCCGCGTTCGCAGGACTTGTTTTTTATGAACATGTTCCCTTCGCCCAACTATGACAGTGACCGCATTCGTTGGGCAATGGAATACGGTACTGCTGGAATGACCCCGTTTGTTGCTCCTGGCAGTCCCGCTCCGGTTCTCACCCATAACTCGCTGTACTCGGAAGGCAGTGCTGCCGCCGCGTACTGGAAAGAAAAAGACTTCGTTGGAGAACAGTTGCTGAATAATCTCCGCGAACCCCTTACTCAGTCCACACGCCTCACTGGTGAGCGTCAGATTGCTCGCAAACAGCGTGTTCTTCGGAACCGCTGTGAACGCCGCCGTGAGTGGATGATGGCGAAAGCCTTCTTCGAAGGCGGTTTCACGTATCAGCGTGAAGGTGGCACCAAAATCAATGTTGATTATGGTGTTCCTGCTCATCACAAAGTGACTCTCACTGGTGATGATGTTTGGGATGACGGTACTGGTGCTGCTGGTGCTACCGCTACCCCGATTCGAGACATCTTCGATGCGAAAAAGGAATTCACTGATGATGTTGGCGTTGCGCCTAAGTACGCCATGATTAACAGTGAACTTCTGACCGTTCTGATGTTCAACACTGACCTTCAGGACCTGCTCAAGAAATCTACGTTTGGTGACGGTGACTTGTTCGCTCGTCCGGCGCAGGTGCTTGGCAATCTGTTGGGTGTTGGAACTCTGTCTGTCTATGACCAGTTCATGGAAGTCGGTGCTTTCTTGACTCAGGATGCTTCTGCTGGTGATTCCACTGTTCATGTTGAAGACGCCACTGACTTTGAGGCCGGTAAGGAAATTCGTTTCTACGACCTCAACACTCCGTTCGATTACGAGAAACAGACTATTGATTCTGTTGATCGTGCCGCGAATACCATCACCATTTCTGGCACTCTGTCTTCTGGCTATTCTGCTGGAAAGGACCGTGTTGTTATGCGGGCCAAGTTCGTTCAGGACAGCAAGTTCACCATGTTCACGGACACCATTGATGGTGAGTACGTGGCTGAGTTTATGAACTCGCCTTTTGGCCTGGACCGCAATTGGGGCCTGTATGCAGACACCAAGGAAGAATGGGACCCGGATGGCCTGTGGATGCGTGTGCAGAACAAGGGTCTGCCGGTTATGTACTATCCAAACGCCACCTACTCCCTGACGGTCAAGTAGTGATGGAAATTAAGGGGGTTTATGTGAACCCCCTTTTCGTAAATCAAAAGTAAGGAGAACAATCGTGATTATCAGCGTTACTGCAAATATCAAGCTGGATAGCCGAACTGTGTTGAAAGCCGGTCGGTACGATGACCGCAATAAGCCTTTTCATTCGCGTGTCTACACCCTCATTGAACAGGGAAGTCGGCACATCGAAGTGATTCAGGGGTCTATGTCACAAAAACAAGAAGTCGCCCAGGAACCCGAGGCCGAAGAAAAGATGGTGGATGATGGTGTTGATGTCACCAACTTGGAAGAAGAGCAGCCGAAAAAGACCAAGAAATCCACAAGCAAGAAAGCCTCTGGAGGCACGAAGCGTTCCCGTAAATCGGAATAGGGCACTTCGTTTGTGAGGGGAGTATGATGCTCCCCTCACTATTAAGGGAGATTCGATATGTCCATTGATAGTGTTGAAGTACATAAGCAAAAATTGGAAAAAGTTTTAGGAAGTTCATCAGAGCTATTTACTACTGATGATTTTGACATTGCATGTGAAACAGCTTTGAATGAACTCGGGTGGGCGTACCCTATATTGGGTTTTCGAGAAAGTTATTGGGTAATGGAAAGAACCAAACGCCATGCTCTTGATTTGTTGAGAACAGGTTCTGCTCATAAGTTCAAATATAAGCAGATTAACCTCAATCATAGATTTGAACACTATCATAAATTGATTGAATCTCTCGACCGTATGTTTTTGGAGTCTTTGGATAGTGATCCAGCACTGAATGGTTTGTCAGCAGAAGAATTATTTGGTGATTATCTCGGGAATAATATTCAGCATGATTCACTCGGGCGAGATATTTCACACCTTTTGTATCCTTCTGATGATTAGGATGGTGATGTATGGCTGGTATTGGTGATGACATAAAAGAAGTTTTCCAGGAGTTGGGAAGTCCTGTTGAGGTAAATCAGCACTTCGGCTCACCAGTGACTGAGTTTGTTGACCCCTCCACTTTTGAATCTTCCGACCCATACACTCGTCAAACTGTGATGGAAATTTCATTGCCGTTTGATAGTACTATTCAATCAGGTGATATCATCACTCTGACCGATAATGGCACACACCTGTTGGTGGTATCCTTGAACTTCCAACGCTTTGACCAAGATATTGTCACTAAAGAAGCGATGATATACCGATGCAATGTGTTGGGTACAGTTTCCAAATTTTCTCGCACTCGTGACTCTAACTACAAATTGGTGGAGGATTGGGTGCCTACTTCTGATGAAATTCCATGTTTGATTACTGGTGACATCAGTCAGTATAGTGTGAATATGGAAGAATATGGCAATTTTGTCGGTCAGCAGTTAAGCCTCCACATCACTGGAAATGTTTCTGTTGAAAAAGGTAATCGTTTCACCACTTCTGATGGAGTAGTTTTTAGTATCACTGCTGTCGCACCTTATCGTTTGAATAATGTGAATATTTGCAGGATTGAAGAGGTTAAAGGGTAGTTCATGGCTTCTCCGCTTTCGATGAAAGGACTCCGTGACATGTTCCGTGTTGGAACTCACGCCAAGGGCATTAAGACCCAACTTGGGCGTATGGAGGATAAGTTCATCTATTGGGTGGGTGAAGATGGTGGTGGATATTTGACGTACTCAATTGCAAATGAAGTAAAAGAGTACATTCAGAAGGCATTGCTTGCTCAAGAACTCCCATTGAATGTTGGCGGTAAAGGAAATTTGTCTGAACGATGGGCGGAAATGAAAAAAAGGGCCGCTGATGAGGGATTTATACCGATATCGAATGAAGCAAAAATTGGTGTGGCTTCAGGAACATTGGCTAATTCTTTGGAAATCAGGCGTTCCGGTAAGCAAGTCTCTCCTGGCGCATACGCTGTTGGTATTAAACGCGGTGCTCGTAATAAATCAGGATGGCATTACTTAAACAAAGCCAAACCTGCTGAATATGGTGAGGCTCTTGAGTTTGGTTGGCGATATAAGAACATGACTCAACCTGCGCGTCCTTGGATGAGTGCTGGTTTTTTGATGTGGTTACGTGAAACTGATGGTGGTCCAGTTTTCAAAAATTTCGCTATTGAATTTTATATGCTCCAGAAGAAGTTAGGTGATCTTGGTGTTGAAGTAGGACATGAAGAACTTAATTTCCGATCAATGGTTGAATCATTTACTTCTGGAGAATTGGAAGTTGGTGGTAGCCACTTCAGCACTGATGACCCAAATAAAGCAGATTATGAATCTATGATGGATGATCCTTATGCTAAGTTCAGTGCTGAAGAAATGGGTGCCTATGATGATTCTAATGTCATGCTGGATGAACGCGATTATAAGGGTGAAGATGCTCCACTGAGTGCGACACCATCAGCTACGGGCGTTGGTGAGAATTTAGAAGCTAAGGCTTCACTTGGCGGTGGGGTTTCTTACGCAATCGTTGACGGTGTGCTGAAATATTTCGACTCAATGAACAATGAGTTGAGTGAAGCGGAAGCTATGGCTAAGTACAAGGGAGGTTCATAATGAAAATGGTAGGTGTTGAAAAGCGTGACGTTTATTTTCTGATGGAATTCTCCCTGGAAGATGTGAAGAAGCTGCTTATTGCACTCAATCATTGTCAAATTGATTACGATTCTACTGATGAAGAAACTGATGAGGCTATCACATTTTTCAAAGCGAAATTTCACCCATACTTTGACGCCATTGCTAATGAGTACGGATTGTATGAACAGGAAGGGGGCGAATAATGCACCCATTAAATAAAGAATCCAACATACGGAATTCTATTAAAAAGTTTTTCCTTGATGGCATTAACGCCGTTGAGGGCATTCCAGTTCATTTCACCACAAACATAGACCAATCAGAGTTATCTGAGTGGATTTTTGTGGATTGCTCCAATGAGTCTATGACCGGGCACGTTTCTCGTAAGCGAGTGATAGTTTATGTTTTTACTCGTGATGATCCTGAGTATGACAGATTGCACGAGATAATGGATAAAGTCATCTCTTACTTTCACCCTGGACATATAGCTCTTTATGATGGAGACTGGAATGAAGTTGGAGGGGCAAAGGTTGAGGTACTTCCTGTAGGTGCTCTCAGGAAGACGAAGGACAATTCAAATTTTAAAGCAATGCCTTTCGTTATTGCATGGGGGGCAAGTTGGTGATGAATGATGGATGGATTCGATGTGAAAAATGCGGGAAGAAGTTACTAAGACGGAAAGAAAATGGGATATTCTCTTTTCGTTTTGGGAAAAGGAAACGCAATTCTCCAACACAAGAATGTGTTGTTGAAATGGAAGTCTTCGGTTCAATCAAGATGAAATGCTTGAGAGAAGATTGCCAACACGTGAATGTCCTGAACTTCTTTCCATCATAAAAATGTTTCAAAATTGAGATTTTAATCTCGGAGGTTAATTATGGCTATTCAAAGAAGTGGACCCGTTACTCGTGATACCAGCACTGTTGCACTTGGTTTGGCGCGGATTCTGGTTGGTCCGTGCTTGACCAATGTGGACCAACGTGACCCTGTGTTGGATCAGAACATGAACTCGCTTGGTGCTCTGAACTCCACCAGTTTCACATCCAATATTGAGTTCTGGAGTTACATGTCTGGTTTTCCGCGCATGGAAGACATAACCATTCCTTTGAGCGAAACTGCTCAGTTGGAATGTGAATTCAAGGAAGTGAAGCCGTGGAACTTGGCGATTGCTCGTGGTTTGGACCCCGCAGGTACTTCTGAAGCTCATGCTTTGAATGTCACCAGCACAACTGCTTCGGGCACTGTTGACAGTACGTTGGAAATCAGTGTTCCCAACGCTACTGGTGTTGATGATGAATGGGTTGTCGTTTTTGACGCTACGAGCGGTTACAGTGTGTATGGCCGCAATAGTGGTGTTGTTCAGGATGTTGTCGATGCCGTTGGTTCCATCAGTTCCGATTTCACTGCTGTGAACAGTTCTGATGAAGAACTTTTCACCATTCCGGCGAACTTTTTCACTGGCACTTGGGCTGAGAATGAAACTTTCATTTTCCGCACTTATTCCCAGGGTTCGTTCACTGACAACCATAGTGGTGAAATCAAGTTGGGTACCTTCAAAACGCCTGAATATGTACGCATGGAAGCCATCTATACGTACCCGAATCAGCAGAACCACATGTACATCATCTTCCCGCGTTGCCAAGTTGTAAGTTCGCTGGACTTGAGCTTTGCTGCGGAAGACAACGCCAATGTGCCGATTACCATTCAGTCGAAACGTGCTGACTCCAGCATTGATGTCATCACTTCTTCGGTTTGGGATGACTCTCCGCTTGGTGCTATCAAGTTCGACTAAGTGATGGATGAATCATTGTGAATTGTGCCAGGGGTTCGTCCCCTGGCACTTTTGAACCAGAACCAACAATCTATGATGGAGAAAATCATGTCATTGAAGGAAAAGACACGCCAGTTCACTATTGGAATCACAGAGGAAAAAGAAGTTACGATTTATCCTCTTTCGTTGGGGGACCAACTTGACCTGCTGGAAACAATCAAAGCTATTGTCACAAAACTCACACAGTTCGACAGTAGTTCTTATTCTGTTGAATCAGTTGTGAGTGATCTGCTGGAAGTTGCTGCTGGAGATTTGGTGAAGTTTTTGGAGAAAGTGATTCGAGAAGACTTCTCCATCTATGAAATCTCCAATGACCAGTTGTACGAGTTGATTATGCTTGTGTATGAAATGAATTTCCAACGATTTTCAAAAAACCTGAAGAGCCTCTTCAAGATGAAAGACAACTTGGAGGGGCAGATTCCGACAGAGAGCTAAGTAAGGAAATCACGATTGATGAAGCTGTGGCATACGTTCTGATGAAGTATCCACAGTACACAATTGACCATTTTTACTCATATAGTTTTAAGGAAGGTGGTCTTACTTTTCAGCAGTTACAGACATTGAATAAGTTTGCTGCTGAAAGAGAAATAGAACACCAAAAATTTCAGGCATTGATTCATGGAATAGACCTTGATGGAGAAAAGAATGGCACAGTAAATAACAATCAAGACTTGCACGGTGCCGCCAATGATGGTGCAAGTACGAATGCTCAACAATCTCCACTTCCATTGTTTCAAAGCCCTGATAAGTATGAAAACTTATCAGAAGAAGAGCGTGAAAGGCTAACATCAGAAATGATGAGTAAGCATAAACAATGGGCCGGTGATAACCAAGTTTTGGGCACAAAAGGATAAGCATTATGGCTAATAGTCGTGGCGGCATGAATATTTATATTGGTGGTGGAGTTTCTAACGCACTCTTGAAGGGCCTCCAGGCCCTTCGGAGTCAATTAAACTCCTTTTCGTCTGATGCTGCAGACGCAGCTAGGACGAATGTTGATTCAAAAATTGAAACCGTGGCCTCTAAAATTCAGAGTGCCACTGATGCAATTTCATCTACCTCTCAGGCATCTATCAAAGATGTCAGTTCCCTTCTATCAGAAATCTCCCAAGCTGCGAACGAAGCCTCTGATGAACTTTCTCAGTCCGGTACTGAGACAGGGAAAGTTTTCTCGTCCATCACTGATAATATTGAACGGACCACCAAGGAATTCCAAAAACTACTTTCTGGAGCTAAAGAGACATCCAGTGAGCTAAGTGGAATGGATGAACTTGATTTAATTGGTGATGATGACGTTGAACATGCGAAAGTGTTCATTGATGTGCTGCGAAAGCTCAAAACCCATTTGGATGGAACGCTTGAGGGTGAACAGGAAGCGTTTCGCCGTGCCAAAGATGTCACAAGCCAAATTGTCAAATTGTCTCGCCGTTTGAATGAACTTGGCATGGGTGACAATGAGTTCAATGAGTATTGGACCAAAGATTGGGCTGAAGGCATTGATGGGGTTTCTGTCGCTTATGCTGAACTTCAGGGCCACATTAAACGCACTCGTGATGGATATGAGCCTCTGACTGAACAAGGTCGAGAGGTGTTGAATTTATCACGTGAACAGGCGCAGTCATTAGAGCGTGTTGGCGTAGAAGCCTCCAAGTACAGCAAACGACTTGAGTCCTTACGTAATAAGCAACGTGAGGGCATTGAGACTGCCCATGAGCAGAAGGTTGCTCTTGAGATACTTGGTGATTTCTTCGGTAAAGAAGATCATCAGTTCGATTCATACATCAAAGATTTTGACAATGTGAATAAAGCCATCAGTAGACTTCAGACTGAAGCGTCTTCGATGGGCCGCATTGATATCGCTGAGAAGTTGGAAGGGACTGATAGGGCGCAGGTTGTGCTGGATTCCCT
>Ga0182239_1000399_pt1 | contig 15856 bp, 11 predicted proteins | sample hydfrate6_PW_210_FD_132456 | JGI IMG/M metagenome (GOLD analysis project Ga0182239, IMG submission 132456) | Subsurface microbial communities from deep shales in Texas, USA - hydraulic fracturing test 6_PW_210 | ecosystem: Environmental > Aquatic > Deep subsurface > Shale gas/oil reservoir >... | reverse complement strand
CAACGGGAGACATCAGCGTGAGTAACAATTCAGAGCATATTCCACCATGGCTGCACCGGGCCTGCACCAGTTTTGCCCGCACCCGGGAGGATATGAAACCGAGCATGGAGGTGCAGGAACGCGGGCGCATCAGTACGGTGGGCACCGGCATTGCAAAGGTGAAAGGATTACCCGGCGTCGGATTTGAGGAGATGCTCAATTTCGACCACGGCGTGAAGGGAATTGCCTTCAACGTCGACCCCGACGAAGTGGGGGTAGTGCTCCTGGGGAGTAATGAGCGTCTCCAGACCGGCGCGAGTGTGCGGCGCAGCGGAGAGGTAATGGAGGTTCCGGTAGGTGACGCACTCCTGGGGCGAGTTATTAATCCCCTGGGTGAACCTCTGGATGGTGGAGGACATCTGCACAGCCTTTCGCAACGCCCCATTGAACGTCCCGCCCCTCCCATCATGGATCGTGCCCCGGTCACCATTCCCCTCCAGACCGGGATCAAGGCCATTGATGCGTTAATCCCCATCGGACGCGGGCAGCGCGAACTGATCCTGGGAGACCGGCAGACGGGAAAATCGGCCATCGGGGTGGACACCATCATCAACCAGAAACACCACAATGTGCGCTGCATCTACTGCGCCATCGGGCAGCGCGCCGCCGCCGTAGCGCGGGTGATTGCCGCCCTCGAACAACACGGCGCCATGGAATACACCACCGTGGTGGTAACCGAGGGAAGTGATCCGCCGGGGATGGCATATATCGCACCCTATGCCGCCACCACCATTGCCGAGGAGTTCATGCATCAGGGCGAGGATGTCCTCATCGTGTATGACGACCTCACCCACCATGCACGTGCTTATCGGGAGCTCTCCCTCCTGCTCCGGCGCCCCCCGGGACGGGAGGCGTTCCCCGGGGATGTCTTCTATCTCCACTCACGCCTGCTCGAACGCTCGACCCATTTGAAATCCGAGCGTGGCGGCGGTTCTCTCACCGCTCTGCCCATTGTGGAAACCGAAGCGGGGAATCTGTCCGCATATATCCCCACGAATCTCATCTCCATCACCGATGGGCAGATATATCTCTCCCCGCGTCTGTTTGAAAAGGGGCAGCTCCCCGCCATCGACATCGGCACCTCGGTATCGCGCGTGGGAGGGAAAGCGCAGTATCCGGCGTATCAGGCTATTGTGGGTCCCCTTAAACTTGCCTATGCCCAATTCGAAGAGTTGGAAAACTTCGCGCGTTTCGGCACCCGGCTGGATAAAAGCACCCGCGACAGTATTACACATGGTCAGCGCATCCGCGCGTGTCTGCAACAGCAGGAGCACTCTCCCGTGCCCACCCTGGAACAGATTGCCACCCTTCAGGCCCTGGATCGGGGGATGTTCGATTCCATTCCCCTCGAACAGATGGATGCGGCGCAGGAGACTGTGCGCCATGCGATACGCAATATCACCCACGACCTTACCCCGGAGGATATCGAAAAGGTTCTGCGGGATAGCGAGCACACCGGCCCCCATCTGCAGCGGATAAAAGAAAAAGTGGAACAGGCGTTGGCCCGTTTTGACGCCAATACTGCTGCTGATGGCAAAGAGGGAAAAGGGGAACTCGAAGAAGAGAGGGGAGAAAACCCTGCATGAGTGATTCACTGTTGCATCTCAGACGTCAACTCGACACCATCGGCACTCTCGGAGGTGTCGTGCGCACCATGAAAGCGCTCGCGGCCTCCAATATCGCGCAGTATGAGGATGCGGTGCAGTCGCTGAAACACTACACCGACAGTGTTGAATCCGGACTGGCGGCATGCCTGCGGCACGGAAAGATTTCCACCGGCTTAACAGAACATGGAGATGGAATTAAACCGCGCCGGATTCTCGTTCTTGCTATCGGTTCCGATCAGGGGATGGTGGGAGCTTTTAATCAAAAACTTGCCACCCGCGTGGAAGAATACCTCAATCATCAGCAGTTCCCCATCCATCTCGTGAGCATGGGGGAGCGCATGCAGGATGAACTCGGGGCCAGAGGGATCGAGATAGCGCGCCACCTTTCCACCCCCACGACCGTGGAAGCGATCACCTCTGCCTGCAGCAATATCCTGCTGGAGTATTCTTCCCTGTCACAACCCCATGCCGGAGCGGGGAGCCCCCTGGCCGGGATGACCGCAGGGTACAATCAGCTCGAAGGAGGAGCGCGTTACACCCCTACTGTCGAACAGATCCTCCCCCTGGAGCAGGCGTGGCATGAACGCCTGCGCGAACGCACCTGGCCCACCTCCGCCCTGCCGCAAATCTGGGGTCCGGGGGAGGAATGTCTCCAGGCTCTGGTGCGCGAATACCTGTTTATCTCATTGTTTCGTGCCTGTGCGGAAGGCCTCGCAAGTGAAAACAGCGCGCGCCTCGCGGCGATGCAGCGGGCGGAAAAAAATATTGATGAGCAGCGCGAAGAGCTCCAGGGGGTTTACAACCGCAAACGCCAGGACAATATCGACGCAGAACTCTTTGATGTAACCTACTCCCTGAGCGGTGAGGCCTGAGAGATACTACCCCTGCGCCAACTTTTCCAGAGCGGCATCGATATCATCGGTTTTCCCCAGAACAATAAGGATATCACTGTCTTTGATTTTGTAGTCCGGCGCAGGGTTGGGGATAAACGCATCAGTCAGGACATCCTTGATGGCGATAACCGTAATCTGAAACCTATTCCGCAGATCCAGCTCTATAAGACTCTTGCCGCGTAACCCCTTCGCCGCCGACATCTCGGAGAGGGAATAATCCTCCGCCAGAGGAATATACTCCAGGATATTGGGGCTGCTGATATTACGTGCTATACGGATCGCCATATCCTTTTCCGGGTAGATGATGTCAGAGGCACCGATGCGTTCCAGGATGCGCCCGTGATCCTCACTGATCGCTTTCACCAGGATCCGCGGCACCTCAAGTTCCTTCAGATACAGGGTGATCAACGTAGATAAATGCGAGCGCGATCCGGTTGATACCACCACGGCCTGCATATCTCTGGCCCCCTGGGCCTCGAGAAATTCCTTGTTCGCCGCATCCCCCACAATCGCAAAAGAGCTTACATCTTTCACGGCCTGAACCTTGTCTTTGTTGAGGTCAATGGCGGTTACTTCATGCCCCTCCTCGTACAGGGTGGAAGCGACATGGAAGCCAAAGTGCCCCAGTCCGATAATCCCGAATTTATGTTTTTTCTTCATACTGTTCCTCCCAATATCAATATCAGCCGATCATTATATTTTCTTCGGCATAGCGCGGCGCAAAACGATTCACACGTCCTGCAATGGCAAATGCAATGGTAAGCATTCCCACGCGTCCCACAAACATCAGCCCTATTACAATAACCTTGCCCACGCCGTTGAGCTCTGCGGTTTTCCCCATGGAGAGCCCCACAGTGCTGAAGGCGGAGAATGCCTCGAAGCTGTAGCTTAAAAATTCACGTGACCCTTCGTGTGCCATTTCCGGGGTGTGTGCACTCATGAGAAAAAAGATCGCCAGGGCTATGAGGGTAATAGCAAGTATCGTCAGTGACAGAGCCTTGGTAATGGCCTCATCCGGGATGGTGCGGCGGAACAACGTTACATGGCGGCTGCCGCGCAGACGACTGTAGAAAACGGCAAAAAACAGCGCCATGCTCGTGGTTTTAATCCCCCCGCCGGCAGAACCAGGAGAGGCGCCGATAAACATCAGAAAAATCATGAGAAACAGGGTCGGCGCGCGGAACTGCGCCAGATCAAGGGTGTTGAATCCGGCGGTGCGGGTGGTAACCGACTGGAACAGCGAGGTCCAGAATCCTTCCGCAAGTGAGAGACCCGCAAGGGTGTTATCCTGCTCCAGCCACGCAATCATCAGGGTGCCGTATACAATCAGAAACGCACTCGCTACAAGGACTATTTTGCTGTGCAGGGAGATGCGCAGCCGCTTACGCGGGTGTTTGCGCCACTGCTTCAGTACATCAAGGAGTTCACGCAAAACGAGAAAACCGATGCCCCCCAGCACGATCAGGGTAATGAGGGTGCCATTGACCAGGCTGTTGCCGCTGAACCGCACCATGCTGTCGCTGAAGAGGGAGAACCCGGCATTGCAAAAAGCCGAGATGGAGTGAAAGACAGCGCTGTAGATCCCTGTCCACAGCCCGAGTTTTGGCACCAGAGCCCATGCGAGCAGCAGCGCGCCGAGGGCTTCAATCACCATGGTCAGCATGAAGATACTCCTGATGAGTTCGCGCCAGGTGCCGATGGGGGAGTGCATCAGGGTTTCGTTGATTATCCAGCGCCCGCGCGTACTCACGCCCATGCGCAGATAGATGAACAGATACACGGAAAAGGTCATGATCCCCAATCCGCCAATCTGGATCAGAAACAGTACCACCAGCTGCCCGAAGAGGGTGAGTTTAGTACCGGTATCCACCACAATGAGACCGGTGACACACTGCGCCGAGGTGGCGGTGAACAACGCATCCAGAAAGGAAAGGGGTTCACCGTGAGCCGCGAACGGAGTCGCAAGCAATACCGCCCCCAGAAGGATCGCGAGGGAATAGTACAATACCAGGGTCTGGGGAATGGAGAGCTGACGAAATTTCCGGCGCAAAAAAGAAGTGCCACTATGCATGCGAACATCACCTTCAGGACGTGGCAAGCCATGTCCATCTTTAGTCTATTTCTGCTTCATACTCATCTATCACTTGCTTAACATCACCTTAACCGTCTGCTCCGTGGGGGAGGGATGACATAGCAATGCTGTAGGGAGTGAACGTCATCTGCGCTCAAAACTGAACTTTTTTTGCAACAAAGGCCCGAAGGCATAAGCATATCAGTCGACAAAAGCGTGCGCTATTTCATCAAACCGGGGATGGATGCACTCAAAACAGCGCAACAGCATGGGGTCGAACTCCTCCGGACGTGTGCGATCATCGCCGTGGAGGATAATATCCACCGCCTTTGCATGGCTGAACGCCTTTTTGTACGGGCGCTCACTGATAAGAGCATCGTACACGTCCGCTACGCTCATGATCCGCGCTGCGAGGGGGATATCCTCTCCCTTCAGACCGCCAGGGTACCCACTCCCATCCCACTTTTCGTGGTGAGAGTAGGCGATCTGCTCTGCGATCTTGAGTAACGGATTATCCCCTACTATTATCTCGGTCTTGCGGATGATATCCGCGCCGAAGGTAGTGTGATCCTTGATAATCAAGAACTCATCTTTGGTCAGCGGACCGGGCTTGAAAAGCACATAATCCGGCACCGCCACCTTGCCGATATCGTGCAGAGGGGCTGCCTGTTCCAGCATGGAGATGGTGGAGCGCGAAAGTTTTTCCGGCAACTCCTGTGCCATCGCATATGCGAGTGCCTTCACATATGCTTTGGTGCGCTGGATGTGTGCCCCGGTTTCGGGGTCCCGGCGTTCCGCCATAACCGCCATACTGGCAATGATCGCCTCCTGGGCATGATGCAGCTGTTCGGTTTTCTGTTCCACCTTTTCCTGCAGGTGATCGCGGTATTCCTTGAGTTTCAGATGGGTATGCACCCGCGCACGGATAATCGAGGGGCTGAAGGGTTTGACAATGTAGTCATCCGCCCCGAGGCGCAGGCCTTTTTCCTGATCTTCATCATCATCCATGGCGGTAAGGAACAGAATTTTGATCCCTCTGGTGTGCTCACTCGCTTTCAGACGTCGGCACACCTCATAACCATCCATGCGCGGCATCATGATATCCAGAAGGATCAGATCAGGAAGTTCGCTGTCCTGCTTAACCAACTCCAGTGCGGTCTCGCCATCGAGGGCAACACGCAGATCGTAGTCATCCCCCAGAGCTGCTACCAGGGTATCGATATTGAAGTCGTTATCATCTACAATCAAAATCTGTTTTTTGGCGTCCAGTATATTCATGCCATTCATATCTGTGACTGTATGCCCTGCAGCCCCCGGGCCTTTTTGTTCTGCAAGCTCCTGTTCGCTGCAGCGTGAGTCAGATTTCTTCCGTCTCCACATGTCAGTCAATCCCCTTAAAACTGTATTTCCCCACTTATATGTTGCCTTGAATATCCAGATTAAGCTCTTCGGGTTTTTATATTATCCTGTATTGAAGTTTGATTTATTCACCTGTTGTGCAGGATCGAACTTTTTTACCCCGTATACCTTTCCATTCTATACCTCTACTCCAGGAGTCTGGCATGCATTTGGTTTCAGGTGCTCTTCAAGTTGAATCTTCAGCCTGTGGATCACATCCAGAGCTTCAGGATATCTGTACTTATCCATGAATTCTACCACGTTGTCCACTTCCGATGCGAGGGACACCGGCCAGGATACCGCCTTCAGGGTTGCGGCAATGGCATTGCAGGGCTGTGGACGCGAGTGAATAAGGGGCTCTTCCAATTCATGCAGCAATTCCAGCAGTTGCGCTTCATCCCCGTATTCGGATTCCTGTTGTTTGCCCTCTGCAACAAACTTTTGATTCTTAGTACGTGTGGCGGGCTCCTGCTCCGATGTACCTGGAGTCAAATTCAGGTCAAAATAGAAAGTGCTTCCTCCCCCTACTTCACTTTTGAGTTTGATCTCACTTCCGAGAATCACAGCGAGTTTATGTGCTACACTCAACCCCAGGCCGGCGCCTTCATATTCACGTGCTCGGGAGGTATCGCACTGGTAGAAGGGCTCAAATATAAGCTCATGCTGTTCTTTAGCAATTCCGATGCCGTGATCCGTGACCGCAAAACGCAAGGTACACGCATGGGTCTTTCGATGTGCTGAATCCGGCGGTGCAGTTACTTGTTTCAGGGTTAAGCGCACTTCGGCATCGCGACTGAATTTGATTGCATTGCCCACCAACTGGCGCAGGATCACGGCAATCTTGTCACTGTCACCGTTAAAACGCGGGGGTAAACCCTCATCCCAACTGCAGTACAGCTCAATTCCATGTTCGCGGGCTTTTGCCTCGAATTCTGCTACGATGCTGGTAAGCAGGGCCGAGGGGCGAAATGGGGCTATCTGGATATTGGCCTTTTCCTCCGTGTCGAGTTCGGCGAGAAGGAGCACCTCTTCGATAAGGTTATACAAGCGCCAGGTCGCCTGATTTATCTGGCTAAGTTTGTGCTTCTGCATGGGATCGAGCTGAGTTTCTGCGAGTTTTCTGCCCATGCCATTAATGGTGTTAAGGGGGGTGCGCAATTCGTGATTCAGGTTGCGGAACAGTTCCTCTTTGACTCGTGCGGTTTCAATCGCGCTCAGGCGCTCCACTTCACGCAAGTCGGAATGCATCAGCAGCGCCGCCGCTCCCGCATAAGCCTTCGCGACAATCTGCTCTTTGGTGCCAAACTCGCGTCCCCTGTTTGCCAATACCAGAAGCCCCAGGGTGGTATCTGCGACCTTGACAGGGACCAGAATCCCATTGTCGATGCGCGGGTGTCCCTCAGGGAGGAAAGGAATGATATCCCGGCTGCAGTCAGCATGCTCAAGCACCTGCATCCTGCCTGTCTCCAGTGCCTGAACCAGGGCAGTATCCTTCATCTTCATGGGGATATATCCCTGCTGCATGAGCTGGGTACGCGCCCGTTCGTAACGTCCGCCACTCTGTACCGTGGGCCAAACCACGTCCGAAAGCGCGAGGATCCGGTACTGGCCATCGGCCTGGCGCGCGCTCACAAACATCCCCATTTCTGCGCCGAGTTGCTCTACCGCATCCCTGATCTGTTCCTGCAGAATGTGGTGGAGCTGAAGCTGGGGTTGCTGCTCCACCTGCCAGATATTTCCCACAGCCGCAAGAGCCTTGCCGCTCACCCGCTCCAATTGGCGCTGATGTTCGAGCTCCTCCTTGAGTTTACTGCTCACTAGATACAAAGCGACATAGATGCACCCTTCAAGGGCAAAAAACAGAAACACGCCGTACCAGATAAGGCTGGTCACCGTATCTTTATGCTGCGTTATGCGCCCACTGACATCCTGCCATATCACCACCTTGCCCACGCCTGGATTCTTCCAGTTACGCTGCGCCGCAAAATTATCCAAGGCTAAAACTGCGGCATTGTAGACCGTATCGTCCGGGGTAAAGCGAAAGTTCTGCGAACCGGATAACCCGTCCTTGAAATCCGTGAGTTCGAGAAAATCCTCTATCTGATCTGAGGTGGTGGCGCTCATCTGCAGAGTCCTTTCCTCAGAGGTGGAAATGGAGCGTGCCCTTGTAGCTGCGGCATATATTTCCGGTACCATGTCATGCTGGAGCGCGGCATCGTACATAAACGCCGCCGCATTGAGCCAGGGGCGATTCGCTTGCAATCCTTTCAACAGACTGTCGATGGGGGTGCCGAACTCCACCACCCCAATGCACTCTTCCGCTCCCTGCTCGTCTGCAGGGGCAAAAATCGGCACAGCAGCACGTACACCGGCAAAATAGCGTCCGATCTCAAACCCGCTAAACGATTGTTGTTCGCGCCCTGCTGCTACAATCATGGGGCGTACATCGTCGAGCCTGTCCCCCATTTCCTTCGGGGCATGAAAGCGCAGGAAGCTCAATGCTCCCGGGGTGAGATGAAAATGGAGGGTGACAATGTCAAAGTTAAGCGCAAGCTCCTTAAGCCCGGAGTGCAGATGACGGTATAATTGGCGGCGGATTTCTGCGGCGCGCACACCTCCTGCTCCGCCCCCTTCCTCCTCCACCGCCCTGGCGCCTGCAGCCATCAACTCCTTTACATGGTCATCATTGGCGGTAAAGAGTGCGAGTTGCAGCATGCGCTCCCGCACCGACCTGAATTCAGCATGAAAGGCATAGCTGTAGTTCTCTGCCAGATCCAGCAGTTCCTCCTCCATGCGACGCTGTTCCGCGTTGGTATACCAGCACACATAGGTAATTATGGATACGATTACCGCAATGGTGAGGAGCAAAAAAGTTTTAAGGCGCACACCCATGGTTTTGCCTGTCTTCTGTATGGCGTATAATTTCTGCCCGGCAAAGACCGCTCAACAAAAAATTTTCACCTGTGAGGCTCTTGCAAAAGTCGTCATCCTCGTGGAAACGGGGATCCAGTTTTTGGGTCAGACCCGAGATCTTCTGGATTCCCGTCCCCGATCGTAGTCGAGGATGACGTTCCTACGCGGGAATGACGGACACTAGATTTTCTAGTTTTTTGCAAGAGGCTCCTGTATCACAACAATTCTTCAATGTATTTCGCAGCCTGTTTGTACTGATACCCCTGCACCATGCGCTCGAGGTGTTGGAGTTGCTCCTGCTGAGACGCGGTCCAGCTGCTCTGCTGCAGCTGCTCCAACTGAGCTTTAACCTTGCTCACCTGCAGTTTCTCCAGTGGGATATGCAATTCCTTCAGACTCCCGGTCCAGGAGGTATTCCCCGGCGTTTGGTTCTCCTCCCCGATTCTTGAACGAGTATTCGCTTCAGAGGTGCCAAAATCAAGCTCATCAAGCTGCTGCAACAGCTCCTCCAACATGTACTCCACCTGCGGAAGTGCTGCAGGAGACTGCCTGCGGCGCAACTGCTGCTCCAATTCTTTCGCGCCACTGTGCAGTGACGCAGCCCCGAGGCTCGCAGCTACACCCTTAAGAGAATGCACCTCAATCACCGCCGCCTCCATATCCCCGGCAGCAAAACAACCCTTTAATACACCGGGAAAATCAGCAAATCGGCATTTGAATTTATGCAGCAAATTTAAATAAATAGCGCGCTTTCCCATAGCACGTCTTAGCCCCGCGCGCACATCCAGCGCCGGTAAAGCTGCTTGAAGATCAGCGTATTCATCCGTTTTTGTTCCACTACTATCCCGGTGCTCAAGCACGCATCCATCCTCACTGCTCAGGGTTCAACATCTCCGGCCTGTTTATTTTCATCTGCTTCGGGCGGATACAGAGGGAGCCTGATCTCGAAGGCGGATCCTTTTCCGACCACACTCTTAACCTTAAGTTCCCCCTCATGTTTCTGCACCATATCGTAACACAGGCTCAGCCCCAGGCCGGTTCCCTTACCCACGTCTTTGGTAGTAAAGAAAGGATCGAAAATCTTCTCCAGATGTTCCGGCGCTATGCCACAGCCGGTATCCGTTATCTGCACTACAGCCCAGGGGTCATTCACCCGCGTGGCGACGGTGATGATTCCGCTCTGCTCAATGGCCTGCGCTGCATTTACCAACAGGTTCAAAAACACCTGGTTCATCTGCTGGGCGTTGCAGAACACCGGGGGGAGGGAAACAAAATCGCGCTCTACCTGGGCATGGTATTTTATCTCGTTCCAGGCAATGTTGATGCTTGATTCAATACATTCGTGCAGATCAGTCCACTGTTTGCCGCTATCCCCCACGCGTGAAAAGCTCTTCAGGTTACCCACGATGTTCTTAACCCGGTTTGTCCCTTCAAGGGATTCTTCAATCAGTTCAAAGATATCTTCTCTTACGACCTTCACCTTGTTCTGTTTTCTGCTCTCTTCAACCAGCTCGGGCAAAGAGGAGTCCGGGGCTGAAATTATGCCCTTTTCCAGGGTCTCAATATGAGTACACAGGCGCTGCACATATTTGTTCAAGGTGTTGAGATTACTCGCTACAAACCCTACCGGGTTATTGATTTCGTGCGCGACTCCGGCGGCAAGCTGCCCGATGGAGGCCATTTTCTCCTGCTGTATCAGTTTGCTCTGGGTTGCCTTCTGGGCGGCGTAGGCCTCTGAAAGTTCGGAGGTAATGCGACGTAACTCGCTAACGTCGTGCAAAGTAATAATATACCACTGTTCCTTTTCACCACGCCGGTCGAAGGGGAAGCGCTGCCAGTTAAACCATTTGTCCAGATTATGATCGTAAAATTCACCGGAGTTATACTCGGATATCGCTGCGGCAAGATCAGCCGGAAATACCCGTGCCAGAGGGATTTTATCGAGCTCTCGCGGTTTATGCCCATACAGTCTGGTAATGGCGGTGTTAATACGCCTGACCCGTTCATGTTCATCGATAATGGCAATCACCTGGTCAATACAGTCAAAGCTACTTTCCCACTCCTCTTTAATGCGCTCCACTCGATGCAGCAACTGCTCTAATTCCCGGTGCTGCTGCTTCAGGCGCTGCTCTTTGGCTAAGGTTTCGGTGATATCCTCAACAATCGCCACATAGCGCAGGATCTGTCCCTCTTCATCCATAACGGGGGAGACATTGATATACATCCAGGTAACGAAATCAGTGTAGAGGTGACTTTTGAGACGCCCCTGCCAGCTCTTGCCTCTATCCAGAGCCTGCCACATCTCCGTATAGGTAGAGCGGCTCGCGTCTGTAAGGAGAGCAAAGGTGTCAGCGCCAATGCCGTTACTGTCAAAACATGCATCCATAGCATAATAAGCCGAATTGGCATAACGAATGGTGCCGGAGGCATCCGTTATCACCATTCCCAGGGGACTTTTCTCCACCCCGAGTGCCAGGACGGTGGAGTCACCACATTCCGCCCGGCGTAGCGAAATATTAGTGAAGGTGCCGACCCGTCCTATCTGATCACCTGTTTCATTCTGAAGGGCAGTACAGCGGTGCTCATAGAGCTGGTATTCCCCCCAGGGATTTTTTACCCGCACCTGAAATTCATCATGTTGTGTATAGCTATGGTGGCTGCGCCACAGACTGCGATCCTCGGGATGGAGCATCGCCACCAGCAAATCTGGATCCTGCATGAACTCTGCGGGACTGCGCCCGAGTATGGCGGCGCAATTCTCCGACACATAGCGTAACGCATCATCAGCTTCGAGCCAGAACACCATCTCAAACCCGGGACGCACAAGGTTGGGCAGCAACAGATCCTTGCCGGACGCAGGGAGTCGATCCACCAGTTGCAGGAGTTGTTCAATGTCATGTAACTGCTTTTGGTTTTCAGCATCAGCCATGTTAATTTCCTTCTTGCGGAGTTTTCTGCTCTGAACCATTGCTGAGCGGAATAATTTGATGCTTTCGCAAAAAGTATCAGATTAGATGGCTAAGCAAAAAGCGCCAAATGCAAGGCGCGTGACTGTCGAGCAATGAGGCGTACTTACGTACGTCGAAGCAGCGAGACAATTACAGCAACGCAGCAGTTGGTGAGTTTTTGCGACGCCATCATAATTACATCCTGCGTTCCAGTTGCATCTGGTTTTACTCCACAATTGTGTTAGACTGCGAACTTAGTTTTGTCTTACCTGCGAGCCCTGGTTTTAATCTTGGAACAAGAAAAAATTACGCAGGTAATTGTAACCCATTCTCAAAGGATTTGCGAGGACAACTCCCGGCACCATTTCAGCATGTTTGAAATAGCATAAAAATATGCTGCTTTCGCAGAAAGTATCAAAGAGAATGGCTAAAAGCGCCTAATACAGGGCGCGTGAGTGTATTTGCATGGAGGTTGCATGCAACGTCTCTTACGTACGTCGAAGCAACGAGACAATTACCATCATTCTCATAATGGCGCATCAGTTGTTGAGTTTCTGCAGCGCCATCAAAATATCACGAAATGGAATCAAATATGGATAATACGGTAACCATTCTCTGCGTAGACGATGAACCCAATGTTCTTCGCGCCCTGAAACGAGTATTTATTGAATATGACAACTATCACCTTTTAACCGCGGAATCCGGGGAGGAAGCACTGGAGATTGTCAAGCAGCAACCCGATATCCAGGTAATTATCTCCGATTACCGTATGCCGGGGATGTCCGGGGTGGAATTTCTCGCCCGCAGCACCGAGATCAACCCCGACACCATGCGCATCATCCTCTCCGGCTTTGCCGACACCAACGCCATGCTGGAAGCAATCAATATCGGACATGTATTCAAATTCATCCCCAAGCCCTGGAACGATGAAGAGTTGTGTGCCACTGTAACCCAGGCGGTGGAAGTAGCCGGGCTGAAACGCCACAACAAAGACCTGCAATCCCAACTGCAAGAGCGCAACAAAGAGCTCAACGAAATAAACGCCAATCTGGAAAAAATTGTAGTTCAGCGCACCGAATCCCTTGAATTGCGCAGCCATGTGCTACAGATGGCACAGGAAATTCTGGAACAATTACCCCTCGGCGTAATTGGCCTCGACAGCGACAACTCTATTATGTTTATCAACAGTTTTGCCCTTGATCTGCTCAGCGGTGAAACGCCCATCATCCTTGGAGACAAAGCAGATACACACTTTGGCACCAATATGCTCGCGTTTATCGAAAGCATCAGACTGCAGGAAAGTGCAGAGGAGCGTTTTAATATCGGTGCCAATCTGATCCACGCTACCGGCGCTTATTTGAATCATGCACACGAACGCGGTATTTTCATGACCCTGAACCGCATAGAAACAAACGGGAGCTCTTCTTGATGAAACTCAACGATTTCTGCACCTGCAACCCACAGGAGATAAGAGAAAAACTGGGGGAGGTGCCCGAACTCCCTGTCGCCGCGAGTGAAGTGCTCAGGATGCTGAACACCGAGGACAACAGCGCCAACGCCCTCGCGAGGGTGATATGCCGGGATCAGGCCCTCGCCGTGCGTATTCTGCGCATTGCCAACTCTTCGTTTTACGGTTTATCCCGCCAGGTAAAAACCCTGCAGGATGCCGTGGTTATCCTGGGAGCCAAGGTGTTACGCAATCTGGTAATTGCCATGTCACTGAAAGGGCTGCACCATAAATTTGACGCCCTGGAGCGCAACCTGTGGGAAGAATCGGTGGGATATGCGTGCGGCGCCCGCTTTATAGCCCAGCGCAATAACAGCATCAATGCGGAGGAGGCATTTCTCGCCGGTCTGATGTGCAACATTGGCGAACTGATCTGCAATAACAGCGATACGGCACGGTATCGTGCTTTGCTCGAGCAGGAATGCGACAGCGACAAAAGCCGCGATGAAATCGCTCTTGACCTGCTTGGCTACAGCTTTGCCCAGAGCGGCGCCGTCATCCTTGATCAGTGGAATCTCGCGCCCGAGGTCTCTATCTGTACCCTGATGGCCAATGAGCCCGACGCCCTGGCCTCAGCAGATGCCGCACTCCTCTCCCTTACCCGGTGTGTATTTATCAGCCGGGGGATGTGCCGCCATCTATCCATCGGAAACCACATTGGTTCCAGGGACGATATCAACACTATCTTCGCCCGCGCTGGTCTCTGCCTGAACTCTGAAGAGGCGCAGAATCTCCTTCTTGAGTTTGCAGATTTTTTCAACGCCAACAAGGACGAAATTCTGAGGGCCTGATTCCTCATACGCCGTTCGACAACAAATCAAACACTCAAAATAACCTCAACAAACCAAAGGAGTCTTTATGCAACACCACCCTACCCTGCTGAATCCGGAAAATACCGCCCTGCTGATTATTGATGTTCAGGAGCGTCTGGTTAAGGCAATGCCGAACCGCATCGAGGTGGAGGAGGCCATCTCCACCCTCCAACAGGGAATGGAGATTCTCAATCTCCCGACCCTGATTACCGAACAATATCCCCGTGGCCTGGGTGCGACAGTGGAAAGCATCAGCGCCCGCGCCCCCAAGGCTGCCGTAGTGGAGAAGACCTCCTTCAGCTGCTGTGGTGAGGACTCCTTTGCTCCGGCATTAGAAGAACTCGGCGCCAAACAGGTGGTAATTAGCGGAATGGAGACTCATGTTTGTGTCCTGCAAACGGTTCTCGACCTTCTCCAGGCCGGATATCAGGTACATGTCCCCATCAAGGCTACGTGCTCGCGCAGCGATGCGAACCGGGATAACGCCCTGGAGCGTATGCAACAGGCTGGAGCCATCATCACCAATGTGGAGTCGGTACTGTTTGAACTGTTGCGCGAGGCCGGAAGTGCGGAGTTCAAGGCTATTTCGAAGATGATCGCATAGTTCCTTCTTTCACGGATGATATTAGCGGTTGAGATGCGGACAGAAAACGTCTAGGATTGCCCCTGCATATTAACCAAGCGAACAGTCTCCGATTCCGGTCGGCAAAGGTGGCGGGCGGGGTCAAGTCTTTACTTACACCATAAGCACCGTTGAGCACTTTGCCCGGAACGGTGCTACAGATTGAGTGCATGAATTCCAATTCCATATTCGAATTAAAAGCTCGTTCACACAAGGTTCTGAGCCTGCGCATCCTCAAAGGGGATACCACCTCTATTCTGAGCCGTTTACGTAACCACCTGGGTGAACCGGGAGGGCTGTTCAAGGACAGCCTGCTGGTGATAGATTTGAGCAGCCTCGAATCACCGCACAGCACGATAAATTTTGCAGCCCTGTGCGGCATGCTGCGTGAATACGGCCTGATCCCGTTCGGTCTCCATGGGGGGAACTCGAGACATGTGCAGGATGCTGCAGAGGCAGGGCTCCAAGCGGTACCCGCAGCGCTCGCCGGCGCGACCCAGAGTGTTGCGCCGTCGCAGAGAGAACCGGAACCTCCCGTAGCTGCAACCCCATTGCCGAAGGTCCCCTCCGGGGACTCGGATTCAGGGAATAAAACCCTGGCTAAAACAGTTCACTCCGGCCAGCGCATAGTTGCCGCCGGGGATCTGACCATCCTCGCCTCGGTAAATTCCGGCGCGGAGGTTATCGCCGGCGGAAGTATCCACATCTATGGAGCACTGCGCGGGCGTGCTCTGGCGGGAGGAACGGACAACACCGAGGCAACCATCTTCTGCCTTGATCTGGAACCGGAGTTGATTGCGATCGCGGGGGAATATCTAGTCAATGACGAGATTAACTCCGAAGTATTCGGCGCCACAGCGTCTATCACCCTCGAAGGTGGAGAACTCAATATTACCCGACTTGGTGCTTTCACCCCTGCACAGGGTTGATACCATTGAGCACCTGCTGAAAGTCAACGTACAAACCAAGGAGAGCAACAGTGGCAAAAGTCATTGCGGTAACATCAGGAAAAGGCGGGGTGGGTAAAACCACAACCAGTGCAGCGT